>Ga0310786_10001440_pt1 | contig 38393 bp, 77 predicted proteins | sample AusTroGonzalo_MG_FD_203881 | JGI IMG/M metagenome (GOLD analysis project Ga0310786, IMG submission 203881) | Bovine rumen microbial communities from tropical cattle in Woodstock, Queensland, Australia - Gonzalo_03 (v2) (version 2) | ecosystem: Host-associated > Mammals > Digestive system >... | reverse complement strand
AGAGATGTTATCGCTAATAACACGGCGAATACGAATGCAATATTACAAAAATTAACGCAACAAGAATTAGATGCTAAGAATGAAGTAATTGCAAATTTAAGAACACAACTTAACATGGCGGATTTAAGAGCTTCACAAACTGCACAAACTGCTGACTTAAGAGCTTCACAAGCTACAGTTGCAAATCAATTAGTAAGTGAATTACGTTCTTGCCCTATTCCATCTCAACCAGTTTATGGCAATCAACCAATCTTTACGTGTAATGCAGGATGGAACAATGGCGGTTGCGGATGCGGAAATAACAACTTATTTTAATAGTTAGCAGGAGTCTGAATACAGACATCTCGAATACGAGAACTTGCTTTTAGGGATAGGCAAGTACTATCCCTTTTTTATTTTACAGAAAGGAATGATGAAAATTGATAGAAACAATTATAAATACGCCTAAAATATTAGCTAGCAATGATGCACCAATTGTATATGACGGAACTAGTGAATTGTCGAAATGTACTCTTTGTTGCAATGGTGGTTGGCTAAGTTACCAAAACGGCTCGCCACTATTTAAAATATTCGGTGATAATTACACTGGTCGTTATGAAATAAACTGGAGTGGTTCAATATCAAGTGCAACTGCGGGAACGATTGCCGTTGGCTTGTATGAAGACCGGAGTTTTAATCCCAGATACAATCAGAGCCGTTACTTTGGCAGCTGCCGATGATTACGCTAGTGTATCATTTAATAAAAAGATAAGTTTATGCAGAAGAGGCTCAACTTCACTAAGTGTAAGGAGCGTACCTAGTGTGGTTACGCCAAGCGACGTAGCAACGCCAATCGAAACTGAAATCCCTATAATTACAAATGCGACTTTCAATATCGCTAGGATTTAGGGGGTGTTCCCATGGAAGAAGAGAAAAAAGGAATGAGCGAAAATGTGCTTGAAAAAGTCGAAAGCAAAATAAATGAGCTTATCGATACAGAGGGCGTTAAAAGAGAGAATGTAGACTACTTATATAAGTTAGTAGACATTCACAAAGATTTAAAAAATGAAAATTATTGGAAAGTAAAGGAGGAAAAATACAATGATGAGATACAACGGCTATGGAGAATATGGTGCTAGACAAAGAGATAGCAGAGGACGTTACATGGGAGACTATGGCAGACGTGGTGTGCCAGGAAGTGGCAGAGGAAGATATAGAGGACATGATTACATTGAAGACATGGACGAACAGTACGGCAATTATTCAGAAAGCAAAGAATCTTATAGAAGAGGGAACTACGGTGCTGGAGAAGATAGCATAAAATCACTTGATTATATGTTAAAATCTGTTCACCAATTTATGAGAATGCTTAAAGATGATGCTGACAACCAAGAAGAAGTCGAGTTGATTCAAGAGTACGCAAGGAAGATAGGCGAGATGTAATATGATCTATTACAATGCCAATATCTATGGGAATAATGTGGAAGATTGCGTTATCAGAGCCGTAAGTGTTGCAGAAGGCATATCATGGGACGAAGCATACCGCAAATTAAGTGATTATGCTAGAGAACGTGGATTGATGATTTCAAGTGTTGAAAGTGTTGAACAATACCTTGATGACAATTACGATAGAATGTGCATTGAGGATATGACAGTTGGGGAATTTGCCGAATGTTTCCCGTATGGCACGTATCTTGTGACAATGCCACGGGCATATTACGGCAATTAAAGATGGATATATAATTGACACGTTTGACCCTTCGGATAGGATTATGTGGTGTGCGTGGGAGGTTGTTTATGGGTAATTTCTACTTTTGGTTGAATACAATGGCAAATTTACTACAAGTAGAAAATTATAACCTAAACTTAAAGGACAAAACAAACACAGAGATTAATGTTCATCTTCAAAAACAAGACCAAATTTTGTCTGAAAATATATCCCAAAAATTGGATAAAATTATTGAGCAAAATGAAAAAATCATAAAATTATTGGAAAAGAGCGAGTAATACTTGCTCTTTTTTAGTGAAATAGCAGCTTTTTAAATTTTTCTTAAAAAATTATTAAAATGTATTGACAGGCATATACACGCGATGTATAATTAAGATAGAAGAAAGGAGTGAGAAAAATGAAAAAGTTAAGTGAAATCAGGAAAGATGCTTTTTATACGGACAGCAAAGCCGTATATTACAAAGATGGGAAAAATATTGTAATGTATAGCAAAAAGAAAGATGGAATATGCACTTGCTACTTTTATGACATGGAAATTGAAGTAGAAAAAGTACAGAAAGGTCAAGAGTTTTATGATGGAGATATTGTTATTATAGACGAAAAAACAATTGATCTAAATTCAACAACTTATAATTATTTCAAAAAACAATTTGTTACATTAGAAGATGCTGAAAAATACGCAAAAGAAAATAGGGTTGAAGTATTTAATTCAATTAAGTATCAAGAATACTATACAGTAGAATTTAAAAAAGATACTGTAAAAAGAGAAGTTGTCAACTTAAAAGATTTAAAATAGATTGATTTTCTATTAAAAATAAAAAAGGAGTGAGGTAAATGTGGGAAAATGAAGTTGATAGGTTTGCAATAAGAGACAGAGAAGCTGGAAACATAATTAATGTGGTTACAAGTATTGAAGATGCAAGAAAAACAATTAGAGAATATGAAGAACAAGACAAAATTGAAAATGTATACGAAGAGAATTTTTATGAGATTTATGACTTGTTAGAAGAACAAATAGTCTAATAACAAAATATTGGACAGTATTGACAAGTAGACAATTATAATATATTATGTTTTGGGAGGTGAAAATATGAAAGAAAAAGAATTCTTGCTCGTCAGAAATGTTGATGCAAAGAAAAAGAAAAAGGCATTATTTGTTTTGCAATGCAAAGGAAAAGACTTATCAAAAGCAGTCAGAGAAATGATTGATGATTTGGCAAAAGAATTTGATAACGAAAAAGGAGATGTTACAAATGAAGAAGTTAAAAATTAAGAATAAAGAATTGTTCAAAAATCAAATAGTAACAATAGCAATGATGGTTTTGGCAATTATAATTATTGTGATTGCAGGGAATTACCTAAAAGAAAACGGATTAGACAGCTTATTCACAATCCATGCGTATCAAGAAGCATTTGAACCAAATCCAAATGATTCAGTATTGATTGGAAGATTCCAAATTTTATTTATCATCGTTGTTTTTGCTCTAGGATTTCCGGAGCTTAAATATAACAAAGAAATGCAAGACTTTAAAAGAAAGGAGGAAGAATTATGTGGATATTTGTTGGAGCATTAGTACTAATCATCATGATTATGTTTGGATCGTTGGTATTCAAGACTAGAATGATTGATTATTTGCAAACAAGAGGAGACAAGGCATTCACAGAATGTCAAGAATCTATGTTGCATGAAATTAGCGATGCAATTAACGAACTCAAGGCAGGAAGAACAGAAGAAACTTACAACATTTTAGTTGGATTAGAAGAAGAACTAACTACTGACATTATTAACTCAAAGATTGACGACAACTTTGAAGATTTGCTAGAAAAGTCAGCGAATGAATCAATAAAAAAGAACTAAGTTCCAATTTGCGAAAGGAAGCAACTTAGTTCTAAATATCATAAGTAAAGATATTTTACTATATTTTATCACATGGTCAGAAAAAGTCAAGGGGTGATTATATGACAAGAAACGAGGTACAAGAATATTACGAAGACAAAATTGAGAAATATGTTGGTGACAATGATTATTTGGCTAGACAACTGCACGAAAAAATGTGGCAAATGTATGATTTGCTTTTGGAAATCGATTGTGCAATAGAAAGGGAAGTTGAAGAAAAAGAAAGCAAGAAGACAATACCAGATTGGGTATTGGCAGATGAATTTAATTATAGTTGTAGAATATAGTCCTAGGGGGGAAAAGAAATGTTTGGAGAAAAAAAGGAAGAATATAGCAGAAAACAAAACAAGAATATTGAAGTATGGCAAAGCCCAAAATACATTGAGGCCAAAAACAAAGCAATTGAATTGATTGAAAGTAAAAAGTATGGACTATCAGAAGGCGATTTTTGGATATTAATGAACGAGACAAAAAGCGGAAAGATGGGTTACACAGGCTTAATAATTAGCCACAACGGGTGTCTGAAAATCAATAACAGTTTGGACAATAAAATCGATCCTAGCAAATTCAAGGTTGAAACAAATGGTTACAACAATAGTCTTACTTATACATATTGTGATGATGAAGTATTCGAAGTTGGAGAAGTAAGCAAGGACAATTGTACGAACGCTTATCCATACGCGATGGCACTGAAAAGATGCTTCGACAGGGCGGTACTCAAGAAGTGCAAGTTAGCATATGCAGGAGTATACAGCGATAGCGAAGCGGAAGAATTTTCTAAAAAAGACGAAACAGATGAAGAATTAAAGCAAGTTCAAGAAGTATCAGATAAAGTTATTGATGAAACAAAAGTACAAGCTCTACAAAAAGCAATTGAAAATAAAGGTATAACAACGGCACAAGTATCAAGTACATTAAGCTATTTTGGATATAATAGTATAAATGAAATCAAAATTAAAGATTATATGAGAATTTGTGAATCTTTAGCAAAAACAAAAGGAGGAAAATAAAATGGATGTTCAATCGTTATTGGTTATTAATGATAAAAATGAAATTGAATTAAGTAAAGAAATATCTGAGCAAATTAAAGAGTTTGAATTGCAAGTAAAACAAATTAAAGAAAAAGAGGAAGAACTAAAAGAAAAAATTATTGAAGGAATGAGAGAAAATAATTTAATTAAATTAGAAACACCAGATATAAGTATAACTTATGTAGCACCTACTAAAAAAGAAACTTTTGACACTAAAAAATTAAAAGAAGAGAAACCAGATATCTATTTATCTTACATTAAGTTATCTGATGTTAAGGATAGTATTAGAATTAAGGTTAAGGAGTAAAAATATGGCAGAAAAAAGTCAATTTGAAGATGTATGTAAGGAAGATTTTAAGCAGTTTAGAGAAATATCGAAAAGATTTCAAAATATAGACATGACAGATTTAGATGGACTGAATGAGCTATGTATAGACAGTTGGTTACTTGCTACGAGATGGAGTGAGATTCAAAGTAATTCTGTAAAGTTATCAAAAGAATTTGGCATAAACAAAACTGACTTTAATACGTGGGCTTACCAGAAATACAGGCAACTTCAAGAGATGCACATTACAGTAAGAAGTTGGTACAGAATGGCAAAAGAAGAGTATAGAGCAAATATGATGATGGAGGGTTAGTATGAATAAAGTAATTTTAGCAGGATTTATTGGACAAGATGTGGATGTAAAATACACAAAAAACGATAACAAAATGGTAGCAAGTTTTAGTGTTGGAACAAGAGAAAGCAAAGACAAAACAGAGTGGCACAGATGCGTAGCATGGGATAAGACCGCAGAGCTTATTAGTAAATACTTTAAAAAAGGCTCATACATAGCACTTACAGGCAGGTTGCAAACACGAAAATGGGAAGATAAAGATGGTAAAACTATGTTTTCAACAGAGATTATAGTTGATACTGCTGAATTTGGTGGAAGCAAAAAAGAAGAAACAACAACTACTCAACCAATTACAGATGATTTAAGTGAACTTCCATTTTAATTCGGTATTAACTCAATACTAGATAAGAGCTAATATAAATATATTGTATTTTTTATTGTACAGTCTTTCTTACAACTTTCTAGCCTATTCTAGTTAGGCTAATTTATGGGGTGATTAAGATTAGCATTGATTATTCAAAAATGGCTTTTCCTAAAGCCACAAAAACAGTTTTAAAAGGACGAGCAAAAGATATAAGTAAAACAAATAGGGACAAAATAAAAGATCTTTTTAAAGGCAAGTGTGGGCTTTGTGGCAAGCAAGGAGTACATGTGCATCATATAGAGTTCCGCTCGGAATCACCGTCAAAGATAGATGATTTAGACAATTTGTTTTTATTGTGCCTAGAGTGTCATCGGGAAAGTCCATGCGAATAAAAAGTATTGGCAACCTCGACTTAAAAATTTAAGAAAAAAATACAAAAAAGATTGACTTCAAAAAAATGTTAATATAAAATTGAATTACAAAAGATACCCTGGATAAATTCAATAAGATACGAAAAGTCTAATAGGCTTTTTATATACAAAAAAAGGACTTCATTTTCCAGGATAGGTGAAGTCCTTTATTGTTTTTATGGAGGACAAAAGAGAGCAGGTGGAATATGTCAAAGTACGATAAAGATGCCAAATTTTATTGGCTACAATTAAAAGAAGATTTTTTCGAAAATGATGCGATAGAGTGGCTTGAAGAACAAAAGCCGAATGGGAGAGATTATGCTTATTTTTACCTAAAATTATGCTTAAAGTCACTAAAATCAAATGGGGTATTGATTCGCAAGGTTGGGAACATATTAATTCCATATGACAATCAAAAATTGGCTGAACTTACTAAAATTGATTTTGATACTGTAACCATTGCAATGCAGTTGTTACAAAAAATAGGGCTGATTCAAATATTAGAAAATGGAGAGATATATATTAATCAATTGGAAGAATTGATTGGTTCTAAAAGCATCGGAGCATTTAAAAAACAACAGCAAAGATTATTGGGTGGACATTTGTCCGCCACATGTCCACCTGAGTGTCCACCAAAGATAGATATAGAATTAGAGAAAGAGATAGAGAAAGATATAGAGTTAGAGTTAGAAAAAAGAAATAAAAAAGAAAAAAAGTTTATTGTACCTACAATTGAAGAAATCAAGGCATACTGCCTTGAAAGACATAATTCTATTGATTATCAAAGATTTTATGATTTCTACGAGTCAAAAGGTTGGATGGTAGGAAAAAACAAAATGAAAGATTGGAAGGCGTGCGTTAGAACTTGGGAGAATAATACCAAGATAGCTGAACAAAAGAATCAAATTAAAAGTGGCAATCCATTTTTCGACATTTTGAGGGAGGAGGGCAAAATGTGAAAAGAGATGAAGTTATAGCTATTTTAGGAATACTTAAAATTGCGTATCCAAGATTTTATGCTAATATAACAAAAGAAGAGGCAGAACAAACCATAACTTTATGGCAAGAGATGTTTGCAGATTGTGATGTTGAATCTGTTAAAATTGCTGTAAAAAATTTGATTAATACGTTTCAATTCCCACCAACAATTGCAGATGTTAAAAATGAATTGTATAAATTATATCAGGGAAACGAAAAGCAAGATGTTGAATTGTGGAATGAATTGAAAAGCGCAATTAGAAATGGTATTTATTATTCAGACGAAATATTCCCAAAGTTATCTAAAGAATTACAGCTTTTTTTAGGAAATCCGGCAAGCCTGAAAGAATTATCTATGATGGATATTGAAGAAATAGACACCGTGCAAAAAGGAATATTTCTAAAGCAAATGCCAATTTTGAAACAACGTGAAAAAGAAAAACAAATGATGTTACCAGAAAGAACAAAAATGGATATTAAAAATTATATAGGAGATGGTACAAATGAGAAAGAAACAAACTGAAAGATTGTTAGATTATTTAAAGGAATTCGGAAGTATAACATGGATTGATGCTTACAGAGATTTAGGTATTGCTAGATTAGGCGCTAGAATATTTGACTTGAAGGAAGATGGGTATTTGATTGAGAGCAAAACAGAAACAGGAAAAAACAGATTTAAAGAACCAGTACATTACACAAGATACACTTTAAAAAGAAAAAGGAGAGTTAGAAATGATCAATAGCAAAAGAAAAGGAAGCCAGCGGAGAGAGGGAACTTGCTCATAAACTTCAGGAATATGGATTTGACGCAAAAAGAGGGCAACAATATTCCGGAATTAATGGAGATGCTGACGTAATAGGGTTGCCTTTTGTACATTGCGAAGTTAAGAGAGTTGAGAATCTAAACATAGACAAAGCTTTGGAACAAGCTACAAGAGACGCGAAAGAAGGGAAAATTCCAGTAGTATTTCACAGAAAAAACGGAAAGAAATGGAAAGCAACGTTAGATTTTGACATGTTCATGATGCTTTATGGAGAATACTATTCAAGTATGATTTTGAGTGGTAGGAGTGATGCTGATGTTACTTGAGATTTGCTATAAAGACAAAACACAGAGCCTATATAGGTGCGATAGATGCAAAAAAGTATGCAAGTTAAATGAATGTAAGCCAATTTATACGACAAACGAGAACAGAAAAGCTGTAAAGAAATGGGATTTATGTTTGAGATGCTATGAAGCATTGGAAAGAGGGGTTGGGAATAGGAAATGATTAAAAACGATTTTGAAAAAATTAAAAAAGAATTAGATAAACATAATATTGAATATGAATTGAAAGAAATATCAAGAGAAGAATGGGAAGAAAGTTTAAAAGAGGAGGTAAGAGTATGACAAAAGCTGAAAAGTTTCTTAAAGATGGAGTAAGTGTAGAAGATTTTATAAACGCAATGCCTAGAGGAGAAATAACTGCTTGGATAAGTGACCAAGGAACGTGTATATCAATGGAAGGATTAAAAGAATGGTTAAATACACCAACTAAACCAACTCTATCAGAAGATGAGAAAGTTATATTAAAAAGCATAAAAGATGATAATTGGGCTATTATTGGAAAGACAGATTTTAATGAGCTTTATTTAGCTAATTATTGTAAAAATTGTGATGTTTTTGTTAAAGAAATATTTAAAAAAGATTTATTCCAATTTATCCAACCACGGAGAAGAATACAGTATTAAAGAATTGTTAGGAGATGATAAGTAATGCCACCAAAAACAAGTTATAAAGAAAGACATAAAAAGAAAATAAAGTTAAGCGAGAATGAGAAAACAATATTGAGAAGCATAAATACAAGTAAGTTTGACAGAATTTTTAGAGATAGCAAAGGCGATTTGTTCCTAAGGTATTCAAAAAACTATATAAGATTGATACAAGATTGCTATAATTTTGAAGTGTTTTCTGATTTGTTTTTATCTATTAAGGGCAGAGAAGAATATAAAATATCTGATTTATTAGGAGATGAATAGTGATGAATATTTGGCAATTAGTAACAATTTTAATTGGTGGAATGATTGGCGCAAGCGTTCCAGCAAGTTTTAAATATTTAGTTGGATTTACAGCAGGAATTATTTGCGGTTTTCTTACTAATAAGAATATAAAATAAGTGATTTATTAGGAGATGAGTAGATATGGGAACAAATTATTATGCAGTTAAAAAGAAACCGAGAATAGTAAAAGTATATGATGAGATACATCTAGGTAAGTCAAGTATTGGTTGGAAGTTCGCTTTTCAATCACAGCCACCATATTACACTAATTTTGATGAGTTCAAAGATTTTATTTTGAATAATAAAGATTTTGTAATAAAAGATGAATATGGGAGAAAACATAAACCACAAGAATTTTTGGATTTTGTTGAAGAGAAGCAAAAAGAAAATAATCCTGATGATTTTAAATATGACACAAATGTTGGAGGATATAGATTTTGTGATGAAGATTTTAGTTAAGTGATTTATTAGAGGAGTAAAAAATGAGAGTATTAGAGTTATTTGCTCGGCACACGTTCTATTAGCAAGGCTTTTGAAAACAGAGGGCATGAAACATATACCGTAGAATGGGATAAGAATTTTGAGAATATTACTTTATATGAAGATATAAACAATCTTACACCACAAAGAATTATAAAGTTATGTAGTGGTGTTCCAGATGTGATATGGGCTAGTCCAGATTGTACTACTTATTCGATAGCAGCAATTTCTCATCATAGAAAAAAGAATGAGGAAACTAGCAATTTAGACGCAGTAAGCGAATATGCTAAGTTTTGCGATAAAACTAATAAGCACGTCTTGGATTTGATACAAGAATTAAAACCAAAGTATTATTTCATTGAGAATCCAAGGGGTGGCTTAAGAAAGATGGATTTTATGAAAGACTTATATAGATATACAGTAACGTATTGTCAATATGGAGATAATAGAATGAAACCAACTGATATATGGACTAATCATCCAAACCCACAATTTAAGCCGATGTGTAAGAATGGTGATTGCTGCCATGAATCTGCTCCAAGAGGAAGCAAAACAGGCACGCAAGGTTTAAAAGGATCAGTAGAAAGAGCAGTAATTCCAGAAGAGCTATGTAATCATATTGTAGATATTTGCGAGGAGTAACACGTCAAGGAAAAGACGTTAAAACCAAGTGCTATAATACATCATAACTGACCAAATGACAAGGAAAAGTCATTAAAACCAACTCTGATATGACGTCAAGACCAAGACGTTAAAACCCTCCGACAGAGTGCCCTCAAGTCGAAAACAAAATGGGCAAAGAGCTATATGGTAGCTTGTTGGTCGAAAGACTACTTGCCTACGGCACTACCATAGTAGGATAGCTCTTTTGGCATACGTAAGTGTATGCGTGACGCTCCCATGGGGTTCGTTTAGGCGGACGGCGTTGCAGTCGGAACAAGGGATAAAATCCGACAAATAATATATGTGGTGGCGGAATAGGTAGACGTAAAGGGAGCATGATACTTGATAAATGTCATGGCGGATGCGAGAGTAGCTAACTCGAAAGATTTATCATGTTAGGTGCAAATCCTAACCCGCATATCTGATTTATCAGGAAAATAAACTCATCTACCATGTAGTAGAAGGAGATACTGTACTAGTGCAAGAGAGCAAACCTCTTGTGCTGGTACTGTTAAAAGTAGTTAGAATTTTGTGAGGAGGAATAACAAATAGAAGATATAGAAATAAAAACTTTACAAAATGGAATACCAACTCCAAATAATCCAGTAGAAATAAATAATTACATTAGGATAATGGGAATTTGGTATAAGCAAGTTAAAGATGTTGAAGAATTAAAAATGCTAGAAGGGCAGGAGGAATAACAAATGGAAGAAATACAAGTTGGGGAATATGTAAGAACAAAATATGGGAAGATTAGGAAACTAATATCAACATTGGCACAATATTATATACTGGAAAAAATAAATATTGAGGAAAGAAACCAGTATGAATTAGAGGATATCGCAAGTCATTCATTCAACATAATAGACCTAATTGAAGTAGAAGATTATGTGAATGGAGATAAAATAATAGACGTTGGTGGTGCATGGAAAGACAATTTAGAAACTGTAACAATCATTGAAGGAGAAACTATGGGCGAAATCACAGAAATAGATATTAAATCAATAGTAACAAAAGAACAATTTTCAGATATAGAGTATAAAGTAGGTGAAGAATAATGAGTGAATGCAAATATTGCAAAGGAGATATGAATGGAGAATACATTGAAAGTAGATACGCAATAGATATAATGTGTGACGATTTGTTTTTGTATTGTTGGTGTGATTGTGGAAAAAAAACAGTAATTAGGATAAATTATTGCCCTATGTGTGGAAGAAAGTTTGGTGAAGATAATGAGTGAAGCAGACAAACTTTTTGAGGAATTAGGCTATGTAAAAACAAAATATAACAATATTGTTTCTTATTGGTTTTTAGAAGATGAGATTGCTACCAAAGCTGTCAGATTCTATCTGCAATTTAATACTTTTGAAACGATAACAAGCTCAATAAGGAAAGCTTTCAATATGCAAGAATTAAAAGCAATAAATATGAAGTGCAAAGAATTAGGATGGAGTGATGAGTAATGTTAAAAATAAAAGATGAGGTTGATTTGAAAGAATTAGAAAAGTTTGGATTTAGAAATACAATTGAAAATACTTGGTGTATAGATGTACCGAATGATTGTTATGATTACTTTAGTACTTCAATTATTGTAAATCCTGTTGGGACTTTTGAACCTAGAGAAATAATTTTCGATATTCAAGATATTTCCGGGGCTGATAAGTATGATGATTATAATGGACTTGATGTTGGTGCAAGAATTGATATTATCTTCGATTTAATTCAAGCAGGTATTGTTGAAAAGGTTGGTGATGAATAATGAAATATTTTATAGAAGAAAGAAAAACTTGTCGTATTGAAGCTAATAGCGAAGAAGAAGCATTACATAAATATTATAATGGTGAAGGTCATTATACAGATAGCGATATAGATATTATAGCCTGCTTGAATTAAATCTGAGGAGGTGGAATAATGACAATAGAAGAATCTAAAAAAATATTAAAAGATGAGGAATATTTAAATTGCTTGTCTGACCGAATGACTATTGGAGAAGTAACACAATTTGAAAAAGCCATAGATACAGTATTAAAAGCATTAGAAGATAGTATAAGTAAAGAATACCACGAAATGACAATAAAAGAGCAAAACGATATTATAAATGATTTAAAAAGTAAGTTAGCTAACAGTAGGAGGTTGATTTAATGGAATTATCAAAAGCTAAAGAAATACTAAAAAGTTGGCTTGAATATAACAAAAAGAATAAAAATGTGTTAAGAGAAGCAGATACAATAATAGCCGTACAAGAAACCATTTTAAAAACATTAGAAGAATATGAAAAGCAATTAGATTTAGATTATGTCGACAAAAATTATATAAGTAAAGATGAAATAAGAAAGAAAATAGAAATATTAGGCTATTTACAGGAAGATGCAATTGAAGAAAATGCTCTTGAGGATTCAAGGATTTTAGAATATAAAATAAAAATTTTACAAGAACTTTTAGGAGAGTGATTATATGAAAATATTAGTCGCATGTGAAGAAAGCCAAGGAGTAACAATAGAATTTAGAAAATTAGGGCATGAAGCGTATAGTTGTGATTTAATTGATTGTTCTGGAGGACATCCAGAATGGCATATAAAACAAGATGTTATTCCGCTACTTAACGGAAATTGCAGTTTTAAGACATGTGATGAAATAGAACATAAAATCAATGGCAAATGGGATATGATAATAGCTTTTCCTCCATGTACACATTTAGCGGTTAGTGGTGCTAGATATTTCGAACAAAAAATAAAGGATGGAAGGCAACAACAAGGTATTGATTTTTTTATGAAGTTTGCAAATGCCAATTGTGACAAAATTGCAATAGAAAATCCAATTGGAATAATGAGTAGCAAATACAGAAAACCAAATCAAATAATTCATCCTTATATGTTTGGCGACAAATATACGAAAGCAACTTGCTTATGGTTAAAAGGATTGCCAGAATTAAAGGCAACAAATATTGTTGAAAAGGGAGATTTCTTTGAGTGGATAGACAAAAAAACTGGGAAAAGAAAAAGACAAGGAAAGTGGTATTTTGAAGCATTAAAGCAAGCGAAAACAGCAGAAGAAAGAAGCAAAATTAGAAGCAAAACATTTCCTGGAATAGCAAAAGCTATGGCTGAACAATGGGGGTGATTATATGAATGAAGAAGAAATAATAAATATATTAGAAGATATGCTTGAAAAAGCTGGAAAACTTTACGAAGAAGAATTTTACACGCTCGTAGAAGATAAGCACATGTGGGCGGTAAGAGGATTATTAAATTTATATAATCAAGAAAAAGAAAAGAATAAAAAACTAGAAGAAGTTATAGATTTAATGGCAGAAGATTTAGATAACGACATTGCTTTTAACAATTGTGTTCTTGAAAAAGGTGCTACTATTTGTAAAAAAGAAATAGATTGTGTTAAATGTGTCAAAGAATATTATTTTAATAAAGCAAAGGAGGATGAAAGATGAGTTCAAGAGGTGTTTCATTAATTGCATTAATTATTACAATTATTACAATAACCATTTTATTTGGTATTGTATTCAGAGAAATGTTAAAAACTAATCCCACATTATATGAATTAGAAAGAAACCAATATTGCCCAACGTGTGGCAGAAGATATTAAAAGGAGGAATTGATTATGATAGGTTTAACAATAGTTTTAGAAGTTATTATTTTTATTTTAACAGTAGTGTTTTTTTATTTATCAGATGAAGCTGATAATTGCAATTTGTTATTTATGTTTTTAGGTATAATTTTTTTTACAGCTATAATTGTTATTCCTATTACAATATTAGAATTGCATGGATATATAGATTACAATGAAAGTAATGATAAGGACTTGGCTAGAATTACAGCAGTAACACAACAGCAAACAGCATTTAAGACATTTTATAGAGTTGAAGTTGAATATTTAACAAATACACCTCAACAAGAAGGTATTATGCAATATAACAGAATTGAAAAAGATGTCTTTTATTGTTATTACGAAAATAAAGAATTGGTAGAACAATTAAAATCACATTTATATGAGGAATTATGGATAATAAGTGGTTACAAGGGTGGATATGAAACATATAAAGATTTTGGGACGAAACTTATCAAAGGCATCGAACTTAAAAATGAAAAAATTAAGGAGGGTAAAAATGAAACTAACTGAAAAAGAATTAAATGAGTTCCCTATTGGAACTAAAATAAAAACACCAACAAATTATGAACTTATAAAAGCAAGTAAAGATGAAAACGATAATGTTTGGTATAGCGATGAACTGACAGGTTGGTTTGATGACCAAAAATTATCAGAATTTGAATTTTGCAAAGTGGAAATCCCAACATATATAGAATACATACCACCTAAATCTATTTTAGATGAGAAAGAAAAAGAGTATTTGAGTTTTGTGATTAGACCGTGGAAAAACAAAATAGGCTATATAGACAAAAGATATGGTGCTGACAAAGAATGGATTGAAATATACCTAAAAAAAGGCGATTCATACACTAATTTGCCACGTTTTAAAAAAGGCACAATGTATAAAGGTATGGAACTAGATAGAGAATATTCACTTGAAGATTTAGGAATATAAGGTGAAAATATGAAAAATAATAAAGGTTTTATTGAAATTATTATAATTATTGCACTTGTATTAGGTATTTTAGCTTTAATATTAGGAGTGACCGCATGAATATGCACCCATTAACTGATAGTTATTGGGATTTTGAAGGAAAACTTCATCAAAAATTAATAAAAAATATTATTGAATTAAATTTAATAAGCTATTAGTTGACGAAAAATTACAAATGTAGTATACTAAAGAGGGCGAAGCTTATGGAATATCCAAAAATAATGTGTAAGTTTTGCAAGGAATGTATCGGAATGAAGTTAACGAGAAAATTAATAAAAACAGAAAGTAAGGTAAATAGTGACACTATCGTTACTAGATGCGAGAATTACTATTCAAAAGAAGAATTTAAGAGCGATATTGTGTGAGTATTGCTCTTTTTTCTTTATTTTGATAAAATGGAAGTGAGAAAATGCCTGTTAGAAAAGTAAAGGGCGGATATAGATATGGGAAAACTGGTAAAATATATAAGCAGAGACGTAAAGCTGTTAAACAAGGACAAGCTATTGCTATAAGTAAAAGGAAGAGGTGATTATATGGCAAAGAGCAAGGCTGAAGAGTGGCTTGAAAAAGATAAACTTACCTTGCTTGAAGCGTGGGCAAGAGACGGACTTAATGATGAGCAAATTGCTAAAAACATGGGAATAAGCACGGCTTCTCTTTATAATTACAAGAATAAGCATTTAGAGATTGTAGAGGCGTTAAAAAAAGGTAAAGAAGTTGTTGATATAGAAGTAGAGAACGCCTTGCTTAAAAAGTGCCTTGGGTATAACGCCACTGTTAAAAAAGTTTTTAAGGTTAAGAAAGTTGAATATGATGAAATAAGCGGTAGAAAGATTAGAGAATATGAGGAACTGGTTACAGGGTATGATGAAGTACATGTACCACCAGATATAACTGCACAAATATTTTGGTTAAAAAATAGAAAGCCAGATAAATGGAGAGACAAGATTATAGATGTTGAAGATCAAGAAGCAATTACTAACGCAAGTGATATTATTGTTAAGATAAGGAAAACAGTAAATGATAGATACGAAAGAGATTGAATTAAGCGAGAAGCAAGCAGAATATATTATAAATGCAACACATAGATGGAACGGGAAAGTCGGTGCAACGCAATGTGGTAAAACATATGTTGATACTTTGTTTGTTATACCATCTAGAATAGAAGAAAGAAAAGGGAAAAAAGGATTAAACTTTATCGTTGGCGTTTCGAAGGAAACTATACAGAGAAATATCATCGAACCATTGCAAGAGATCTATGGAGGAAGAGCGGTAACGGATATATCAAGCAATAACACAAGCATGATACTTGGAGAAAAGGTATATTGTATAGGGGCAGACAACATAGGCAGGGTAAGGAAGTTTAGAGGACCAAGAATAAAGTATTTGTATATCGACGAGGCGTATGATATTAATGAAGAGGTATTCCAGCTTCTAAAATCTCGTTTAAGTTTTGAATATTCGGTATGCGATTTTGCTGGAAACCCACAACATTTACATCATTGGCTAGAAGACTTCATAAATAGCGACATTGATATATATTTGCAAAGATATACGATATTTGATAATCCATTTCTACCACCAGAGTATGTTAAGCAACTTTGTAAAGAATATAAGGGAACTGTTTTTTATGACAGATACATATTGGGGAAAGCATGCAATGCAGAGGGATTAATTTATAGGCAATTTGCAGATAATCCTAATATATTTGTTAGAGAAGAAGCAATAGACGAATATGGGAACAAGATTAATTTTATGCTAATTAGTATTGGAATAGACTATGGCGCTACAAAAGGAGAAACAGAATTTAAAGCTACAGGAATAACAACAATGTTTAAGGAAGTGTGGACAATTGGAGAAAAGAAAATGGTAGGATTGCATTCCCCAGAAGATATGTACAAAGCCTTTATAGAATTTTACGAGGAAATAGTAAGAGAATATGGTAAAGTAACTCATGCTTTTGGAGATTATGGCGCTTTGGGGCAAGTATTAACATATGGATTAAACAAGTATTTGAAACAACAATGTATTCCTATTCAAGTACAAGATTGTATTAAAGGACAAGTCAAAGACAGAATATTGCTAGATTGCCAATTGTTTGGGCAAGCTAGGAGGTTTATATTAAGAAAATGCAAATATTTAATCGAAGCATATGAACAAGCTGTGTGGAGCGACAAAGAACCAGATACAAGGCTTGATGATGGCACAACACCAATTGATGATTTGGATGCTTTTGAATATTCCGTTTTTCCGTTTTACGATAAACTGGTTAGACAAATAAAATAGCGATATTATGTACACATTGATAAATAAGCAATTAAAAGAATTTATATGTAATAAAATTGAAAAAGTATCAAAAATTCCCGAGGAAACACTTTGAAAAAGTAGGTTAAAATTTACATAATAATTTTAGGAGGGTGGAATGAATAAAAGAATAAAAAAGAAAAAAAGAGAAGAGAAAATTGTAAGACAAATAGTAAAGGATTTATGCAAGAATGCAATGGAAGAATTAGCACTTAAAATGGAGAAAGAGATTTTATATGGGAAAGACAACGCAAAAGAACCTATTGGCTTAGCAAATTATTGCAGATGTGAGGTGAAAGAATGAAATTAGAAAGCATATTTATTGATAGTAAGAATGGGAAATTTGAGATTAACGGACAAGATGTATCAAGTTGCACTAGTTTATCAATAACTTTTTATGATGGTAAGTGGGCTGTTGCCACTCAAAATAAATATTATTGCGATAAATTATCAGATTAAGGGGTGAAAAAATGAAATTAGAAGAATTTTTACAAACAAGATATGGTTACAATCCAGATGTAAAAGATATTATTGAAACATATATCACGCAATGGAGAAGTTGGTATCGTGGAAATGTAAGAAAGTTTCACAATTACTATATTTATAACGGGCAAAGGAAAGTAAACAAGACACGTTTCACAATGAATATGGCAAAAGAAATTAGCGAATCTTGGAGTGATATTCTTTGGAGTGAAAAATGTAAAATTACTATGCCAAATGATGAAACACAGAAACAATTTGATGATTTATTAGATGAGTTGAATTTAAACGTCATTATTAATCAAGCCATCGAAAAGTCTGGTGCGTTAGGAACAGAAGCAACAGTTGTAAGTGTGTATGACATTATAAAAGATGAGGATAGAATGGTTCTTGATGTTTCGGATGCAAAAACAAGGGTAGACGTTGTTGATATTGATTTTATCTACCCGTTGACATGGAACAACAAGGAAATTACAGAGTGTGCTTTTGGAAGTGTAGAATATTTTAAAGGCAAAAAGTATATTGTTTGTTCCGTCCATAAATTAGATGATAATGGTGAATATGTTATTTATAATCATTTATTCTCGGAGACAAACGGAAATTTAATAGAAGAACAACAGGAAGATGTCGAAACAGTATTTAAGACAAATTCAAATGTAAAATGGTTTAGTATTTTTAAGCCACTTTTAACAAATAATTTGTTTGAAAATAGTCCTTTTGGTATTCCACATTATGCAAATGCTATTGATAACTTAAAAGCCGTAGATTTGTCATTTGACGCGTTAAAGAATGAGATTAAAGACGGCAGACGTAGAACATTTGTAAGAGCAGAAATGTTGAATTACGATGATGGCGTACAGAGACTAACATTTGATCCAGAAGACACTGATATTTATGTTTTGCCTTCTGGCGTAAATAAAGACGATTTAATTCAAAGCGACACGGATAATTTAAGAACTGCACAACAGATTGAAACATTAAATGCAAACCTTAACATTTTGAGTAACAAGGTAGGCTTGGGAGACAATTTCTATACCTTCGATGGTGTAAATTTAACAACTGCAACTGCTGTAATGAGTTCAAATTCAAAGCTGGCAAGAAGAAAGAAAAAGCTAGAAATTGGATATGAAAGTGCTATTTATGATTTGGTAAAAGCGGTATGCTATGCATCGAGTAAGTTTGGAAATTATAATATCAATACCGACGATATGGCTATTAAATTTGACGATGGCGTAATTGAGGATATTGAGGCAATGAGTATTAGAGCATTGAGAGAGTATAATGCAGAGTTAATCAGTGGTGCAGAATATAGAGCAAGAATACTAGGGGAAACAGAAGAAGTTGCAAATCAGAAGATGAGAGAGATAGCCGGGTTAAAACAAGAAGAAGAGCCAATTGAAGAGTAGGTGGTTAAATGTTAAGAGAGGAAATGCAAGAAAGGCTAGTAGAGAAATTAATAGACAGAATAGAAGATTTAAACTTAACTATACTTACGGAAATTGGAAAGCAAATTAAATATATTGGCACACTTACACCATCGCAAGCACACAAACTGGCTCAAATGATATTATATGGAGAAGGCATGAACAAAATAGCAAGGCAACTGTCTAGTATTACGAATTTGAGTGTAAAAGATATATACGATATATTTAAGAAAACTGCTATTGAAAATCAAGAGTTTGCAAGACAATTCTATATAGCTAAAAAGGTTAAATTCGTTCCATATACACAAAATAAAGTATTACAAAGTCAAGTAAATGCAATTGCAAAGATTACCGCAAATTCATATAGAAATATTATGAATAGTACGGCTTATGTATTAGATGACAAGCTAGTGCCTATTGGGAAGATATATCAAGAGGTATTGGACAAGGCAATCCTATCAGTAAATCAAGGGAAACAGACTTACAATGAGATTATGAGAAAGTCAATGAAACAACTTACTGAAAAAGGCATGAGGATAAGAGTAGATAAACAAGGTAAGCCAACAGGAACAAGAGTAATTGATTTTAAGAGCGGTAGAAGTATAAGAGCAGACACGCAAATTAGGATGAATTTATTAGATGGCGTTAGGACATTATCGAATGAATTACAAAAACAATTTGGCGAAGAATATGGTGCTGATGGTATCGAGATATCTGTACATGAACACCCAGCACCAGATCATGAGGATATTCAAGGACACCAATACAGTAATGAGGAATTTGATAAGCTTAATAATGAACTAGATAGACCAATTTCTACCTTAAATTGCTATCACTATATATTTAGCATTGTGCTAGGAGTTAGCAGACCAGAGTATACACAAGAGCAACTTGACAAGATTAAAGAGGAAAATCAAAAAGGGTTTGAAATAAATGGAAAGCATCATACATTATACGAAGGAACACAAATGCAAAGAAGAATAGAAACGAGGGTAAGGCAACAAAAAGATAGACAAATTATGGCTAGAGAAATGGGAGATATGGAAACAGTAGGAAATTGCCAAAGGAATATATCGCAGTTGAACAGAGAATATAAGGAACTATGTGAAAAGAGTGGGTTAAAGCCGAAAAATATTAGAATGACAGTAAGTGGATATAGAAGAGTAAGGGTGGGATAATATGATACCAAAAGTGCTCCATTACGTATGGTTTGGAAAAGGAGAAAAATCTGACAAAATTAAATATTGCATGGAAAGCTGGAAGAAGTTTTTACCGAATTTTGAGCTAAAGGAATGGAATGAAGACAATTTCCCAATAAACTATAATAAGTTTGTAACACAAAGTTACATGGCTGGCAAGTTCTCATTTACTTCTGACGTTGCTAGGCTTTATGCATTAAATGAATGTGGCGGGATTTATATGGACACAGATGTTGAAATAAGAAGGCAATTACCGCTTGACAAACTTCTGATGAATAAAGCATTTACTGGATTTGAAACTTTAGGATATCCTGCAACTGCTGTTATGGGAGCAGAAAAAGGTAATCCGATTATTAAGGAATTTTTGGATTATTACAAGGATAGAGACTTTGAAGAATACACAAACACGAAAATCATGAGCAATATTCTCGAAAAACATGGAATTGACAGGATGAAAGACGAAACGCAAGAAATAAATGGCTTTACCGTGTATCCAAGCGCTTGGTTTAATGATATAAATGGATATGCGAAACACTGGATGGAAGGGTCGTGGTTAGATGTATAAAGTTTCCCTGATTATTCCTGTATACAACGGAGAAGAATTTGTTGAAACAGCATTGCAAAGCATTCCAAAAAGAAAAGACATTGAGATTATTATTATAGACGATGGTTCAACTGACAGAACAGCAGAAATAGCACGCGAATATTGCAAAGGAAAAGAAAATGCGAAGATTATTACAATTCCAGTAAATAAAGGTCTTGGAAATGCGAAGAATGTAGGATATGATAATGCAAAAGGTGAATACATTAATCAATTAGATAGCGATGATTTTCTGTATACAGAGGAATATGAAAAAGCAATGAGCGAATTAGACGGAACTGACATAGTATTTATGGATTTAAAAAGAAACGATGGAAGCATTTTGAAATTTATGGAACAAACATATAAAGATATGGGAAGCGGATGTGCAAGATTTATCAGAAGAGAATTTTTGGGTGGCACAAGGTGCAGAGACAGGCGTTGGGCAGAGGATTGGTTTTTGAGTTATGATTTAGAGCAAAAGAACCCCACGCATAAATTTACTGGAATTGTTGGATACCATTACAACTATCCAAGAGCGGGTAGCCTGTGCGACCAAGCCATACATGGGTTATATGAAATACCAAGGTAAAGGGGTGGATTTATGGACATAGTGCATGACAATATATTATATATCAGAGATTTTAGCGAAATTGGCGGAGTTGAGACGTTTATATGGGAAATGGTCAAGAAATATAAGGACAGAGACATCGCGGTAGTATACAAATCAGCACATCAAAATCAACTACAAAGGGTGAAAAGATTTTGCAGAGCGTACAAACACACAAACCAGAAAATTAATTGCAAGGTTGCGATAATTAATTATGATACATCTATTATTGATTACATCACATCTGATATATGGAAAGAAAATGCAAAGAAAGACGAAGGAATAATACAAGTAGTTCATGGAGATTACGAAAATCCTGCATATCCGTGTAAACCACCGACAGATGATAGAATTAAGTTATATGTTGGCGTCACCAAATATATATGTGAAAGTTTCAAGCGAATAACAGGATTGGAAAACGTCACGTATGGTTACAATCCTCTCACAATAGAAGAAGATGAGCCTTGCTTGAAGTTAATTAGTGCAACCAGATTGAGCAAAATTAAGGGAAAAGACAGAATGATTAAGCTTGCAAATGCGTTAGACAATGCTGGAATAAACTATATTTGGTATGTTTTTACGAATGAAACAGACACGTTCAATAATCCGAACATAATATTCATGAAGAGCAGACTTGATGTGTCAAGGTGGCTAAAAGATTCAGATTATTTAGTGCAGTTGAGTGACACAGAGGCGTGTTCCTATGCAATCAATGAGGCACTATACAGGAACATTCCTGTAATTGTAACGCCACTTCCGTATTTAGAAGAAATCGGCGTGAAAGATGGCGTGAACGCATACATTATGAATTTTGATTGCAACAATATTGATCATATTGTGCAAAATATAAAAAAGGTGCCAAAATTTAAGTTTGAACATTTGGAAGACAAGTATGCTGACATTTTGGCAAAAGGGAAATCAAGATATGAGGAGGAAAAAGAAATGGAAGTAAGGGTAAGAGCATTACAAAGATTTGAAGGTATTAAAGATGCAGAAAGAGATGTTTATCCTAAAGCAGGTGATGAGTGGGTGACTTCGTATGAAAGAGCAGAATATTTATTATCAAATGCAGTAATTGAGATTGTCGAAGAAATAAAAGAAGAAGAGCCGAAAAAAGAAGAAAATGTTTCACGTGAAACAAAAGAAGAAAAACCAAAGAAAAAAAGCAGAAAGAAAATTGACACGGTAGAATAATTATGTTATTATAAGAATAGGAGCTAAACATGGACATAAAATGTGAATGCGGCAAGCTTTTGGCGAGATATGAAGAAGGCAAAATTATTTTGTACTGTAAAAGGTGCAAAAAAGAAGTTGAAATTGAAATAAAAAATTTAGAGCCAAAGAGCCAAGATGAATAATCTGTGGCTCTTTTTGTTGGTTTAACGCTAACCTAAAAGCGGAATAAAAAGCCTAACTTATGGCTATAAAGAAGGAGAATTGTTATGGAAGATAACAAAGACATCCCAACGGATGGAGAAGTAAAAGAAGAAACTGTTGAAAAAACATTTACGCAACAAGATTTAGACAATTCTTTTAATGCTGGCGTTAGAAAAGCCAATTCAGATTGGCAAAAAGATGAAAAATACAAGGAGTTTCTTGCGTGGAAAAAATCAAGCCAAAATGATGGAGAAAAGATTAACGAATTGACGAATCAAAACACGGAGCTAACGAATCAAAATAGTGCACTTACAAAAGAAATCGAAAGATTAAATGCACAAATCAAGGTTGATAGTAGCGATGTAAAAAAAGAGTTTAGTGAGTTTGTTACTACAAAGGTTTTAGCAAACGTAACTGAAACAGTTGATTTTGACAGAGCATTAAAAGAGTTTAAGAAAAATAATCCTCAATATTTTGGGGAAATGCAAATTAAAAAGGTGCAAACAGCACCCAATTTGAATGGTGGAGTTATACAAACAAACACCACAAACGATTATTTTAATAATTTAATTCGTGGAAATTAAATAAAAAGGAGAGATTAAAATGGCAAATATGATTTCAAAAACAGATGCTTCTGCATTAATTCCAGAGCAAGTTATGGAAGAAATTTTTAAAGAGGCTCAAAAATATTCAAAAGTATTACAATTATTTAGAAGATTACCAAACATGACATCGGACAAAATGAGATTAAAAGTTGTTGATAGCTTACCAGTAGCTTATTGGGTAACAGAAACAACAAACAATGGAAGAAAAAATACTACAAAAATGGCTTGGAAAGATGTTTATTTGACAGCTGAAGAATTGGCTGTAATTGTTCCTGTAAAAGATACAACTATTGCCGATTCTGATACAGATATTTGGGCACAAGTAAAACCAGAGTTAGCAAAAGCTATCGGTAAAAAAATCGACCAAGCAATTTTATTTGGAATTGATGCACCTGCATCTTTTGGAGATGGTATTGTTCCAGATATTATTTCAAAAGCAAAATCAGTTACTGAAACAAGCAATTTCTATAAAGATATTAACGATGCAATGACATTGGTTGAAGAAAGTGGCTTTGAAGTAACTGGATTATTGGGCGGAGTAGGATTAAAAGGCAAATTTAGAATGATGACAGATACAACAGGTCAACCACTTAATACCACAGAAATTGGTTCATTAAATAGAGCATTTGTTGATAATGGAGCTTGGGATAAAACAGTTGCAACATTAATCGCAGGCGATTTTAACGAAGCAGTTTACTCTATCAGACAAGATGTTACATTCGATGTTTTCCATGAGGGAGTAATTCAAAATCCAGATGGTTCTATTGCTTACAATTTAATGCAAGAAGATATGTCGGCAATTAGAGTAACATTTAGAATTGGTACAGCTATACCTAACCCAGTAACATCAATTGATGGAACAGAGACACAATTCCCATTTGCTGCATTAGTACCAGGTTCTACACCAAGCCTATAATAAAGGAGGGCGCTTCGTATGAATTTTAATTCACAATACTTAACTTATGCCGAATACAAACAATTGGGAGGCAAGTTAGACGAAGTGCCTTTTAATTTGATAGAACTTATGGCAAGAAGAAAAGTGGATGAAAGAACTTTGAACAGACTCAAAAATCTTCCAAATCAAATTACCGAAGTAAAAGCTTGTATATTTAAGCTTGTTGAATTTCTAAGCGAAAACAAGGGAAATATAACGAGTGAGAACACTGATGGGTATAGCGTAACTTATGGAGATTTGGATTATGACAAAAAGAAATGTGACGAAATCATAAGAGACTATCTTGCAACTTGCCAGTTAGAAGACGGAACACCTTACTTGTATTGCGGGGTGTGAATATGATAACAAACACTGATTTGACAGTATTCCATAAAGGATTAGATGAAACCACAAGGCTTGAAACATGGACTAGATTTTATTATCCTCACGCGTGGGTTTACGATGCAAAAGGAAGTGTAGTTCGTGACGGGTATCAGTTTAATAATAGAATTGAAGTAAGAATACCTTACGAAACGAACAAAAACCTTGATATATCCAATTTTGAAATTGGAGATATAGTTTGCAAGGGTAATGTTCAAATTGCCGTAAAAACGCAATCTGACGTGCAAAATGCATACAATATCACATCAAAGACCGACAACAGATATGGGAACAACCCTCATATACATTTAGGTGGTAGTTAATATGTTAAAGCCTATAAGTGAAATTAAGATTAATCTTGGAATAGAACCAAATGGTAGAGTCCAAAAGTTTTTCACAGATACTTGTGCAAAGCACATGGATAAATATATTCCACAAGATACAGGGGACTTAAGAGGTATAATTCATAAAACAGCTGATAGTATAACTTATGAGAGCAATTATGCTCATTACCAATACAAGGGTATGAGAGAAGATGGCACTCATGTTATAAATCCAGAGAATTATACAACTCCACGGAACTGGTCCGTATTGGGATAAAAAAATGGTTAGTGCTGAAATGCAAGTTGTTGTACGAGAAGTTCAAGATTACGTTAATAAAGGAGGGTAAAGCGGGTGGCTAATATTAACACAAGTATTGTTAATACAGATGCGTTAAGAATAACAAAATTGAGAGAATATTTAATCTCAATTATTGACACGTTATTAACTGATGCAAGGTATTCGATTAATGCTAATATGCTATCTGCTGATCCTCAAAACTATTCTCTTGACAAAATACCAACTGATTTTAAGGTGGAAACTTGGATAACTGGAAATGAAATACATAGAGATGTATATTCATTTAGGAGTAGAAACAATTATTCACAAGACACACTAAACAATTTGATTAATATTGGGTTTTTCGAGGTTTTTGAACAAATTATAAGATACAACAACGAGAATGGCATATTGCCTAAAATAAACGGCATTCAAGAAATAAAATGCCTAAATTGTGGTAGCATGAATAACGCAACCACAAATACGGCCGAATTTGACATACAGATAGAGGTTGATTATATTATTGATAGCAGTCAGCCGTCATCTATTTAGAAAGGGGGACACAATGAAATCTGTAAAAGCAATTAAAAGTTTTTCGTTAAACGGAGTTTTTTATGATGAAAATGATGACGTTAACGTTCAAACGAAGGAACAACTTGTATATCTAAACGAAAAAGGTTTTATTGAGCCTCAAACAGCAAAAGATATTCAGAATTTTGGAAAGTAAAGGAGGAAATAAAATGGGATTAGCTGTTATTCCTAGTGACATCGAAAAAATTAAGAGAAGTCAATACATTAAGTTTTTAGACACGACACCAAGTTCTACGGCTACGTGGAAAGTAATTGGTATTGGCATAAACGAAGCAAGCACTGCATACAATCCACAAGTAAACACAGAAAAATGGATCATTGAAGATTCTGCTAGGTCAGACCATGAGAGCAACCAAAAGCAATTGAGCATCACTCAAAAATGTTACAAGCATGATGACGAATTTATTTATATTAACTCTTTGCGAGACAAGCTTAATTGTGCATCTCACATTCTTGAGGTTGATACTTGGGGTGGTAGCGATGGTAATTACCCTGCAAAGAAAAGCGATTGCTTAATTACAATTAATAGTTATAGTGGTGAGGAAATTGAATATACAATTTATTTCAATCGGAGACCCTGTTGACGGAACTGTAACAATTTCGAGCGGTGTTCCATCATTCACACCATCTGCATCAATTTAGTAATTAATTACGGGGATTGGGACACACTCAATCCCTAATTTTTTATGGAGGTATTATGGAGTATATAGCATTGGAAAAAGGAAGCATTCAAAGATTTGGCATTAAGGATGCACAAGGGAACGATACTGGTGAATTTATTGAGATTGATCCAGAGGATATTGATTTTCCATTCCGTGCAAATGAATGCCAAATAAGGCACAAAAATAACGTAGAAGAATTGCAAGCCAGATTAAAAGAAATAGAAGAAAATTGCAGTAAGGATGGAGAGTTTCCAACTGAATTTGATAATGCCAGAAGAGAAGCATTTATGGACTTTCTAAATAAAGAGGAAAAAACAATTGATGATTTGTTTGGGGATGGGACAACAAGAAAGATATTGCATGGCAGAAAGCCGTATATCTTAATGTTTAATGATATTATTGATGTTTTAACGCAAGTTATTCCGACAATGAAAAACACTTCTCAAAAAATTATTGAAAACATAAAAGAAAAATACAAAAAGAGCGAAGGAAATAATGTTATATGACAAAATATCCTCAATATGCAAAAATTGGAGAGAAAAAATATAAAATAAACACAGACTTTAAAACCGCCATAGAGTGCCAAAAAGTTTCGCAAGATGATATAAGCGACGAAGAAAGAGCGCTTGCAATTATATATTTATTATTTGGAGAAGATGGACTAAATAATCCGCAAGATTATGAAGAACTTCTTAAAAAAGCATTATTTTATCTTTCATGTGGCAAAGAAACAAATTTGGATTGTTCTGAAAAAGACATGGATTATGAACAAGATGAAGCTTATATTAAAGCAAGCTTTTATACTGATTATGGAATACCTGATATATATAATACAGAAATGCACTGGTGGGAGTTTATGGACTTGTTAAATGGTTTAAAATGTGATTGCGTGTTAAATCGCGTCAGAGAGATAAGAACTTATGATACAAGTGAAATTAAAGATACAAAAACACTCGAACAAATAAGAAAACAAAAAAATGCAGTTGCATTAAAGAAGAAAGCGCCTAAATTATCCAAAGAACAGGAAGAAAGTGTTGAACATTTTATTCAACAAATGAACTTCAAAGTGAAGTGAGGTGAAAAAATGGACGGATGGATAACTATTGGTACTAAATTAAGTACAGATAAATTTGATAAGCAAATATCAGATTTGGAAAGAAAAATTGATAGTGAAGAACAAAAACAAGAACTTCTAAACGAAAAAACAAGAGATTATGAAAGAGAATTACGTGGAGTAAACGAAGAAGCAAGAAAATTATCAGAAGAACTTGATTTGGCTTCAAAAAAAGCAAAAGTGTCAGCAGAATATTTGGCTAAAGCAAAAGAATCTAATTTGAGACCATTACAAGTAGAGAGATTTCAACAAGAATATGATGCAGACGCAAAAGCAGTTTCTGAATTATCAGAAAAATTAAAAGAAACAGAAAAAACACAAATTTCGTTAAGGAACAAAGTTGCTCAAACAAGGTTTCAATACGAAAATTCTCTTAAATCTGTGGAAAAATTGAAAGGAAAAGTAGAAACAATAAATTTCAAAAAGCAATCGGATGCAGTAAGAGAAATTGAAAAAGGAATATCAAGTTCCATTAAAAAAGTAGGGAAATTAGCTTTGGCAGTATTAAGCGTTCGCTCTGCTTATTCATTATTAAGAAGGGCGTCAAGTGAATGGGCACAATACAATGAACAATACGCAAAAGATTTGGAATATATAAGATTTGCGTTAACATATGGACTTGCGCCAATACTTGAAAAGATAGTAAGCTTAATTGCGACAATAATGACATACGTTAATTATTTATCAAATGCATGGTTTGGGAAAATTATATTTGCATCTGCAAAAGACTTTGAAAAAATGTCAAAAAGCGCAGGAAGTTTAGCAAAAAGCACAAATGAAATTAAAAACAATTTAGCAAGCTTTGACGAATTAGACATATTGAGCAAAAATGCAACTGGTGGAGCAGGAAATGGCTTTGTTGCTCCTTCATTTGATTTAGGAGATTTTGAGGATGTTAAAATACCAAAATGGATTGAATCGTTGGCGGATAATGCAGACAAAGTTAAAGAATCTTTAATTTTAATTGGTTCGACAATAGGAGCATTAAAGTTATCAGCCTTTGCTTCTGATTTAGGATTAGTTGCCACTAAATTGTCACTGATAAAAGCAGTTGGGATTGGGGTTGCTATAAAAGGAGTAGTAGATGGAGTAGAAGATTTAAAACAATATTCTGGAGATCCCAGTCTTGAGAATTTAGGGAAAACTATTGCAGATGTTGGAGAAGCAGTTGTTGGTGTTGGAGTTGCAACAGGAAATCTACCTATTATAGCTGGTGGTGCATTAGTAATATTGACAGGAAAATTTATTGAGCATTGGGACGAAATAAAAGACGAAACACAAGCAGGAATAGATTATTTACGAGAAAAAACACCAGAAATTGAGAGACTATTTGGAAAAACAGGAGAGAAAATTTATACTGACGTACTGGACACAAGCCAAGAAGTTTTAGATACTGTTGACACAACCATTAATGCTTTTAACGAAAATGTAATTGCATTTATAGATATTATAGATGCGCTTGCTAGGGGAGATTGGACAACAGCTTGGAACAGGTTTAAGGATATTTTTGTTAATATTTGGGACTCAATTTCTGCAATATTTAGAACAAAAATTAATGCAATATTGAGGTTTGTAAATACGTTTTTGCAAGGAGTTGAAAACCAACTTAACAGGTTAATTGACGCAATTAATTCCTTGGGCGGAAACATTAGTCATGTTAGCATTGGTCAAATACCACTTCTCGAAAAATCAGATGTTGTTCAAATGCCTACAAGAGCAGAAATGGGATTGTATGGACCAGAGCATATGCCTTCTTTTACAGAAGATGTTGTAAAATTTTCAGAATCACTTTCCGATAAAATTGGGAATATTAAACAAGACATTACAATTAAATTTGATGGAACTATGTCTCAATTGGTTAGAGCAATAAAACCAGAATTGGATGCAGAAAGCAAAAGAGCCGGAACAAAAATTATAACTGGGGGTGCTTATTGATGGACGTTTGGAGTGATTTTTTGAAAATAGACGATGAAATTTATAACATCCCTGTATTGGTGGGAATAAAAAGGAATGCTGATTTTCTAGACAAGTATGCAGAAAGAACAGAAGATGGAGACTTAAAAAGAGAACTTATTGGTGTTTATTTTAATTACAAAAGCATAAAATTTGCAAAGCAAACAGATGCAAATTATTCTGAATACAATAGGCTTTACAACAAGTTGACAGAGGCAGAGGAGTTTCATGATATAGAAATAGGGAATTTCACGTTTAGAGCGTATTTCTCAAATGTAAGCGATGAAATGTATGCGTTCAAAAATGACAAGCCATATTTCAAAAACCTAACAGTTAACTTTACAGCAAAAATGCCTGCGAGGAGTTGATTGAATGAAAACGAATACAATAATCGAATATGGAGCCGTAGACGTAACTGCAAAGAAAGACAGTACTCTTTCTATTAGTGATATTCAATCTTTTGCGCAATTGGCAAACCTAAAAAAGCCAAGTTTGCAAGAGAAAAAATATTCAACTCTTGAGAAAAACTTTTTTGTGCTTGACGGAGAAAGCGAAAACATGCCTTCAAACATAACCGATATTGGTTTATGGACAAATAGTATTTCCGGATATGATGGGAGTTTTGGAACACCACCAGTTTTGACAATTACATTTACGCAAGCACACACAAGCACAGGATTAACTTTAACTTTTAGCAAGTATGCATATTGCAATAGCTTAAAGATTCAGTATTATGATGCAAATGACACGTTGTTATCAGAAGAAACATTTACACCGGACAATTACGAGTATTTTTGCGAAAATTTAGTTGAAAATTACAGAAAAATTGTAATTACTTTTTATTCCACAAATATTCCGTATAGATACCTCAAGCTTTATAAGATTATGTATGGAAACGCCATATTATTTGAAGGTGATGATATTGTAAGCTGTAACATACTAGAGCAATTTAATATGATTAGCGATGAATTAAGCATCAATACTTTAGATTTCGTAGTATACGCAAACGATGATAGATTTAACATATTAAATCCGCAAGGAATATACTCAACTTTGCAACAAGGCCAGCAATTAAAAGTATATCAAGAAAAAAACAATATATTAACCCCGATGGGCGTATTTTACATTGACAAGTGGGAAAACGACAGTTCGAATAAAATGAGACTAACGGCATCTGATATTATGGGTTTGCTTGACAGTGTAACATACGATGGAAGAGTTCGTGATTCTGGCAAAGTAGCTAATACTGTTTTAAGTATCTTTCAACAAGCTGGAGTTTCTGATTTATATACAATAACAACTCCGCTTATGCAAAAATCTTTTGTTGGCTATATCCCAAGATGTACTTGCAGAGAAGCATTGCAACAAGTTCTATTTTCTAGCGGTGGTGTTGCAAAATCTGGTAGAAATGGTATACTAGAATTGTATGAGATTGAATTGAGTGAAAATCCCTCTACAATTCAAAGAATTGATATGTTTAAGGGTAGCGAAGAAATTAAAAAAGGCGATGTCTACACTGGAGTTTTAATAAAATCACATAATTTTGGCTTATCAGGAGAAACTAAAACAATATATTCTAATTCATTGCAACCAGGGACGTATAAGGTTGAATTTGATGAGCCATATAGTTCGTTTTCCGTCAGTGGTGCTATTAAGACATCCGGACCAACAAATACATATGTTGAATTTAGAGTCGATACTGCCGGGACTGTGACTGTAACTGGAAATCCATATGTTGACAGCGTTCATGATATATATGTTGCAAATAGTATTCTTGCAGGAAATGAGAAAGAGAATGTTTTGACAGTGGAAGATTTGCAATCGGCAAATGACTCTAATTCTGCATCAATAGGGCAAAGAATATTAGACTATTACAACGGACAATACACAACTAAATTTGATAAGGTATTAGATGATGAAAATATTGGTGACAACGTATTAATAGAAGAGCCAAATGGAAATGAATTGGATGGATTTGTTACAGAATTGGATATTGATTTGGCTGGAGGGTATGTCACAAAATACAAAGTAGTTGCGAAGGTGAGTGAAAGCTAATGAACGAATTAATATATGATAGAACGCAATCAGATGTTGATTATGCTTTGAACCATCAAGATAGTTCTACTGATTTGAAGGGCGCTTATAATTATTCCGACCTAAACAGAATCGAAACTTGGTGCGCATATTTGGCGACGCAATTAAATTCATACAATTATTCTGTAAACATTACGACAAAAACAAATTGGAATATGAGCGACTTTCCAACGAAGTCTGAACTTGCAAGAATTAAAAACAATGTAATATCTTTAAGAGATGCATTTTCTGCTATTGCGTCTATTCCTGAAAACATGGAAAAAATGACGTACCAAAAAGCAAATCAAATAGAGAAGGCGATTTACGATTTAAATTTAAGTTTATATGGTATGATAAGTTCATTTTGGTATAGCGGTGAAGTTAACGCGGGGGAGGTTTAATCATGAATAATGTAGTTGATAGAGTGCCAACTGAAGTATTAGCAAATGGTGCTGTAAGGTGGGAAATGTATGATAGCAGTGGTGTTAGCCAAGGATATGTATATCTTAAGAAAGCAGACGAGCCGTCTGTTGCAGGTACACCGCTTAACAAAGTACTGTTTGATAGTATTGAGGCGGATTTAACTAATCTTGGAACAAACAAATTAAATGTGGCTTCAAAGGCATCAACTGCCGAGGCAGAAGCTGGTACTGATAATACGAAATATACGACTCCAAAAACGGTATTAGATTCTATTAAAGCGAATGCAATTCCAAGTTCTACAATGTCAATTAAGACAGGAACTGTTAATGACAATGGGACTATACCACAAACTTCAGGATTTTCTCATTATATGTATTTTGCCAGCGTTAATAGCATACCAAATACGCAAATCAATGTTGGTGGCAACGTTGCAAATTTAAGGGTTGTGTGCGAAGTTAACCAAGAAACACGAAGAGTTTTAGTTGGTTCATATGGGAATTATTCTGGTGGAAGTTGGAAAAATTATACTTCAGGAGTAGCAAACTATCTGGAATTAGCATGGAATTAAAGGAGGTTGAAAATGAGACAAACAACTTATAATATTAACGATAGACGAATTAATTGGGCAGAAGGAACAAACATAACGGGAAATGAGAATGTAGACAAGTTCCATTTTGAATTTGATTCAGAATGGGATGCATTTAATGCGAAATTTTTTGTGTTAATTGTAGAGGGAACTAGCTATATTGACCAGTTAGACAACGAAAATAGTGTAATATTAAGAGATGTTGTGTATGACAAAGAAAACGTTGAATTTGGCGTGTACGGAATTGACACAACAAACAATGCGAAACTGTCTACAAACATCATCGGAATTGAAACAACCGAAAGCATATGGGGCAAAATTAGAGACATCTCTGATTTACCGTCAAAGACACAATGGGAAATTTATACCGAGGAAATGCTTGGTCTGTTAGCACAGGGCGCTATCACGCTTGAAGAGTGTCAACAGGCTTTGGCAGATGCAAGAAGTGCAAGAGATACGGCAGAAGGTTATAAAAACACAACTAAAGGATATATGGATACTGCAGAAGGTTACAAAAATACTGCAAAAGGCTATATGGATACCACTGAAGGCTTTAAGAACGATACGGCATTGTTAAAGCAACAAACGCAAGGCATAGTCGATATTTTTGACGCTAACGTAACGCAGAAGACAACTGACTTCAATGACAATGCTTCTGCAAAGACAACGGCGTTTAATAATAATGCGACAGCTAAAACCACAGCATTTAACGAAAATTACACCGAAAAAGCAGGAGTAATCGACCAAAAAGCGAGTGATTTTAACTCGAATTATGATAGCAAATTAAGTGCTTTTAATTCAAATGCCACGGACAAAACAAGTGCATTTGACTCTAACGCAAGTTCAAAAACAACAGCATTCAATAACAACGCAACGTCAAAGACAAGCGACTTCAATACTAACGCCACAAATAAGACTACCGCGTTTAATTCAAATGCTACTGATAAGACGACTGCGTTTGACAACAATGCCACGTCAAAGACTGGTGATTTTGACCAAAATGCATCCTCAAAGACAACTGCGTTCAATGAGAACTATCAGGCAAAACTTGACAGTTTTAACGAAAACGCGGAAAGCTATGATAAGAGAATTATTAATCTTGAACTGCTTAAAAGCAACCTAAACGTGCAAAAAACAACTAAAGATACATACCACAACATAGTAGATAGCTTAAATGCAAAGATAGAAGATTTAGTAGTGTGTGGGAATACAACGCAGGTACAGACAGAGGGAAAGCAATTATTTGATGTAAATGCTACATTATATGGAGGCACTATCGAAAAATACAATAATGGTTTTAAGTTACATAAAACTAATAATAGAACACTTGCAATTAATTTGCCAAAATCTATAGATGCTGGTAGTTATACGTTAAGCTATATTATAGTAAAGTCAACATTATCAGATATTAGTAAAGCTAACGTAAATGTAATTGGAAATGGTCAAACATTGACTAATGTCGCATTTAATTCCAATGGTAGTGCAAATTTTACAATTTCAACACAAGCCAATCAATTATATTTTTATATATCAAATTCAGAAACTGACAATGCGGAAATCACATTAGATAATGTAATGATAAGATTAGCTAGTATAACAGACGCTACTTACGAACAATACACGGGTCGGACAACCTTCACCTTCTCCAACATTTCCACAAGATATTAAAGTAGTTACTGGAGATGTGACAGTTGTAACTGCAAATAAGAATTTGAATAACGGAATTAATTACGGGTTTTACATAACAGAACCTGCTACTAACTACAAAGCAAGTGATGGTAACAATGGTTTATGTATTGCTTTGCCAGAAGGTACTTATACGATTTCGACAAACACAATACAAACCAGATATAGAGCTGCTTGTAGTAACACATTGCCTTCTTCAACGGCTCAAGATTGCTACAATGGTGTTAACAAAGACGGGACAAGTAATAATATTACAATAAACACAAGCGGATATAAATATTTGCTAATAAATGCAACCGAGTTAACAAATATTCAAATAGAAAAAGGCTCAACAGCAACCACATATGAACCATACAAAGGGAAATCTCAACTACTATCTCTAGGCTCAATGGAATTATGCAAGATAGGGGATTATCAAGATAGCATTAGAAGAAGTACGGGAAAGAATTTGTTTGATAAGGTTACTGCTACGGTTAATCAAGAAAAATATACATTAAATGCAGATGGAACAATTACTAATACAAGTAATTATGGTAGCGATGGAAGAAATTATTTTAATCCTATTATGCTAGAAAGCGGAACATATACTATTAGTTTTATTGCAAATCTTAGTGGAGCAAGTAATCAAGAACGATTTTCTGTTAAAAACGATGATACAACAGAAGATATTATTAATTCACAGGTCTATATCACAAACGGTATTAAACAAGAACATACTTTTACAATAAATTCGCCAACAAATATTAAATTTTCCATTCAAGCGAACAGTGATAATGCTGGCACAATAACATTAAGAAATATTCAGCTAGAAAAAGGTTCTACTGCAACAGGATTTGAACCTTTCGGTATTACGTGGTACAAGCACAAAGAGATAGGTAAAGCAATTTTCAACGGGAGTGAATCATGGGCAGATAGACCAAATTATGATTCAGCAGATAGATTTGTTCTGGATTTCGCTGTCGATGAAAATAAATATGCCGCAGGAAAGTTGTCAAATTATTTTCAAATTGAAACGCTTTCAAGTACAACATATCCGTATATATATTTTTCAGGAACACAAGTTGGTGTAAACTTTTCTGAAAAAGGAACGACTACTTTATCTGATTTTAAGGCTTGGCTATCTACTCATAATACAATTGCATATTATGTATTAACAACACCAGTAAATGAAGAAATAACAGATACTACATTATTAGAACAGCTTAACAACTTAATCGACATTGCAAATGGTCTTGAGACCTACAAAAACGTAACAAACATTTACACGGAAACATCTAACTTGAATCCGCAACTTGAGATTAGCTATCTTGTTGATGACAGAGTGGCAATTAACAATACTTTATCTTCATTAGAAGCAAGAGTAACACTTTTAGAGGGATAGGGGGTGAGAATATGACGTTGCTAGAAAAGAAGAGTCAAAGAAAGGCAAAAGCAATTAGAACATTAGTAGATAATGGTGAGTATAGTCCAGCATTTGCACTTAACGAAGCAGAAAGACTTAACGACGAAGGTAAGTTACTAGATGTAGATTACGAACCATTGGCAGAATATCTTGAAGCTTTAATGGAAGAGCCTCTTCCAGAAATTGAAACGCAAGAAACAATTGAAGAGCCAGTTGAAGAAGTTTCTGAAGAAAACGCAGAGAATACTTCAGATGAAAGCGAGGTTGAATAATATGACTGTCGAAGCAATATCAGCGGTTGTAACAGGAATAGTGACTTATATTTTCGGAATAATTAACAAGAAACTAAATATTACAGACACGAACTATATCCCTCTCCAAAACTTAATCATTGGAGTTGCGACAGGATGCGCTTGCTATGCGCTTGGAATTATGGACAATCTTACAAATTCAATTGTGATTTGCACGGTGTCTGCATTTGGCGCAGGTGGAGCGTATGACTTAACCAAAATTAGGGGTGAGAAAAATGATGAAGTTAAGTGACAACGGTTATGCTTTAATCAAGAAATATGAAGGATGCCGTTTAACTGCTTACAAGCCTGTTCAAGCGGAAAAATATTGGACTATTGGTTGGGGACATTATGGGCTGGATGTCAAAGAAGGTCAAACAATTACGCAAGAAGAGGCTGACGCGCTTCTTAAACAAGACATGGTTAAGTATGAACTATCCGTAAATTCTCTATGCGACTATCTTGAATTGAACCAAAACGAGTTTGATGCGCTTGTTTCTTTTTGTTACAACTGTGGTAGTGGTGCTGTGCAAAAATGCACCAAAAACAAAACTGCTAATAGAGAAGAATTATTGAACAATATGTCTAATTACGTTAATGGGGCAGATGGAAAGAAACTTCCAGGACTTGTTAAGCGAAGAGAAGAAGAAAAATCCTTGTTTCTTACAAAGGAGGAACCAAAAATGTTTGAAATTAATCAAGAGTTTGAAGCTTTAGATTACCTCGAAAGCACAGGCAGAATTAACAACAAGGAATACTGGACAAAAGCGTTGGAAGTTGTGTACAATCTTGACTGGTTTGTAATTAAATGGGCAAACGATGTAAAAAAGCTTGTAAAATGACGCACGAGAATCGTCTTAAAGGCGTTTTCGTGAGGCTGGTAATGATGTTATATACCTCAAAAATGAGGTATTAACGATATTAAATTTTTAAGGAGGTATTTTTATGAATTATCATGAAAAAAAGCAAGAAATGTTTAAAAAGTATGAACATGCTGTTCAAGCCATTGTTCAAGCAACAGGAGCTGACCCAACAGTAGCACAAGAAATGCTTGCATCTAACGTAAACAACGGAGGACACTATCCTTACGTTAATGAAGAAGAATTTAAGAAAGATTGGGAAGCACTAACAACCGCTGAATAATCTTACTGAAATTATCCTTCAAAATAAAGCTTCTTTTTAGGAGCTTTATTTATTTTCGCTTGAAAATTATGGATATTTATGTTATAATTAAATTGAGGCGATGAGTATGGAACTTTCAATGGTTATAGCAATAATTGGTTGCGTATTGGGAATATTAAGCTTTTTCTTTGGCAGGAAAGACAAATCGGTCAAGGATAGTGGAGATTATCAATACAAAATGGGGCAAATAGACGAGAAGTTGTCTACAATATCCAAGCAGATTGAGAATTTATCAAATAAATTAGACAATTTTGACCATGAAGTTGATATGAGGATTGAGAAAGCCATTGAAATCCATGAAAAAACTTATCATGCGTTTAAAGGAGATTAGAAATGTTAAGTTTCAGAGAAGAGGTGGTAAAGATGAAAAATGAAGTTAAAATAGCTCAAGAAGAGCAAAAATCATTTGCCATGCAGTTTGTAGATACTCTGAAAGTTCAAAACAAAAGATTATTTATTTGTTGGCTTATTACATTTTTAGCGTTTATTGGTTTGTTAGGCTACACAATTTGGTTGCTAAATGATATTAATGTCGTAGAAACAACTGAAGTCACACAAGATTCAGAAACAGGAACTAATAATTACATAGGAAATGATGGTGATATTATAAATGGCACGTCAAACAATTAAAAAAACTACTAAAAAAACGAGAAAATCAAAAGTAAAGAATTGTCCTACGTGTGGCAAATTTATGAAAAAGTAGGGATACTATGGATAAAGTGAGTTTCGATTTTACCAAAACCGAATACGAGCATATATGCGAAGAAGCAATGTTAAATGAATTACAGGCTAAGTTGTTAGAGGATAAAATAAAAGGACTTACCTTGATTGAGATGTCGTTGAAACACAACATAAGTCAAGATAGTGCGTATAGAAATATCCAGAAAATTAAAAAGAAAATATTACGCATAATATAGAAACACCCATCCTCAAAAGAGACTGCATTAAGCAGTCTCTTTTTTTTATGCCTAAAAATTGGCGAAAATTTGCATATATTATCATGAAAAGCTGACGAGTTACATATTTCAAAAACCTATATACTAAAATTAAGAAAACAAGATTACTCTATTGATTTTGTTATTCTTAATAGAGAGGAGATGAGAACTAAAAAGTTGAAAATTGCATGAGGAGAACCCTTATAAGAAGTGCAAT
>Ga0310786_10001438_pt1 | contig 38406 bp, 29 predicted proteins | sample AusTroGonzalo_MG_FD_203881 | JGI IMG/M metagenome (GOLD analysis project Ga0310786, IMG submission 203881) | Bovine rumen microbial communities from tropical cattle in Woodstock, Queensland, Australia - Gonzalo_03 (v2) (version 2) | ecosystem: Host-associated > Mammals > Digestive system >... | reverse complement strand
CGGCTACATCTCCTCCGAGAACAACTGGGACTATGGCTACTTCTACATCGACGGTGTCCAGAAGGGTCAATACACTGGCGCTGGCAACAGCTGGGGTGAGAAGAAGTTCGACATCACCGAAGGTACCCACAACTTCAAGTGGAGCTACACCAAGGACGGTAGCGTCAACAGCAATGAAGACCGCTTCTATGTCGACTACATTTGCTTCTACAAGCAACCCGAACCTGCACAACCCGGTTGGCACACCTACTGCGAGAGCGAGTTCAACAACGCTCTGGGCAGCAACCTGACCACGACCCCGAGCTGGGCTTACGAGTATCCTGCTTCGTTCCTGCATGCCAACTACGCTGGCTGGAACATCACCAAGGTTTCTCTGTTCTCCGACAACATGTACAGCGCCGTGGGTGGCAACTACACCTGCCGTATCTACGTGGGTGGCACGCAGCCTGCCGCTGGTACGATGGTGAGCACCCTCACTGTTGACGTCCCGAGCAACCAGAACGCTTGGGTTGACTGGGATCTGACGACTCCTGTCAACGTGACCGGTAACGACGCCATTTGGGTGGTTTGGACGGCCAATAGCACCGTGAGCAGCTGGCCTGCTGGTCTGTGCGGCGACCAAAACGATTATGGCAACTGGTGGGACGGTGGCAATGGTTGGGATCACCAGACCTATGGCACCTGGACCATGCGTCATTGGTTCACCAACCGCGCTGGCCGCAGCGTTGCTGTTGATGCCGCTGACTGCGCTCCTGTCGCCGTTGCGGACAGCAACCCGATCAGCAGCAAGCTTGCCCAACCCGTGAAGGGTGAAGAAAGCAATATTATCTGCGCTAACGAGAACGCCGTGAAGGGTGCCGCTCTTGACATGAGCAACAACCGCAGCCTCAACCACTACAGAGTGTATCGTACCAACTGCTACAACGACGGTCCTTACACCGAGGAGAACACCGTCTTGTTGGCCACCGTTTGGGTGCCCGACACCGTCTACATGGACGTTGAGTGGGCCGACCTCGAACCTGGTGTGTACAAGTGGGGCGTCGGTGCCGTGTACGAGGGCAACCGTGGCGAGATGATTGAGTCGCCCATCAGCTGGGCTGCTCCTGTCGCCATCACCCGCGACGCTACTGCCGATGCCACGACTGCCATGCCTACTGAGGACATGAACCGTGCTCCTTGGGATCTGCTTGTCAACTTCGACTGCACCTCGGGCTATCAGTATGGTGTTGCCACTGATGGTAACTACATCTACACCAGCTCCTGGTCAGCCAGTTCGTCCTCGCAGTTCTACAAGTATGACATGAACGGCAACTTCGTTGAGGAGTTCAACGTCAGCGGCAGCGGCCAAATCCGCGACCTGACGTACGACGGCCAGTACTTCTATGGTGTTGCCAACAGCAGCACGGTGTACTGCCTCGACCTGGCCAACCATGCTTTGGTGAGCAGCTTCACCTCTGCCTATGGCACGATGCGTTGCTGCGGTTACGACCCGCAACGTGACGGCTTCTGGGTAGTGGGTAACTGGAGCGGCAACCTGACGCTCATCGACCGTACGGGTGCCATCGTGATTACTGGTCCTGCTCCGACCAGCGCCTCTGGCGTCGCCTACTACAAGGATGAGAACAACGTTGAGCACGTCTATTGCTTCAACAATGGTAACAACCAGATATACGACTACGACATCGCTTCCAACACGATTGCCGGCAGCCCGATCTTCGACTTCTCGGCCACTCCTGGTTACACCAGTGGTAGCAGCGGTGGTTGCCACATTGCCAACTATGGCGACAAGATGGCCTTCTACGGCGACCTGCAGCAGAGCCCGAACGTCATTGGCGTCTACGAACTGCGTGAAGGCGACAATCCTGGCGGTCAAGGTGGCAACACCAACAACCTGAACCAGCTGGCTCTGCCTCGTGAGAGTGAGACCATCTGGTCGAACTGCCTCGATAAGGACATGTACCTTGGTGACAGCGACGTGACCGTGAACGTGTTGCTCAACAGCGCCGACAGTCCGGAAGGCATCCAAGTGAGCTTCACGAACTACAACGAGGCCGAGCAGGAGATGTATCCTGTCGCCCCGATTACGCTTGACGAGACTGGCTACTATGCCTTCGAGAGCTTCCGTCGTGGTAACTACAAGGTGAACGTGACCTTCGACGGCTACGAGCCCATCGAGGACAGCGTGAGCATCTGGGAGCCTACCGACCTCCGCTATGTGATGATTGAGATCATCTATGGTGCAAGCGACCTCTATGTGAGCCGCACTGGCTGGGCCATGTGGGGCAGCCAAGGCATCCCGAGCAACGGCCAAGGTGGCGGCAACGGCGGCAATGGCAACGGCGACACCTTCGACGAGAACTTCGACAACGGTCAGCTGCCTGCTGGCTGGACGACTGTCGATGCTGACGGCGACGGCTACACTTGGGTCTCGAGCGCCAATCCTGGCGTGTACCACAACAGTGGCGTCAACCTGGAAGGCACTGGCCATAACAGCTCTGCTCACTATGTGATTTCAGGTTCTTATGCCAATGGCCTCGGCTATGCTTTGACTCCTGACAACTACCTCGTTACGCCTCAAATGAACATTGCCAACGGTAGCACCTTCAGCTTCTGGGCTTGCGCTCAGGATGCTTCTTGGGCTGCTGAGCACTTCGGTGTGGCTATCTCCAGCAATGGTACGAGCGACTGGACGATGGTGAACGAGTGGACGATGACCGCCAAGGCCAATGGCGCTATGAGCTATGGCCGCGATGGCGAGACCCGCGCCCAAGGCAACTGGTACAACTACACTGTTGACCTGAGCGCCTACGCTGGCCAGAAGTACATCGCCATCCGTCACTTCAACTGCACCGACATGTTCATCCTGAATGTCGATGACATCACCCTGACCAATGGTGCCAAGAACGCTGAGAACGAGCGTCACCTCGAATCCTTCAAGGTGTTGTGCACCAGCATCGACGGTGAGCCTATCTTCAACACCAACGTTCCTGCCGAACAACCGTTCTGCCAGTTGGCCACTGACCAGCTGGTTGAGGGTGACCACTACATCTGCAAGGTGGCAGCCGTGTATTCGACTGGCATGAGCGACTGGGCTGAGTGCGAATGGGAGTATGAATCCTGCGAGAACTACACCCCGATTGAAGGTCTTGAGGTCACTCCTGAGAATGAAGGTAACCACCTCGTTTGGGAATTTGCCGGCGGCGGTGGTGGCGGACAAGGCGGCCAAGGCAGTGCCTTCAGCTACGACCTTGAGTCCGGTCTACCCGCAGGCTGGAATGTCATCGACAGCAACAACGATGGCTACACCTGGTGCTTGACCAGCAACATCCCGAACACCTGGACGTACTATGCTGGCATGACTCTCGACTGGTACCGCAGCGGCAGCAACGCCATCTGCAGCGGCAGCTACATCAACGGTGTGGGCGCCCTGAATCCTGACGAGTACCTCGTGAGCGAGCAAGTGAACCTGGTCAACGGTAGCACGTTCAGCTTCTGGGCTGCAGCCACCGACGCCAGCTACGCTGCCGACCACTTCGGCGTGTTCGTGTCCGACAATGGCACGAGCGGCTGGGAGATGGTGAACGAGTGGACGCTGACCGGCAAGGGCGGCGACAAGGCTGGCGATGTCCGCGCTTCGCGTGACGGCAACGGCCTGAGACTCGGTACCTGGCACAACTTCTCGGTTGACCTGAGCGCCTATGCCGGCCAGCAGAAGTACATTGCCATCCGTCACTTCAACTGCACCGACCAGTACATCATGTGCGTTGACGACATCGAGCTGACCGATGGTGCCAAGGGTACCCGCGATGTGGTGGCCTTCAATGGCTTCGTGACTGATCCGGGTGCGATGGCCAATGGCGCCGACGCTTCCTGGACGAAGAACGGCCAAGGCACTTGGGGCCCGAATGCCAACTATGCAGCTGGCAGTGGCAGCTATTACTGGCTTGCCGACAGCTTCACCTTGAGTGCAGCTACGACCATCAGCGAGATTGAGGTCTACGGCTACCAGACTGGCAGCAGCACGACTTCGACCTTCACAGGCCTCTATGCCCAGATCTACAACGGCGCCCCGAACGCTGGCGGCACCGCCATCTGGGGTAACACGACCAGTAACATCATGACGGCCACGGCCTTCACGAACTGCTACCGCGGCAGCGACGGTGAAACCACCGCCACGACTCGCCCGATTATGAGCGTCACCGCTGGTGGCCTCAACATCGAACTCGAGGCTGGCACCTACTATCTGGTGTATGCCCTGACTGGCAGCAGCTCGAGTGGTCCTTGGGGTGCTCCTCACGGTGAGCCTACCATCGGTAACACTGGTAACGGTTATCAGTGCACCAGCAGCGGCTGGACGGCTCTGACCGACAGCGGCAGCAGCACGCCTTACGGCTGCTCGATGAAGATTACGGGTACTGGCGGCGGCGGCACTCCGACTCCTGTCGACGGTGTCCTCGGATTCATGGTGTTCCGCGACGGCGAATGGCTGGCCGAGATCCTCGACCCGAATGCCCGCGAATACACCGACATCGATGAACTTGGCGAGCACGAGTACTGCGTCCGCGTGATCTACGACGGCACCAATGTCCTCCCGAGCAACAACTACTTCTATGCCATGAGCTGCCCGGTCTGCGAAGGCGGACGTTGTATTGCTGGCGAGCCTATCCACGGTGAACTTCTCAGAGCTGGTGAGCAAGTGAGAATTTGGTGGGGTGAGACGGCTGCTATCGAAGGTGTTGTGAAGTACAATGTGTACCGTTCGACCGACAATGCCAACTACACCATGATTGGTGAGGTTCCCGCTGTTGAAGGTCAGATCAAGTACGAGTACATTGACACTCCTGACAGAAGCGCTAACACTTACTACTATCAAGTGCGCGCCGACTATGGCTACTGCGAGTCAGAACCTGCCATCTCTGCTGAGAACCCGAGCGTGAATTACGTCGTGGTCAGCACGACCGGCATCGACGAGAACGGTGGCATGGCCATCTTCCCGAACCCGACGAAGGGCAACGTGACGATCCAGGCCGCTGGCATGCAGCACATCACGATTGTGAGCGTGCTCGGTCAGGTGGTCTACGATGCAGACGTGACTGCTGACGAAGTCATCCTGAACATGTCGCAATACAGCGCTGGCATGTACACGGTGCGCGTCATGACTGAGAACGGCATGCGTGTTGAGCGCATCTCTGTTGTCAGATAAATGACACCGCGGAATTGATTTCCGCAAAAAATTGGGCGGCTCCTTTCGAGGGGCCGCCCTTTTTGTTGTTGTTGCTTTGCGTCATTGCGAGCGAAGCGAAGCAAATCGAAGATTCGACGAAGTCAATCCAGAGAATAAAGCCTTTAGATTTTCTCTCGCAGCATTTCCATCGCCTTCGACAAACCGTCGGCGTTGCGGCCACCCGCCACGCAGAGGGTCTTTTGTCCGCCGCCACCGCCTTGGATCTCCTTGGCGACCTCGCGGATGAGCTTGGTGGCATCCAATCCCTTGGCATCGGCAAAGGCTTCGGGCAACAAGAGGCAGAGTGAAGGTTTTCCATCGACCACGGAACCGAGGATGGCGATAGTGTTTTCTGTCATCTGTTTGAGTATCAGCGCGATGTTGCGTAATTGTTCACCTGTGACATCTAACTGCTCAAAAATGAGTGAACACCCTTCGTACACTTCTGCTCTGGTCAAGAGGTTTCCAGCCAAGTTTTGGGCTTTCTCTTGCATCAGGTGTTCCACCTCTTTCTTCAAGGCAGAGTTCTGCTCGTTGAGTGAAGTCACGGCTTTCACCAAATCAGGCGATTTGACGCACTCGCGCAGGCGACCAATCAGGTCAAGTTGCTCGTCAAGGTACTGCTCCACAGCCTCGCCCGTGATGGCTTCGATACGGCGTATGCCCGCTGCAATGGCGCCTTCAGTGACAATCTTGAACATGCCGATGTTACCCGTGGCGCTGGTGTGGCAGCCACCGCAGAGTTCCATGGAATAGTTCTTGTCGAAAACCACCACGCGCACCTTGTCGCCATATTTCTCGCCGAAGAGGGCAGTGGCACCCATGGCCTTGGCCTCGTCAATCGGGATTTCGGCGTAGGTCACATTCGGGATGTTCTCTCTAATCTTTTGGTTGACAATCTTCTCCACTTGACGGATTTCCTCTGGAGTCATCTTGGCGAAGTGGCTGAAGTCGAAGCGCAGGCGTTGGTCATCCACCAAGGAACCCTTTTGCTCGACGTGCGTTCCAAGAACTTGCCTCAAGGCGGCATGCATCAGGTGGGTTGCGCTGTGGTTGTTGGCAATGCGTTGACGGCGAGCCGTGTCGATGGCGGCGGTGAACGTCACCTCGGGATTTTGCGGCAGCTGTTCGGTGATGTGGATGACAAGGTTGTTCTCCTTCACCGTATTAATAATAGGTATGATTTCGTTTTCGGAGGTCAAGGTGCCGGTGTCGCCCACCTCGCCGCCCATCTCGGCATAGAACGGGGTCTTGTCGAGGACGATTTCAAAGTGGGTCTTTTTCTTGGCGACCACCTCGCGGAAACGCAGGATGTGGCTTTCGCAAGTCATGTCGGTGTAACCCACAAATTCGGTAGGTTGCTCGCTCTCGTTCACTACCACCCAGTCGCCATTGGCTTTCTCGGCGGCCTTACGTGAGCGGTTTTTCTGCTCCTCAAGGTTAGCCTTGAAGCCGTCCATGTCGACGCTGATGCCCTTCTCGGCGGCCATCAGTTGGGTGAGGTCGATGGGGAAACCGAAGGTGTCGAACAACTCGAAAGCGAAGTTGCCGTCGATGTCTTGCTTGGGATGCTGTTCCACATAACCCTCGAAACGCTTGATACCTTGTGCCAAGGTGCGCAGGAATGAGGCTTCCTCCTCGCGGATGACCTTACCAACCAATTCCTGTTGTGACTTGATTTCGGGATAGTTGTGCTCCATCTGCTGCACGAGGATAGGCAGTAGGTTGCAGACGAATGGCTCCTCAAAGCCCAAGAAGGTGAAGCCATAACGCACGGCGCGACGCAACACTCGGCGGATGACATAACCCGCGCCGTTGTTGGAAGGCAGCTGTCCGTCGGCGATGGCGAAACTTACAGCTCTCAAGTGGTCGGCGATAACGCGCATGGCGACGTCGGTCTTCTCGGCCTTGCCGTATTCGATGCCCGACATCTTGGCGATTTCCTGAATCAGCGGTTGGAACACGTCGGTGTCATAGTTTGAGGTCTTGCCTTGCAGCACACGCACTAAACGCTCAAAGCCCATGCCCGTATCAACGTGTTTGGCAGGCAGTTCCACCAGCTGACCGTTGGCCATGCGGTTGTATTGCATGAACACAAGGTTCCAGATTTCAATCACTTGCGGGTCGTCCTTATTGACCAACTCGCGGCCAGGGATTTGTTTTCTGGCTTCCTCATCGCGCAGGTCGATGTGGATTTCGGAGCAGGGGCCGCAGGGACCCGTTTCGCCCATTTCCCAGAAGTTGTCTTTCTTGTTGCCGTAGATGATGCGGTCTTCGCTGACATGTTCTTTCCAGTAGCCGTAGGCTTCCATGTCGGCGGGTTGGCCGTCTTTCTCGTCGCCGCCAAAGACGGTGACATACAACTTGTCCTTGTCGATTTTCACCACCTCAGTGAGGTATTCCCAGGCGTAGGCGATGGCTTCTTTCTTGAAATAGTCGCCAAACGACCAGTTGCCCAGCATCTCGAACATGGTGTGGTGGTAGGTGTCGTGGCCGACTTCCTCCAAGTCGTTGTGTTTGCCCGAGACGCGGAGACATTTCTGCGTGTCAGCAGCACGGTTCCACTTGGCGGGCTGGTTGCCCAAGAAGATGTCCTTGAACTGGTTCATGCCAGCGTTGGTGAACATCAAGGTCGGGTCGTTTTTCACGACGATGGGTGCCGAGGGCACGATGGCGTGTTGCTTGGAACGGAAGAAGTCCAAGAAACTATTTCTGATTTCGTAAGCGTTCATTTTCAATGAATTATATATTTCTACTTCAAAAAATGCTTCAAATTTTCGTGCAAAGTTACGGTAAATATTCTATTTTTGCGCAATGGAAATTGATTATTGGCGTTATTTATCGCAAAATCAACTCGGTTTATGGCAAAACAAAAACACTACATATTCAACCAACTGACGCAAAATTTTGAGGTGTTGGAGACATCAAGGAGTAGGAAGGTGCTGCGTTTCATGTTGGTTTTTCTGGCCATTCTTGGTATGGCCTCCCTGTTTGGCGTGCTGCTGTTTACTTTCTTCAAGTCGCCGAAAGAGAAGATGCAGGAGCGTGAATTGGACTACATGAAGCTGCAATACGAAATCCTCAATGACCGACTCGATAACATGGAAATTCTGGTGGCTGACATGGCACAGCGCGACAACAACCTCTATCGCATCATGTTTGAGGCTGACCCCATCTCTGACAACACGCGCAAGTCGGGTTTCTCCAATCCCAACCGTTACGACAGTCTATACGGTTACGTGAACTCCAATTTGGTGGTCAGCGCGACTCGAAAACTGGATGTCATCGCCAGTCAGCTCTATCATCAGTCGTTGTCGTACGACGAACTGTTTGATATGGCGCGTAACAAGTCGGACATGCTGGCCCATATCCCCGCCATTTTCCCGCTGAAGGAGGTCGAGATCAAGTACATCTCTTCATTCTTTGGCCATCGTCCCGACCCGATATATAAGGTGACGAAGTTCCACGGTGGCATGGATTTTTCTGCCCCCATGGGTACCGAGGTCTATGCCACGGGCGACGGCGTGGTGGTGGATGTGGACAAGTCTTTGTGGGGCTATGGCAACATGGTCACCATTGATCATGGCTTCGGCTATGTGACCCGTTATGCACACCTCCAAAAGTCGGCTGTACGGAAAGGGCAGAAGGTGAAACGTGGCCAACTCGTCGGTTTTGTCGGCAACTCGGGCAAGACCACGGGCGTACACTTGCATTATGAGGTGCGGAAAAATGATGTTCCCATCAATCCCATCAATTTCTTTTTCAACGACTTGACTCCCGACGAATACGAGCAAATCCTTGAACAATCGACCCTTCCAACACAAACTTTAGACTGATTATGGAAGAGATTAAGACCACTGGAAAATTCTACTACAGCATCGGCGAGGTGGCCGAGATGTTCGGAGTGAACACCTCCACCATCCGCTATTGGGAGAAGGAGTTCGATGTGCTGCGCCCGCGCAAGAACAAGAAGGGCAACCGTCTCTTCACCGAACGCGATGTGCGTTATGTGCATATCATCTATCAGTTGCTCAAGGTGAAAGGTTACACGCTGGCTGGTGCCAAGTTGGCTGTGAAAGATAAGTTCAGTGATTACGAGGAACGCATTATCATGCTTGAAACACTCGACAAAACCCGCAATTTCCTTCTCGATTTGGACAAGGCCTTGGCCGAGAAGCAGAAAAAGTGATTATTCCTCAAACAAATTCCTCGCTTTCAGATACACCCTCCATTTCTCCAACACCTGCGTCATGTCATCGGGCAGTTCGGAGGTGAACATCATCTCTTTGCCCGTGGTGGGATGCACGAAGCCCAATTCCTTGGCGTGAAGGGCGTGGCGCGGCATGATCTTGAAGCAGTTGTCGATAAACTGTTTGTATTTTGAGAAAGTGGTACCTTTCAGGATGACATCACCGCCGTACATCGCATCGTTGAACAAAGGATGCCCGATGTATTGCGAGTGGACACGAATCTGGTGGGTGCGGCCCGTTTCAAGGCGGTATTCGTTCAGCGTCACGTAACCAAAGCGTTCCAGCACCTTCCAATGGGTGATGGCGTCTTTGCCATGCTCGCCGTCAGGGTAGACGGCCATCTTGCGGCGGTCGTTCTGGCTGCGCCCGATGTTGCCTTCGATAATGCCTTCGTCCTCGTCGAAGTCGCCCCAAACGAGGGCATAATAGCGGCGATGGATAGTATGGTCGAAGAACTGCTTGGCAAGAATGGCTTGGGCGGTCTCGTTTTTGGTCACCACCATCAAGCCGGTGGTATCCTTGTCGATGCGGTGGACGAGGTAGCCGAAACGGTTTTCGATGTTTTGATGGGTCTGCTCGAAATGATAGGCCAAACCATGCAGTAACGTGCCATCGTAGTTGCCATGACCGGGATGCACCACCAAGCCAGCCTGCTTGTTGATGACGATGACGTCGTCGTCTTCGTAGACGATGTTCAGCGGGATAGGTTCGGGCTTGATGTCGGTGTCGCGTGGCGGATAGGTGAACACAATGGAAATCACGTCGTTGGGCTTCACCTTGTAGTTCGACTTCACCACCTTGTCGTTCACCAGAATGTTGCCCGCCTTGGCCGCGTTCTGCACACGGTTGCGCGAGATGTTGGAGATGTGGTTGGTCAGGTAGACGTCGATGCGCTCCATCTCTTGGCCTGGGTCGACCACAATGCGGAAATGCTCATAAAGTTCACCGCTTTCTTCTTCGGCCAACTCGTTGTCTAACAGTTCGTCTTGCTCTTGGCTCATTTTCTGATGACGATTTTTTGGGTGATGACTTGTCCTTGTGCTGTGGTCAGGCTGATGAAATACAGCCCATCGGTGAGGTTGTCGACGGGAATCGTTCCCTTGAAAGCGTTTTGATAGACCTTGCGTCCCGTCAGGTCGAAGATGCAGGTCGTGACGATTTCAGTATTTTCTGGGATGTTGATATTCAATACATCGCTTGCTGGATTGGGATAAATCCTGACGGTTTCCGAAGGACTCTCAAACTCTTCCACGCCAATGTAATACGACTTCCCGACCACAGGACGAATCATCAAGGTGCCATGCATTTCGGTGGGTTGCCATGATCCGTTGGTGTTGTAGAAGGCGTTCATGCTGTTGTCGTTGGAGCCGTCGAAACCGATGTTGATGAGCGAACTGGCTTGTTGCACAATGCCGATGAAGAAACTTCCAGCCAGGGTAACGGTTTTGTCGAAAGGATAGTAATGGAAGCGGTAAATCTGCTCTTCCCACTGCGGGCGTTGGTTTTCGAGGCGGTAAATCTCTTGTCCGGGCCGACCGTTTTCTTCCTTCCATAGCACGATGTCGAAATACTTATTGTTGGCGTCATTGAGAGTGCGGTTGAAGAGCAGTTGCACGCCAGCAATGGTGTCGTAGTCGCTCAACTCAAAGCGCACGGCAAAAGCGCCACCGGCGGGAACCACGCCGTAACCCATCTCGGGTGTGCCATCGTCGTAGGCGTAATAGTTGTAGAAGCCTTGGCGGTACACCATCGAGTCGACCAAAGGCGGGATGCAGGTCGAGTCGTAAATGTAGTGCTTGATTTCGTAGCTGACCGTGTCGTAGGCATAGCTCATGTTGAACAACTGCCCGACGTAAGGACAGGCCGGCGACTCACTTGTGGGAGGACAGTTCAGATAACCCGACTGCGTGTAGGGATTGACGATGACGGGGTCGACATATCTTGTATAGTGTTGGCTTCCACCAATTTGATTCACGGTATAATGGTAACGCGCTTCATGGGCGATGTTGTCAAGGTTGGTGATGTCAAGTTCGAGGCTTTCGCGGACAGCGGCGTTGGGATTGGCGCGGTATTGCTTGTAGGGCATGGCCTGATAGCGGTTCAGGAACGAAGGCAGCTGTCCCGAGAAAGTCAGCATGGGGTAGGAGGTGTCGACGAAAGTGCGGCCCAAGTTGAGGTACACAAAGTCGATGTTCCATTCGTCCTCGTTGCCACGGTTTTGCGGATGGCTTGAGTTCTCGATGCTGGCGTAGTTGTAGAAACGGAAATAGAAATGGTCGGTGAAGTAGCGCAGGTCGCGGATGGGAATCATCACGGGCTTGAAATACTGGCCGCCGTTCTCCGCCATAAAATCTTGCAAAGACTGTCCGGGTGTGCTCCAAACATGGTACCAAGTGGTGTCGGCTACCGTGGTGAACACCGAGTCGCAGGGGATGGCGATGGAGCCTTGTGCCATCGGGGTCAGCGTGTCGGTGATGAGGGTGAACATGCCAGGGAGGCAGCTTCCAAAAGCCCACACCGTATCGCCAGGGAACAACGTGTCGACTTGCATTTCGGCAAAGATTTCGGCTATGCTATAGGTCTGGTAGTCAAGATAAAGGAACTCTTGGTGTTCGGTAGTTGTGCCGAATTGCAGTACAAGCGAGTCGTGTGACTCAGGTTTATTACCATTGCCTTGGGGCTGGTAGTAGAAGCTGAAATAAATCGAGTCGGCGGGGGAGAGGGCACGTGGTTCGGGCTCCATAATAGAGTCCAAACGGATGCGGGCCGAGGTGAGGTATTCGGCGACGAAGGCGTTGCTGATGGCATATTCGTAGACGCGGCCGTTGGCGTCAAGCACGTCAAGGGTGGCGGCGTTGCGGTTGGGCGGACAGAGCGGGAAGCCGTCGTTGACGAAGGCGTTGTTATCGGTCCACTTGGTAGAGTCGGGGTAGAGCCTCACATGGCTGAAGTCGTCGAAGAAAGGCAGGAAAATCCCTTCGGGGTTGACGTATCGCGTGGCTGGTCGCTCGCCGTGGTAAAAGCCGGTCAGTATTTCTTGGGCGGTGCAAAGTTGGCCGAAGCCCATGGCCACGACCAAGTAAAGTATCTTAAAATTCGTCTTCATATTCGATGTCGGTGGTTTCGATGATTTCTGTGATGGTGTCAAAGTCGATGGCTTTCGGTGCGTGAGCCAAGGAGTCTTCGCGCAGCAGCTCACGCATCTCCTTCTTGAAGTCGAGGGTGCGACTGGAGTGGTAGGTGAGGTCGACGAAGGTGCCAAGGGCGACCGAGCCGGAGCTGGGGCCTGGGTTCATGCGGCGGACGCACATATATTGCAGGCTGTCGCGGTCTTCGTTGCTCTCTATGCCGAGGTTGAGTCCCGCAAGGTTGAGCAGCCGTTTGGCTTCGACGGCGGGCTTGCCGATGAGGTTGGGCACTTTTATCTTGGTTTTGTCGTTGCCGATGCCCACGCGCAACACAATTTTGCTGCCTTTGATGAGTTCAGTGCCTTCAGCGATGGGTTGCTCGTTGTAATACTGGTCGAGGATGGCGTTTTTGTACGGACTATCCTTGTAGTCAAGGCGTTCCACTTCAAGCCCCGCCGATTCCAATGTTCCAAGCGCTTGCCGCAATGAGAGGTTCTTCAAATTGGGCATGAGGGTCTTTTCGGGTGTTTCGGCCACGATGATGATGTAGACATTGCGCCCTTTCTTGATTTTCGAGTTGGGCAAGGGGTCCTGTTGGTAGATGCTGCCAGGCTGTTGTCCCTTGGGATACACGCTGTCGATGAGGAAAAAATGGAAGTCGTGAGCATATTGCCGCTCCACTTCGTGATAGTCCTGACCGATAAAATCAGGCATGGTATAAACCTCGTCGTGACGAGTGTATCTATCTAACAACCTGAAAGTTAACCATAGTAAAAAGATGCATAGCAGCAGTATGATGAGCAGGTTGAGATAAAATTTCTTTTCCCTAAAAAAGTGTAGGCGTCCCATAATTCCGTATTTTAGCCGTGTTTTTACAACTCCATCGGGAGCGTTTTTATTGTTTGATAATTAACCGACAAAAGTACAAAAAATATGAAAAACGTGGCAATTATTTGTGGCGGAGATTCAGGAGAGTTCGAAATTTCCGTCAAAAGTGCTCAAGTGGTGAAGCAGAACCTGAATCCGGAATTGTATAATTCAAAGATTATCGTTGTATCGAAAAAAGGGTGGTACGGACTCTTGAAAGATGGTACACGGGTGGATGTTGACAAGAATGATTTTTCCATTTCCGTAGGTGGACACAGGACGAAATTCGATGTAGCTTTCAACGCGGTGCACGGTGAACCAGGCGAGAACGGGCCGCTTTCAGGGTATTTGGAGCTGTTAGGTATTCCTTGCACTTCGTCGCCTTTGACTACTTGCGCTCTCACCTTCCATAAAGACTTCTGCAAGCGCATTGTGGCTTCTTACGGTGTCAATGTGGCGCCTTCGGTGTTGATTAACGAGGGTGAAAAATACGATGCCGATGCAATCATCAAGGAACTGGGATTGCCTTTGTTCGTTAAGCCGACCTGCAATGGCTCCAGCGTGGGCGTGACCAAGGTGAAGACAGCGGAAGAGCTTGCCCCTGCCATTTATACGGCAAGGGCGGCTGGCCGACAAATAATGTGCGAGAAATTCGTTGACGGACGCGAGTTTGGCTGCGGCGCCATGAGTTATAAAGGCAAGATGATGGTCTTCCCGCTCACCGAGATTTGCAGCAAGAACGAGTTTTTCGACTATGAGGCCAAATACACCGCCGGCAAGTGCGACGAGGTGACCCCCGCCCAAGTCGACGAGGCCACGGAAATCGAAATCAAGGCGACCACGGCGATGCTCTATGAAAAGTTGGAGTGCAAGGGCTTTGTCCGCATGGACTACATCGTCAGCGACGAAGGCGTGTTCTTCATCGAGGCCAACATCGTCCCGGGCATGTCCGAGGCCAGCATCATCCCCGCCCAAGCCCGTTGCTTCGGCCTGACGCTTGGAAAGCTGTTTGAGATGGCTATTGAGGAGGCGATGAGTCACTAGACTTGCTGCCAAGTTTCCAAATCAGAAAAAAAGAACTCCACCAACTTGGTGGAGTTCTTTCTTATAATTTCCTTCTGGCAACAATTCTGAAACAGGTTGCTTCAGTTTTCCAGATTCTTCTGTATAAAACAGATACCATTGTTTCATGTACCAAAGGTTTCTGGTTGAGAAATTGGTGCTATCCGGAAACTCATTCTGTAAATCCAAACTCACTTGTTCAACTACACCCGCGCCCCAGCGTTCCTCGGCTTTTTCTGTACAAGGTCTCGCCCAAGTTGCCAGTTGAAAAGTAGCTTTTCTGCGTTCACTTTCATGGCAGCCTTGACCTGCGCGGAGCGGTAGCGGTGCTTAACTTCCGCAATCCAATTGGCATATTCCGTGTCAATGTGAATGTCGTGGGAGCTGACTATGCGCGGTTGTTCCATGTCCTTGTTTTCCATATTGGGATATTTTTTGCAAAGGTAGTAAAATGAGTGAAATCGCACTGATTCGCCGAACAAAAATACGACAACTCGCCGAACAAGCTACTTGTTTTCATCGATAAATCTACAAAACTCCGTCAAACTCTGTTGGATGAAATCTAAAAGTACGCTGGTAATTTGCGCCAATTCGTTTGGCACAGATTAAGATAGATTTTTCGGAAAAATTGTGATAAATGGTTATATGATCTCGTCCAAAATCTTTGGCAAATCAGTACATAGATTCCCTTTATAATCGATATATGGTATTCCAAACTTTTCAAGAGCCAACTTGAATCGTTTATAGCCTTCATTGTCGCGACATGCCACCCAACAAATACCAAGCTGGTCACATTGATTTTTGTTTTGCTGTGACAATGTATCTGCGACGAATAGGCTACTACCTCGGGCAATAATGGCATCGGCACTTTCTGGGTTACCTTGTCCCATTAGTTTCACCTCACACTTGTATTCATTACCGCCATTTTTCAGATAGAAGTCGATTTCACGATCAACATCTAACAATCTGTTTCTTACAAAATGTTCTGAATTATAGTATTCTGGTGCAACTTGATACAATCTGCACAAAGCTAACATAATTATCTTTTCTGCTCGTTTCCCTGCCGTACTCCAAAGGCCACCACGCAATGCCGCTCGTTTTACAGCCAATGTATTGATAACGATTAGGCTTTCGCTTACATTCAAATCTACACTGACACCTCGAAACTTAATGGTCAAAATCAAATCGACCTCCTGCTCGTTTTCAACTAATGCTTGAATGCTATTATAAAGTGATTCAAAATGTTCGTTCGATGCATCTATCACTATTTGCTTGGTAGCAGAGCGATACATATTGCTAATAGTTTTCTTATTCAGCCCAGAGTTAATTGCGATTTCATCCGGAGGCAATTCTTCATTCATAAAAGCGTTTTTATACCAATCGATGTTGATGGTTTCAGAATGGAGTTTGGCTATCGCAATTTGTTTGAAAAAGTCTATAGCAAATTGCAGGAACTCAGCATTTATCAGATTGACTATTTCAATTCTATAATCCTGTGATTTGATAACACGTAAAACTATCTCTTTTATCACATGTTCTTTTAGTGTCATAGCATTGTGTTTTTGAATTGTTCTAGAGTTAAAAATTGTGTTGGGTTTTCTTCAAATATGTTTTCCTTTCGGAATGATTTCATGTATTCGAAGTATCGAGGGTCTTTCTCTGTAATAAAAAAATTTCTATCCAGACTTTTGGCAGTTCTTCCAACCGTTCCACTACCACCAAATGGGTCGAAAATCAAGTCACCCACAAATGAATAATACTCAATTACTCGTTTGCATAAGTCATAAGGGAAAATGGCTGAATGAACCTTGTCAGACTTGGGACAGATTTGCCAAACATTGGTTGTTTCAAATCCATCTTTCACCTTACTTTTCTCTACTATTTCATTGCTGTATTGATGGATATTCCAATCTATCAAACGGCTTGTTTGTTTGCGATAAACCATAAGGTATTCTGTTACCGAATTCGGCTTGTAAGCCAATGGCCGACGGTGTTGTTGAAAACCACCAATTCTATTCTTTACGCTGTATTCAGGTTTCATCCAAATAATGTCGTCAATGAATTCCCAACCCATTTTAATAAGGTCGTGATGGATGTCGAAAGGAATGGGATACCTCTTGCTTGAATGTGCCCTGCTTATTCTTGGTACAATTACCGGAGAAGTATTTAGTACAAAGAATCTACCCTCTTTGGTTATTCGGTAAGTCTCTAAAAACACTTCTTTCAAAAAATTCAAATAGGCTTCATAACTGGGATATATTGAATAATCGCGAGCATTGTAGTATGGAGGCGAAGTAAATGTCAAATGTACACTTTCGTCAGGTACATATTTCAGTACATCTCTTACATCTCCGTTTACAGCTACATTGACAAGAAATGGATAGGTTTCAGGATGTGGCAAAGATTTCTTACACGCCTTTTCTTCCCCATAATACTCTTTCCTGATTACAGAAACGACCATTTCGTTTTCATGGTTGATAAGGCTTTTCAAACAAGTATCAACTTCTGTATTTCCTTTAAACACAAGCAGTCCCCTTATTGCTTGACAAACAATTTTGGGATCGGGGTTTTGAAGGATGGAGATAAGTGTCGGAATTGTTGCTTTTGTCCTCATTCGACCAATTGACGAAACGGCTTCGCGTTTTACCGTTGTATTCGGGTCTGAATCTATGATATTCTTATAATAGGGCAGCAATTCGACTGATTTCAGTTTCCCCAAGTTTTTTACAGCCCAAAGCCTCACATCTTTGTTTTCATGCTTTAACAAGTCAATAAAGCAATTACTACCAAATGTGGTTGGAAGGCTTCCTAAATTTTCCAAAATGAAAACCAAGTCTCCGCTACCATGAACTGATTGGATAAGTTGCGAGAGTCCATCTTGACCTTTTTCTTTTGCCGCCAAAACATCTTCTCGCGAAACAGATAGCTCTTTGAATTTTTCTATCATCTGCGCTATTGATTTGGAGCAGTTGCTTATCAATTCAGCTTACGAGCTTTCTCAAGGCACACATAAAAGCGTGAACTTTATCTTATCCACGCTCTGAGGCCCTGAGAATTGCCCGCATCATTGATAAGTTGCTGTCCACGCTACACGCAGACATTTGCAAACTTATTCGCAATGATGCATTCCAAAATTTCTCAGGTTTCAGAGCCATGCTGAATAAATAGCAAACGCTATTGGTTTATAATATGTCAGTTATAATGTTTCTTTTGTTTGTAGTATTTGGATTATGTGTTTTGTTGTATTACGCTTGCAAAAATACGGTTTTTCCTTTTCGGTTCACTTTGAACTTGTAAGAAACCTTTCTTTATATGTTGTTTCTTTTTAATTCAATGGTTGTATATAATAAAGAACTTGTCGGTAATACTATGTTTTTTACAGTGGGTTTTATCTATGTGTAGTTCGTTCATTTGTTTGTTCGTTTTGTATGTAGCATTTTTCGAACGTACTTTAAAAATTTAGACTATCTGGCCGAAGCAGGAAGTCCAGCAAGCCCATGCGCACAAAACCGTCGTTGTCGTGATAGGGCACTATATCATCCTCTTCGATGATGATCTTCTTAAACGAGTCCGGTATGAGTTTCAACGAGCTTTTCTCCTGGTTGATTTTCTCTTCATCATACATTTTGTAAGCAGATTGTATATAATAGCGTTGGCTTCCTTGGTTAGCCACAAAATCCACCTCTAATTTCTTACGTACCTGACGGCCAGAAGTGTCAATCTCACGGGTCTCCACCCTGCCAACGTCCACCATAAAGCCACGACGGCGTAATTCTGCATAGATTACATTTTCCATACTGTGATTCTCTTCAATCTGTCTGAAATCCAGAACACTGTTCCGTAATCCAATGTCACTGAAATAGTATTTTGTCTCCGTTCCAATGTATTTTCTTCCTTTCACATCGTAGCGCAGCGCGGGATGAATAAGGAATGACTCTTGCAAATAAAGGAGATATTTGGAAACGGTGTCGTCGGTGATCTTCTGATGTAGCACACTGTCGAATGTCTTGGATATTTTCAGCGGATTGCAAGGGGAGCCGATAATGGATGCCAAAATACGAATGAGGTCAGTCAATCCCTTGTCGTTGGGCAATTTGTTTCGTTCAACAAGGTCTCTGACATACACGGTGTGCAACAGGTTGGTAAGGTAGTCTGTTTTTTGCTGTCGGGTTTTGAAAGAGGCGAGTTGGGGCAACCCGCCAAATTCGAGATACTCTTTCCACGCTTCACGTTCGTTTCCCTGATAGTTTTCCATGTATTCGGAAAAGGAAAGCGGCCAAACATGTATTTCCTGCGACCTGCCTCGGAATTCAGTGGCAATATCGGTAGAAAGGAAGCGTGAATTGCTTCCCGTTACGTAGATGTCGCAGTTGGGCTTGTGAAGCAGGCTGAGCAGTACGCTGACAAAATCGTCCATCATCTGCACCTCATCAATCAAGATGTAGTTGCGTTCTCCTTTCCGAATGCGGGATTTCGCGTATGAGAGGAAGACATCGGGATTCAGAAATTCCGCATAATCCCTATCATCGAGAGCGATATCGATAATCAGGCTCTCATCCACCCCGTTATCAATAAGATGTTGGTGAAACAACTCCGAAAGTAGCACTGATTTCCCCGCACGGCGGATGCCGGTAATGACCTTCACAAGGCCGTTTCCTTCACTGTCTTCCAACTGTTTCAAATAGTTCTTCCGAGCATACATTGCTTTAGATATTTTTGGCATTTGTGCCACTTTTTTCGAGTGCAAAGATAGAGAAAATCTTATATCCTTCTATTCAATTCTTTATAAGTTTTTCCAAATTTCCGTAATATTGCACCCCAAAACCAAACCCATAACAACATGAAAAAACTATTTATTGCAATTCTCGCCGCCTTCCTCTTTTGCGGCAGCCTCCAAACCCAAGCACAAAACGACAGCGTTACGCTGTATTTCAGCACAGAAGAGATGCCCGACCTCATCAAGTGTCTGCCTCCACCACCCGACACTATCGGGGTTGACTTTGCCCACGACATCATGCGTTACATGTGGGGTAAGACGCAACGCTGCGATTCGGTTCGTGCCGCACATGTGTTTCGTGATGCCGTATGGAACTACGACTCGCTCTTTGCTATTTTTAGTGTGCCCTTTGGCCTCGAAATCTCCAAAGAGGGCACTCCTGAGATTTACAAATTCCTGATAAACAGTCTTTCCACCGTCGACCAGACCCGTGTCAAGCCGAAAGCCTTCTACCACCGCAAGCGCCCGTTTGAGCGTTTCCATGAGCACATGCTTACGATGTATGAAGAGGCGGAACTGTCGGGCGAAGGCTCCTATCCCTCTGGCCACAGCCAGCGTGGTTATGCCATTGCTTTGCTGCTCTCCGAGGTCAATCCAGCCAACGCCGACACCATCATGTCACGTGGTTTCATGTATGGCGAAAGCCGTGTCATAGCAGGTGCCCATTGGCAGAGCGATGTGGATGCCAGCCGTCTCTGTGCTGCCATCGGCGTGGCTCGCTTGCATACCAGCCCTGCTTTCCTTGAACAACTCGGCAAGGCCCAAGAGGAGTTTAAGCGGCTGACAGGACAATGGCCGTCCACCGAGGATGCCAGCCAGTTCGTGAATTTAACTGATGTCGTCCCCGATGCCATCTTGGAGGTCCGTTATTTCAGCACATACAACTTCGTTGGGACACGTGTGGATGGTTATTTTGAGCCCGTTGTCCTCATGACCCGTCAGGCCGCTGACAGCCTTCGTGCCGTGAGCGACGACCTGAAGCAACAAGGCTACCGCCTGAAGATTTACGATGCCTACCGTCCGCAGTGCGCCGTCGACCATTTTGTGCGCTGGGCCGCAAACATCCCCGACACACTGATGAAAGCCTATTTCTATCCCGATTTAGACAAGAGCGTCCTCTTCGAACAAGAGTATATCATGGAAAAGAGCGGTCACACGCGTGGCTCCACCGTCGACCTGACCCTGTTTGATATGTCCACCGAGAAGGAAGTCGACATGGGCGGCACTTTTGACTGGTTCGGTCCAGAGAGTCACCCCGACTTCTGTGGTAATCCCGAGACGGGCGTGTACACGGGCGACAATAGCACTAGTCCAACCAATCGCAGCATCACCAAAGAGCAGTTCAACAACCGTATGATCCTCCGCGAGGCCATGCTACGCCACGGCTTCAAGGCCCTGGATAGCGAATGGTGGCATTTCACGCTGAAGAATGAGCCTTTCCCCAACACGTATTTCACTTTCCCAGTAAAGAACCTGTAAATCAGGCATGTACTTGTCTACACTTGCACCTTTTTCCCTTGCCAAGTGTCGCGTTCTTCCATCCTTTTTTCTGTGAGCGAGAGCACCTCGTCGTAGCGTAGCTTCATCCAAGGCTCGCTGACGAGATAGCGCGGCGGCACTTCGCCTGCAAAACGCTCGATGACAATGTTAGGATTGAGGCGTTCGGCGAAGTCGATGACGAAATCGATGTATTCCTCCAAGTCAAAGAGATGGAAATGCTCAGGATGAAGTTGGTATTCCTCGGCCATTTGGGTGCCTTTAAAGATTTGCAGCTGGTGGAACTTGACCGTGGTCAAAGGCAGTTGAGAAATGATATCGGCTGCATTGAGCATCACGGTTTTGCTCTCACCAGGCAGACCAAAAATGAAATGTGCCCCACAAGGGATGCCATGTTCAGCAGTCAAGCGGATGACATGTTCCGCCGTGGCGAAATCGTGGCCTCGGTTGACACGCTTTAGGGTCTCGTCGTAAACGCTTTCCACGCCGTATTCCAGCATGACGTAATGAGTCTTTTGGATTTCATTGAGGTATTGCAAAATGCCTTCGTCAATCAAGTCGGGCCGCGTGCCTATGACGATGCCGATAATCTGTGGTTTGGGAGGCATGTCATACCGAGTTTGTCCGTCCATAGATACGCTCTCTCCTGCCGTCGTTCGGTATGACATGGACGGACAAGCGAGTGTATCTATGCCTTCCAATGCTTGTTGGTAAATGCTCTTCAGCTCCTCAAGCGGTTTGTAAGTATTCGAAAAAGGCTGAAAATAAGCCAAATACTGGCTTGCCCTGCGGTAACGTCGCCTGTGGAATTCAATGCCTTCCTCAATCTGTTGCTTGATGGATTTCTCAGGCCGACAATACGACGGATTGAAAGCCTCATTGCTGCAAAAAGTACAGCCTCCTGTGCTGATTCTCCCATCTCTGTTGGGGCAACTGAAACCCGCATCGATGCTGATTTTCTGCACCCTTCTGCCGAATTGCTTCACGAAATAGCGGCTGTAGCTGTTGAAGCGCCGTTCGTCACCCCAGGAATAAATCATAGTTCTTGTTTTTATCACAAAACTTTCAAAACCGACAAAACCTTTCGTTGGGGGGAAGGAAAGCATGCCAACCGGCTGCTTTCCAGCGGCCACCCAGTTGGGTAGGCCGCTCCATATATTGCTTTAGAGTTTTGCATTGTTTTGCAGGTTTTGTGATTAATGATTTGGCTTGGAATAATCGGGGTTGTTAAGGAATTTCTCGTCCGTCAAAGTATTCAGAAACGCCTTCAGTTGGGCTTTCTCCAAATCAGTGAGTTGCACACCACCATCCGTCACATGGTGCATCAGTGGGTTGATGGTCTCGGAGTCTTTCACGCCTTCACTGTAGAAGTCGATGACCTCGTCCAAGGTGGTGAAACGTCCGTTGTGCATGTAGGGACTCGAAACGGCGATGTTGCGTAGGGTAGGGGCTTTGTAGGCACCTCTGTCCCAATGGCTTCCCGTGATGGCAGAACGGTCTTCTGGGTCGTTGAACTCGTTGTCCAAACCGTTATTGTAGAATAGGTTGGTAGTCATTAGGGCTAAACCGCCGCCGCCATGGCAGTGGAAACAGTCGGCACCTTCCTCGGTGCAGAACAGCTCGTAACCCGCTAGTTCATCTTCGGTAAGTTGCTCTTCGCCGCGCAGATAATGGTCGAATTTGCTATCGGCAGAGACCAGACTCCGCACAAACTGCGCGATGGCTCGCTCTATATTAATAAAGGTGATGTCGTGGCTGCCGAAAGCTTTCTCAAACAGCGCAGGATAGTCGTCGGTCTTTTGCAAATACTTGACCACTTGGTTAGTGTCAGCATTGATTTCCACCGGACTCGTAACCGCCGCCAAAACCATGTCCTCCAAAGTAACCACACCACCGTTCCAACCCAAGCCAGTACGGTTCCACGCCAAATTGATTAACGGCAGCATGGCATGATGGGTGTTGGTTGAGGCGCCAAACTCAAAGTTGTGTTCCTGATGGTGACATGAAGAGCAACTGCGGATGCCGTCCGTCCCATCGCGTCCCGAAAGCCTTGGGTCGTAAAATAGTTTCCGTCCCAAAGCAACGCCTTCCACAGACATGGGATTGTCAGCAGGAATGTTGTTTTTTGATGGGAAATAAGAAGGTTGAGACAATTCGTAAGGCGTTGGTTGATAAGACGGTTGCGGCTCTGGTTTGCAGGAGAACAAGACTGACAAGAGTACAAAAGCCCATGTCATTTCGAGGATTTTGGAGGCATAGATACGCTCCCTCCTTTGTCGGTCGGTATGACATGCCATCAAAATCCGAGTAAATCTATGGACGTTTAGCTGTTTCATAAAAATCATGATGCACTTTTGAGTTGTTCCCAACGGGCCTTCACATTCTTCCAACTCCAGAAATGCGGTTTTGGAGCGGCCTTTTGCATCGTCTCTTTGAACCCCTCTGCAAGTCTATTTTCTTTTTTCATACTTGTATTGTTTTCATTATCAGCGGTTTTTCCAATTCTGAACACATCTTTCCCGTTTTCTTTCAGGGCTTGTTGCGCGGCTTGGTTTTGCATGATGGCACTGCCGTACACGTTGAAGTCGTATAGGTTGGGATTGCGGAACCAGTTGTCGACAACCATACATAGATTCAGCTGGTTTTCAGCGTTTTCGGTAACAGTGAGATTCAGAGGCAATTCCACGGTGAAGTAGTTTTGGTAGAATTCCGTATGGTTGGCGTTCTGCCCAATGCCGAGGTGAACGTTCAACGATGCCAGTTCGCCCTCTGTATTGACAAAACGTCCGTTGAGTTTCATGTAGTGGTAGCCGCCGCCCAAAACATCAGGCCAAAACATCTCAGACTCAGGCGGGTCGGTAAAAAGGCCGGTTTGGTTGTCTTCTTCATTTATGCCGAAAACGAAACGCAGTGTCTTGTAGGTTCCAATGGGAATGGGTGCTATTTCAAGTACTTGACTTTCAGGGATGTTGGTGTCGATGTAGAATACCCAGTCGGTAGTGTATTGAAAAGGAAACTCAACTTCTTTGTGGTCAAGGCGGAACCAGTCACCGCGCTCGTCCTGAAGTTCAATCTGTGAAATGAACCACTGGATTTCGGTAATCATGAACTCGTTTCCAGCCTCGTTGTGATAGCATAAGCTATCGGTAATCAATGGCTTACCATTGACGGAATAGCCGATATTTATGGAAAGGTCACCGTAGCCAGCAGGCTTTTTGCAGGAAACAAAAGCCATTGCGACCAAAAGCATGAGGATGAGTCGTGTTTTCTTCATGAGGCTTCAAATATCGGTGGCGAAAATACAAAAATCCTACCAAATTGTGTATTTTTGCCGTCCAAAATCGAAAAACTATGGCAGAATTTAAGATTGGCGACAAAGTGAATTTCCTCAGCAGTGTCGGTGGCGGAAAAGTCACGAAAATCATAGACTCCCGAATGGTGATGGTTGAGGTGGAGGACGGCTTCGAAATCCCCACCCTCATTTCAGATTTGGTACTCGACTACCGTACCATGCCTGCCCCGAGCAAGCAACAGGAAACGGTTGATAAGGTGCAGAAAGAGGTTCAGGGTCAGGAACTTCTGAAACAGCAACAGGCAGACGAGGCCCGCAAAAGTGGTCTGCGTCGCTTTGCAAAAGAGGCCGAAAAAGAGGGCATCTATATGGCCTTTGTGCCGCATGAGCAACAGTGGATGCTCACGGGCCCGTTGGATGTGGTGCTGGTCAATCATACGCCCTACGAGATGCTTTACACCTTCACTATTAAGGAGGAAGACAAGTTCGTCAATGTGGACTACGGACAAATTGACAAGTACGAGAAAATCGTCATCGAGACCATCTCGCGCGACGATCTCGAATATTGGCTCAACGGCGTGGTGCAAGCTATCCTGACGGCTGAAACCTCTGATTGCGTGCTGCTGCCGCTGAATGCGCCATTTTCGTTGCGCGTGGGTCGCTTCATGAAGGAGGGTAGTTATCTGCCTTCGGGCGTACTTGGCGAGAAGTCGGTGATGATTTGCCTTTCCGAACTCATCGCACTGAAGCATGGCGACAGCGACTTCACCAAAATCATGAAGGAAGGCGTTGGCTCACAGGCTCCTGCGAAGGACTTAGTGAAGAAGGAAGCACCTATCGACAAGCATAGGGTGGCCCCAGGCGAAGCTGTGGTAGACTTGCATATCGGCGAACTGGTCGACAACATCCTTGGCCTTTCAAGTCACGACATGTTCAAAATCCAGACGGACTACTTCAAGAAGATGCTCAACAGCGCCATCGCTGCCGACTACACCAAGGTGACTTTCATTCACGGCGTAGGCAACGGCGTGTTGAAAAACGCTATCATTGAGGCCCTGAAGGACTACAAGAACACTGAAAACCGCATGGCCAGCATCGCTAAGTTCGGTGTTGGGGCTATCGATGTGATGATTACGGACAAACAATGAAAAAAGCCAAGCATGCTTGGCTTTTTTCATTGGTGAACCCGCTGGGAATCGAACCCAGAGCGAAGGAACCGGAATCCTTTATTTTATCCATTAAACTACGGGTCCAGTTTTGTGGCTGCAAAGTTAGGAAGATTTTGGAAATTTCGTACCTTTGCCGCTTCAAAATACGTATTATTTAATATAAATAGTTGAATTTTAACTATATAAGTTATGAATAACGAGAAATTAAAACAGCAAATCCTGTCCTACGCCTGCTTGGTGCTTGGCTCGGCACTTTTCGCCATCGGCGATGTGATGTTTGTGAACCCGTATCACTTGGCACCTGGCGGTGTCTATGGTTTGGCCAACGTGTTCAACGCCCTGTGGGGATGGAAAATCTCCTTGGCGGGCGTCTGCATGGACATTCCCTTGCTCATCATCGGCACCATCATATTGGGTCCCCGATTTGGCATCAAGACGGTCATCTCGGTCATCCTGATTCCTGTGTTCACCTACATTGTTGAAACCTGGTGGGGCTATGCGCCTCTCATCCACGACGGAGCCTTCTTCGACACGGAGTTGCAGTCCTCGTTGTTCTTCATGGACGGTGAGGTGCAGCGCTACTTCATGCCTGATTTCTTCCTGAATACGGTCGTCTCGGGTCTCATTTACGGTGTGGCCATCGGCGTCATCTTCCGCTCGGGTGCCACTTCGGGCGGTTCCGACATCATCGCCATGATTGCCCACAAATACACCAAAATCAGTTTGGGTACCTTGGTGCTCATCGTCGACAGCATCATCTCGCTGACCACGCTGATTGCCTTCGAGGACATCCGCCTGCCTATCTATTCAATCATTCTCATCTTCATCGAGAGCAAGATCATCGACCTCGTGGTGGAAGGCGTGAAGAGCTACAAGACGGCCTTCATCGTCACTGACAAAATTGACGAGGTGCGCAATTTCATCATCAAGGACCTCGACCGCAGCGGTACCGTCTTCGCGGGCAGCGGTCTTTACCAGGGTGCTGAGCGCAAGATGATTTACGTCACTTTGAACCGTTCCGATTTGGTGAAACTGAAGTCCAACCTTCGTTTCCTTGACCCGAACGCTTTCGTCAACGTGATTGAAAGCTCCGAGATTATGGGCAACGGCTTTAAGGCTTTGCCGACGGAGTAATTGCTTGAAATTGAATGATTTGTAGAGGCGCAATGCGTTGCGTCTCTACTTCTTTAATGTTTGGTTTTATGTAAATATGAAAATCCAATTTTATGATTTGCATAAAATCTATAGGTTTTTCCATGAAATATAATTACCATTTGAGGTTTGGATGTCCTGCTCGCTGCCATAAACCACATGAAGTCGGTTGGTGTCCAATTGGGCTTGCTTGGCAAAAGTTTTCAGCGAGGAAAAATGGTCGCTGTGCATGGTGGCCGCAGACTTGATTTCGTAACATTCCAAAGTCGTGCCTTGCTCGGAGAGTAAATCCACTTCTTCGTTGTTGCTGTCTCTCCAGAAGTAGAGGTTGGGATCTCGACCTTGTGCGTACGCCTGTTTCATGAACTCACTAATCACCATGTTTTCAAACAGTTCGCCACGTAGGTAATGGGTTTCCATTTGTCGCGGTTCTTCCAACCCAAGGAGTGAGGCAGCCAAGCCTGTGTCGAAGAAATACAGTTTTGGCGATTTTATAAGGCGTTTGTTGAAGTTTCTGTAGTAAGGTTTCAGCAGGAAAATGGTGTAACTTGTTTCCAAAATGGACAACCAAGCGTTGGCGGTAGGCACGGAAATGCCACATTCGGAAGCCAATGAGGCAATGTTGAGCAGTTGCGCCACACGGCCTGCGCAAAGTTTCAAGAAGCGGACAAACTGTGACATGTCGCTAATGTTGCGTAACAGCCTCACATCGCGTTCGAGATAAGTCTGCACATAATTGGGAAAGAAATCCACGGGTGCAATTTCCTTGTCATAAATGCGTGGATAACCTCCTGTTATGAGCCAATCATTCAGATTTTCAGGCAGTAACGAGGCTTGTCTCAATTCTTTGATGGAAAGTGGTGCCATTTTTAGCACCGCCGTGCGTCCAGCAAGGCTTTGCGAGATGCGTTCCATCAGCAGGAAATTGTGGGAGCCGGAGAGGATGTACATTCCAGCTTCATTTTTCTCATCGACGCGCGTCTGGATGTAGGAAAACAAGTCGGGGGCGTATTGTGCCTCGTCAATAATTAAAGGTGTGCCGAAGTTCATTAGGAAGCCACGCGGGTCATCAATGGCGAACTGGCGACGGTCCAAATCCTCTAAAGAGATGTATTTGAACTCGTTAAAACGCTGTTTTAGTAGAGTGGATTTCCCGCATTGGCGTGTGCCAGTCAGCGTGACGACAGGGAATTTGGTCGTCATTTGCCGCAGTTTTTCTTCTATGGTACGTTCAATCATAACCAAAATTTTATGCAAAAATACAAATTCAATTTTATGATTTGCATAAAACTAGGAGAATTTCTTGAAAAAACTCAAATTGATTAGTTTCAAATTTAGGTTTTGTCAGTTTTGTGACATTAAAACCTGCTCAATCGCCACAGGGAAATACGCCTGCTCCAAACGGTGGATTTTGGCCGCCAAGGAGTCAGGCGTTTCTTTTTCGTCCAAGGCGACATGGGCTTGCAGGATGATTTCGCCGCTGTCGTATATCTCATTGACATAGTGGACGGTAATGCCTGAATAAGGTTCTTTTGCGGCTACCACTGCTTCGTGCACATGCTCGCCGTAGAAGCCTTTGCCGCCGTATTTAGGCAGCAGGGCAGGGTGGATGTTGACGATGCGCTTCGGGAAGGCTTTGATGAGTGCTTCGGGGACTTTCCACAGGAAACCAGCCAGCACAATCAGATCAATGTCGAGGTTTTGTAATTCCTTGACAAAGGCTTCGCTGTTGAAGTCCTGCTTGGTAATCATCCTCAACGGAATGCCCAAGTTTTTGGTACGCTCGATAGAATACGCTTTGGGGTTGTTGCAAACCACGTTGGCGATTTCGACTTCGGGGTTGCTGGCAAAATACTCGGCAATGCGTTGCAGGTTGGTGCCGTTGCCGCTGACAAATATGGATAATCTTTTCATTTTGTGTATCTTATGGTTACGGTTTCGTTTTTCTTCAGGTCGAACCACACCAAATAGCCTTCGTCCACTTTTCGGTAGTCGATGACTTTGCCTTCCACGATGATGGGCTTGGTGCAAAGCAGGGTCAGGCCTTTGATGGTTTCACCTTGATTGGTAAGACTGATGGTTTTGTTATCAACGATTTGATAATCAATATTGAGCAGTTTCTCGTAGTAGCTGAGGTATTGTTCAATCGTGGTGGGCAGGATTTTCTTCTCGTCTCGGAAGTGGGCAAGTTGGCTCAGTGCAAAGTTGAATCCTGGCATGGCCACGGCGGTACCATTTTCGTTGAATTCCCAGAAAGCGCGATAGGGGTCGCTCCAAGCGGGATAGACATGAGTGATGAACACATTGTGCTGGTCTACAAGTCGTTGCAGACGGATACTGTCGAAATAGTAGTACCAGTCGCGGTCTTCGTTCACTTCCAATGTTGATGGCGTCGACCACAGCAGAAAGTCCTTGTCTCCGTTGGGCAGGGTCGTGATCTGTCGGTTGGGCAGGGCGTCACCGAAGCCGTCATAAGGCTGCACGAAGTGGCTGTCGAAGTTGTACTGCTCCATGCGGTTCTCCTCGTAGTAGGCGTTCCACAGGTAGCGCACTCCGTTTTTCTTCCATAGCTCGGCGGCGTATTGGGGCGAGTCGGGGAGGAGGCCGTCGCAAACCATGTCCTCTCGGTTTTTCTCGGGACCGTTGTTGTAGCCGTGGTCGATCCAAGAGACCGTGCCGAACTGCCGCTTCATGAAACGCATGGCTTTCGGGAACTCGCTCGGGATGGTCGTATAAACTTCTGGCGAGTGCAAGCAAATCTCAAAGCCTTCTTTCTTGATGGTTTTCAGTAGCTTGTAAAACTCTTTGTCCGTCTTGATGGTGGCCACTTCACCCGTGAACAGTCCTTTACTAGTCTCGGCATTGGTGACATTATCCGGATTCCAATAGAACACGCTCTTGGTGACGGGAATATTAAAATAACAAAAACCTCCAACGGCATCTTCTGGTTTGGTAATGTTCTCATTTCCAAAGAGTACGGCGCGATGGGTGCGCAAATCCGTCCAGTCGGCGTGTTCGGTGAAGATGAAGGCGGATTGGTAGCCGTCCCAGACGGGCATGAGGCGAGGCAAGTCCGAAGGCGCATCCATATAGATTTTGAACTCACCTTCGATGATGTCTCCAGCCTTGACATTGCGATAGGAAATGTCCTCAAAATAGTCGCTTGTGTCGGAACGCATGGGGTAGTGAATCAGCGGATGGTCGCGCCAATAGTCAATGTTGAAGCAGACAAATCCGTGCTCAAGATCCAGTTGTAATGACGAAATGCCAGTGTTATGATAAGTGCACATCGCAAAACCATTTCCCTCGACCACAAATCCTTCACGATCAAGATAATATGATGGTTGGAAATCGGTTGTATCGATGTGCTGGTTGCGGCGATAGACAGTGAGTTTTCCTTCGCGTAAAGGTTGCATGAAAGCCAGGCGCAGGAGACGAATGTCTTCAAGGAAAGTGCTTTTTATATTAATGGTAATGTGATTTGATTCATCTTCATATAACTGATAATCATAATGTGCCATGGAAGGGTCGATAATTGTGTCTCCTTGTGCATCTATATATTCTATAATTGGAGTGACTCTGGTGCTAATCAGTTGAAATACTTTATCATGAAGAACCTCAATGTTGGGCTGATAACTTGGTTGAGGAATGGCGGTTACCTCTAACCGCGCATCATCGAAAATCAGCCTTTCTTTGCCTTGGTTCCAAATATAGGACTTGATTTTTCCCTCGCCAATGTAATCGCATGGGAAGTTGAGGTCAAGGCTGACTTGCGACCATTCGGCGGTGTCGTTCATGTAGCTTTGCAGAGGATAGGCGGTCCAATAGCGGTTGCCGTGGTCGTCGTCGATGCTGAACACGATTTCGGCTTGAGTCTTATGGCTCGCTTTGAAAAGGAATTCGTATTTGCAGTTGACATTCTGGCGCGGATACATCTTTCCCGCCTCGATGGCAAAGCCCAAGCCGTATTCGTGGATGGAGTCGCAAAGGCAAACGTGATTTCCAGTGCTGTCGGCGACGATGTTCAAGTTGAACCACGGCGGATACCAAGTGTAGCCGTTCTCGAAGTCGTTGGAATAGCTTTGGGCGTGAACTAGGTTGGTCATCGACATAAGGGCTATCAACAATGATATGCGGATAGTCCCGCGTCCCGCCGTCCTATGTCTCGCGTCCATATTATTAATAGGTGTCCTCATCCCGTGGAATTTTTGCAAAAATAGGGATTTTGGCGTTATGCTGTACACCTGTGTGGTTTTTCCCGTCACCCCTACGGGGTTCCGATGCCACGCATAGTCCCGTAGGGACGGTGGAAGAATAGGCAGGTTCCGTTTTTTTTGACTACTTGGACGTTTTTTTGTACCTTTGCACCCATAAAAGAGCATAAAGGCGATGATACGCTATTATAAATCATTGATTATCAGTTTAATGGTAGGGGGTGGGTAATTCTCTACCCCCAAAATTTTGTGTACGTGCTATCCAAGGCAGAGCGAAAGGCTCCGTCTTGGATTTTTTTTGTGTCGATAAATCTTGAAATGCGAAGCATTCGACGAAGTCAAATCTTGAAATCTGAAATTTTCAAATCATAAATCTCAAATCTTTAAACCCATGAAGAAAAAAAACTTGAAATGCCTCATGTTGTCGCTCGGGTTAGCGACCATGACCTTGGCAGCCAACAACCTGAACGCCCAGACCGGCGGTGGGGTGCTAGGAAAGGGTATTCGTGAGGATGTTGCCGCGTCGCGCAAAGGCATGTTCGACCGCTCCGGATCCGGAATCGGCTACCACATCTCGACCGAACCGTTCGACAACGGCGGCACATCCGGAATGTACCACATTGGCACCCAGCTATTCGGACAAGATGTCGAAGAAGAAGTGCCCTTGGGCAGCGGACTCTTTATCATGGCTGCGGCTGGTGCGGCCTATGCACTTAAAAAACGGAAAATGAACAATTAAAAAACACCATCTAAAATGAAAAAACTTAGCGCAATCATCATCGCAGTGGCCGTCGTGCTTGGACTGAGCCAGTGCAAGAAACAGGAAACACCCGCCACTCCCAACGACAACAACAACGATACCGTTTACATCAGTGTGGATGTTAACAACGGTGGCGGCAAGCATTATATCGAACCCAACGTGGGTGGGTATATCTTTACCGATGGCGATGTCCTCTATGTGAGCAACACTGGCAAATTCAGAGGCACATTGACCTATAATAACGGCGCTTTCGACGGCTATGTCGTAGGCGCGTCTTCAAGCGATTATCTCTATTTCTACTTCTTGGGTGGCAAAGCTCCTGCAGAGGCTCCTGAGGCAGGCGTTACCTCCAGCTTCACCGTCAGCATTGCCGACCAAAGCGACAACCTGCCCGTGCTTGCCTGCGCTCGCTCCACGTATAAGTTCGATCCCATGTACGCCTCCTACAAAGCCGTCTTAAAGAACAAGTGCGGCTTGGTGAAGATTCTGCCCAAAGAACCCACTACCGCAGCGCTTACCGTGGGCAACATGCACAACGTTGCCAAAATCGATTTCAATCCTCAATATGGTGAAGATCGTTATCGCATCACGCCTACCAATGCAACGGGCGGCATCACCCTGTTTTCGGAGAACGAAAACACCAAATGGGCTATTCTTCTTGAGCAAAACGAAGTTATTAACGCTCCCGTGACAGGCGAGGGTTATGACAATGTCACCATTAATATTCCTGAAATAGACATCAACATGTTTTCTACCGAGGGTTTCCAGATGCGCTATAAAGTTGCCGATGGTTCATTATCATCGGCGCATTGGTACTTCTATTCAGACGGGACGGTACGCTGTTTCTCGACGGCGATGGTGAAGTGCCAGAGTGGGTGCTCGATAATGATTGGCCCTATATTTCACAAGTGAAGAGGATTGAGTGTACTGGCGACAATAACAACGTAGATTTCTTTAATATGAATGCGTTCGTGTGCACTAATAATTCACAACTGACGGATATTGTGATTAATACAAGATCTTCGTTGAAGATTGCACATAATGCGTTCGAGTTTGATAATGGCGGTCTTCCGGTCGATATTACCATCAATAATTACGTAGTCGATGGTTTCGGGCCTGATCCGTTCAATAGTCACGGTGCCCCGCTAAGCATCTACTTTGGCAGTGGCTATGCCCCGAATATTAGAATTATTAATGACGCCTTTATGAGTCTCACTAACCAAGATTTCGTAAGCATCCCTTATGGCTGCATAGGTGTTGTGCCTAGCACTTATTGGTTTGACGATCCAGACAATGAGTTGGATTATCTTGAATATTATATTTATATGGGCAAACCGGCAAGTGAGTTTTTTGATGATTATGGTCTTGAAGAAGGCGAGGAATACGGGGTAATAACACAAGGATATACAATTAATCCAATTACCGGTGGAAACGCCAGTCAGATATTTGGCGGCGCTGCAGTAGAAATTCGTTATTAAATACCCCTCAATCGCCCAAAGGCGAAAGAAGAAGCGAAAGGCGGCCTTCGATTTTTGAGGGTCGCCTTTTTTTTGGTGGGTTTGTGCGGCTGCCACGGTGTGACAGCCCTACAAGGTGGGGTTGTAGGCTGTCGTATTGCGGCAGCCGCACAAGGCCATCAGAAAAATGTTGCAATGTCGGCGGAAATGATTATTTTTGCAGGCAAGATAATTACAATTCAATGAAATACAGAGAATTTGAGGATGCCATATCGCCAGAACGGATGTGCCGTTATGTTTCGGCATGTGCCAATGATACCAAGCGAGCAATGACATTGTATCGGAACAATATAAAGCTTTCACAAGAAATGTATGCGATAATCAGTTGTTTTGAAGTGTCGTTGAGGAACAAGATTAACAAGGAGATGACGGCAAATTTCGGAAACGATTGGCTTCGTGATTTTGTTTTGCCAGGGGGACGATTTGATTCAGATCCTCGAGTTGAAGGCACTCGGAAAATTATTAAAAAAGCATACGAAGGATTGGTTCGCAGTAATAATTATGTTCATACCAAATTATTGGCGGAGATGGAGTTTGGGGTATGGAAATTCATGTTCAACAATGTGCAATACCGTTTGTCGGGTCGTTGCTTGCTAAACATATTTCCGAACAAGCCTACCTCTTCGCCACGACTGCAATATGATAATGCTTTCGTTTTTAATGCATTGGATGTCATCAATAATCTACGTAATAGGATTGCCCACCATGAACCGATATGTTTTGGTAATACTGGGAATATTGATACACAAAGAGTTATGTATTGTTATGCTCGCATAATGCAATTGTTTCAATGGATGGATATTGATGCAAACTCATTGTTGTATGGGGTGAATCATGTGGTTGAGGTTAGTGATAGATTGGTTAAAATTTAGTTTTTTTCCAAAAAACACTTGCGCTTTTATCAAAAGTTTGTATCTTTGCATCGTTAAGTCCCGACAGTCCCTGAGCAATCAAACTGCCGGGTATTGTTTTTTGTGGTATATGGTGCCCAATAATAACACCAAAAAAGCCGCCCCAACAGGAGCGGCTTTTGCATTGCTCGGAAAAACCGAATTAGTTCTCAGCCTTGATGTTGTCCATACCGACCTGGACGGCCTGCATGTTCATCGGGATGACAGGCCTTCGTCTTTATTTGATCACCATCTTCTGGGTCCTTACGTCATCGCCGTTGATGAGGCGAAGCATATACACACCAGGAGCAACGTCGAGTTTCTTCTCATAGTTGCCGCTGAAACGTTCGCTGCTGAACACGTGACCAAGCACATCGACAACCTGCAAGGTGGCTTCGCCTTCGTTGACGATTATCCAGTTGCCGTTGCTAAAGAAGGCAAAGGTCTCGTTTCCGTTTTCGTTATCGTTTTCGTTGGCGACAAACACCAGCTTGAAGCGGCTCTCATAGTCTGTTGTCTTGGCTAGGAAGGTGTAACTCGAGGTAGTGAGCAGGTCGACATCGGCACCTGTCAAATTATCAATAAGGTGCAGATAATTCATCTCCATGTTCTCGGGGCTGACCATGAGGGTGTAACTGCCACTTTGGTTGGCCTTGAAATTCACAGGCATCTCACCTTGCATGTCGCTGATGGCGATGGCGTATTCCTTGCCGTCTTGCGGGATGTAGATTTTCGTGCTGCTTTCGCGAATTTGGAACTTGGGCAGGGTTTGTCCTTCGCCCATGCGCACTATGGCACGGTCGATGACGCTGCCACGGTCGCGGCTGAGATTGAGAACAACCTGCTTTGGTTCGGGTTTTTGGATATGGCCTTTGCCGGGTGCATTGGTGGTGAAAGTCAACGTCTCACCGTCTTCATTTGCCTGCACGAAGATGCCTTCCATAGCTTCAACATAGTAATCGGCACGGTTAGAGACTATAATATCGCTGCCGTCGGTGTTCATCACATAGTATTCGCGGTCGATGTAGGCCGTTATGCCAAATGGGTTACCGATAAGGTTCCAGCCGCGCATATTTTCATGGGGATTGTCATTTGTACAAGCCAAAGAAACTGAGCCATCACCGTCGTTAGGTGTGCCAGTGAAAGTAAGCGTCACATCTTCGCTGTTGGCGTAGAGATAGCCACGACCCGGCTCAAGGTCAAAGTGATGGTTGTTGTGTTCAATGTCTTTCCAGTTCTCCCATTCCAAGTCGACGGCTTGGTTGAAGCGGTAGAGGTCGAAGTCACTTTCAGAAATCATGTTGTCAACATTCTCTGGATTCACCGTTCCGATAGGCGATGCAATGAGATACCAGCCGTCATTTTCACCCGAGGTGTAAGCGGTGATGTCTTTGGTATAGACATTCCACAGCGTTGCGTTGATGGTGACATTGGCATCGGGCATGGTGAAGGAATAGACACCTTGGATAGGATCGATGGTTGTTTCTGAACCGCCTTCATAGGTATAAGAAACCGTGTTGATGGCGTAGCCTTCAGGAGCCGTGATGCTGAGGCTCACATTGTCGCCAACACCAGCATAAAGCACATTGTTATATTTGATGCCCGTGCCGTAACCGATGACACCGAGGGTGGTGTTGGATGATGGATTGCCAGCAAAGGCCAGTGAAACATTGTTGTTCGCACTGGTGATGGTGTCGGCTTGCTTGCCCTGCTCGGTGCCGAAAGATTGAGTGTAGTAACAATTGTTAATTGAGAGTTTGTCACCAGGATTGCTATGAGTGCGAGAGAAAGTCGCACAGCCACCGGACATGGTTGTTTGTTCCGGGTCAAAAAGACTGTTCCGGACAGTAAGGTAGGCATTGTCGTTGGTTCTAGTATGTCCCACGAAGCCTCCACAGTTTGTGGTGTTTGATCCGAGCAGTTTGCCGACAAAAGCACAGCCATCAATGGTCACGTTACCATTATTCCGGATAGTTGCCACGAAACCGCCAGACGTGCCATCGCCACTTACACTGCTGTTGATGATGACACTACTAACACAGTTGGTGATAGCAATGGTTCCTTGGGCATTGGCAATGATACCTCCAGCTCTCTGTTGGTTAGTGGTGATAGTACCAGCTACATGCAGATTCTTGATGGTGACATCTTTTGCAAAACGGAACGGAGCGGTATGTTGTACCGTATTATTGGTATATGTAACAGTCAGTTTATGACCGTTTCCGTCGAACGTACCGCAGAAGGGAATATTGTCAGTGTCAGAAGTAGTACCTTTGCCTATCATCGTGCTGACGTCAATATTGTTCATCAAAATGAAATATTTGCCACTGTAATTCTCTTCACAAGTGCTGACATTATATGCAAGATTGTCCCAATCGGTGTCACTGGCAATCTGATAAGGCGACTCCTCAGTACCAGCACCTCCTGTAAATGGACGGAGTGATGGTACGAAGGGAACCACCATTTCGACGTTGTTTTCCGTGACAATTTCCCATCCCGAGCCGAGATTGGCGAGAAGGGTGGCGTTGTTCATGTCACTCGCATCGGTGGTACCCTGTGCATCATCGCCAAGCGTCATTTTGTAATAGCAGTTGGTGATAACAATATACTTGTCTTCACAACCATAACGGACAAAGGTCTTGCAGCCCGATACTGATGGCACGTCAACGGGATTAAAAAGACAGTTGGTAATATTTAAACGAGCGTCTGTGTAATGCTCGCAGGTGACCCATCCGATGAAACCTCCCCATTTCTCAGAACTGCCATCATCAACCAATGTGCCGTCGAAAAGGCAGTTGGTAATATTGAAATTACGCGAATAAGAAAAATTCTCGAAATTTACATGTGCAACAAGACCGCCGTAATCATTCTTTGTGCCATGAATGGTCATGCTTGAGCGGCAGGAGGACAGACTACAACCAAATGGGAACGTTGCAGTAGCCACGATGCCGCCAGCACGCTTACCGCTGGTGTAGATAGTGCCTGTGGTGTGGAGGTTCTTGATGGTAGCAGATCGTATATATCTGAAAGGGGCACAGAAGTCTTCGTCGAAAGGTGCCTCCGCTGTACCTTTGTTGAAGGTAATCGTATGGCCGTCACCGTTAAAGGTACCTTGGAATGAATTCTCCGTCGAATTGCCAACCATGGTGGAGACAGGGGGGATGTCAGCGTTTAGTTTCACTGTCTTTCCATAGTAGGTTTCAGTGCCATTGTTGACACTTGCAGCAAAGGTGTTCCAATCTTCTGTACTGGTAATCAGATACGGGTCGCTGCTTGTGCCGCTGCCCGTCAATTGCGCCCAAGCCGTCGGCCCGAAGGCGAGGAGGGCGAAGAGTGTGAGGAAAAGTTTAGTTTTCTTCATTTGAATTGTTGTTTATTGTTTATTGATTGATTTGAGAATAGCGGTATTCAGATGGCGACAATGCCGTATTGTTCGCGGAAGCGTCGTTGCAGGTTGCGCAGGGTGACAGCCCAGCATCAAGACTGTTAGCACATTGAATAATATGTAGTTGCGTACTTGTCGCATGATGGAATAACTATACAATACAGCGTGCAAAGATAGAAAAATGTTGGTTATTCAGCATCTATCAACAGATTCACCTATTTATATTTACGAAGATATAGTCAAATAGATCTCAGAAAAAGACTAATTGACCGCAGTTGCGAAATACGCAAAAAAAGACTATCTTTGCAGTCGATTTGGTTTGGCATTCTTTGATACCGAATAAACACCAAGGACTCACTGATAATACACCAAGGAAACATCGATGTCATACCGAAGATATACCGAAGAAATACCGACGATATGAAGGAGCATCGTAAGAGGAGTAAAGGAGGTACGAAGGACCTCCATCGAACCTCCATCGAACCACCAAGCAATCACCAATAGCAACCTCAACAACCCCAAAAAAAGCCGCCCCAACCGGAGCGGCTTTTTTCATTGTTCGGCGTGAGGCCGACAGATTAGTTCTCAGCCTTGATGTTGTCCATACCGACCTGGACGGCCTGCATGTTCAGCGGGATGAGCTTGTGGGCACGCTCGGGCAGGCTGTGACGCAGACCCTCTTCGACGTTCTTGTTGTCGATGATGGGGCGCACCTTCAGGAAAGCACCCAAGATAATCATGTTGAACACCTTGCTGTTGCCCATGTCGGAGGCGAGCTGTGCACCTTCGATGCTGTAGATGTGAATGTCCTTACGGGTGGGCTTGTGGGTGATGCCGTTAGGGTCGTAAATGAGGTAACCACCGGGCTTCACCTTGTCCTCAAACTTGTCGAGCGACTGCTGATTCAGAATGACGGCAGTGTCGAAGGCGTTGAGGATGGGTGAGCACACGCGCTCGTCGCTGACGATGACGGTCACGTTGGCCGTACCGCCACGCATCTCGGGGCCGTATGAAGGCATCCAGCTGACTTCCTTGTCCTGCATGATACCACTGTAAGCAAGGATCTTACCCATTGACAAGACACCTTGTCCGCCGAAACCGGCTATAATAATTTCTTCTGTCATTGCTTTGTAGGTTTTAGTTATTTGTTAATCAGCTCGAAGTTGTCCTTGAGGTCGCCCAGAGGATAGACGGGCAGCATGTTGTCTTGCAGCCACTTGTTGGC
>Ga0310786_10001437_pt1 | contig 38423 bp, 52 predicted proteins | sample AusTroGonzalo_MG_FD_203881 | JGI IMG/M metagenome (GOLD analysis project Ga0310786, IMG submission 203881) | Bovine rumen microbial communities from tropical cattle in Woodstock, Queensland, Australia - Gonzalo_03 (v2) (version 2) | ecosystem: Host-associated > Mammals > Digestive system >... | reverse complement strand
TTACGTCATGATGGATTGTGCTTTGTGGTGGAGAAACATATCGCCGCCTGCTACCACGTTTACGCTGCCGTCTGTGTTTGAAAATCAACAGATAGAAATATTGGCAGACGGCAAACGGTTACAAGTTGCAGTGGACGCACTTGGCAGATTCACATTGCAAACTGCGGTATCAGACATCTGCGTGGGGTTTGGGTACTCCAGCATATGGGAACTCCCCAACATTGAACTGCAGCTGCAGGACGGCACGTTGCAAGGGCGTAAGAAGAAAGTCAGCGAAGTTATCCTGCGGCTGGAGAACTCCCTTGGTGGCAGAGTGGGTATCAACACCAATAAGACGGACATCATCAAGTATGAAGAGCTGGACGATGAGGACGTTGTCCTTTACACCGGCGAGAAGATGGTCACTGTTCCCAACGTCACGGCAGGCGGGTTTAACGATAAAGGACGTGTGGTGATTACATCTGACGAGCCGTACCCGTTGAGCATATCGTCAATTGTGCGTGCAGTGGTTCCGGGGGGATGATGATGGTTAAGATCAAGCGGATCGGAAGACCGACCCGTAACCTGGTGGTGGACCTTTTGATGCACATACGCCGGCCGGACATGAAGGAAATATTAATGTGCGCTGACGAACCGTATACGGCCGTATGGCAAAGTATTATGGACAGCAGGTACTGTTATGTGGTCCGGGACAAAGAGGACGTCCTGCTGGCCGTTTTCGGCCTTGGAAACTGCCGGATAGACGTGGGCGGGACGAAGGCGACGCCGGTGTGGATGCTGGGGACCAACGAGGCATACCGGCACAACCGGGCGCTGGTGCATTACGGGAAACAGTTTTGTGAGAGGTTTATTGCAGAGGCGGGTCCTCTGTGTAATTTTATCTGGGCGGGAAACGATCCTGCCATCCGATACATACAACACCTGGGTGCGCGTCTGTTGGACGTGGCGCCCCTGGGCAACAAAGGCGAACTATTTGTACCATTTATTTTGAGTGAGGTGGTGAGATAATGTGCAGTTTAGCATTGGCGCTGACAGGTCTGACGACGGGCCTGCAGGCATACGGGCAATACCAGCAGGGGAAGGCGCAGGCCGCCGCCTCCGAGGCGCAGGCACAGGCCGCTTTCCAGAACGCAAGGATACAGAACAAACAGGCGGAGCAGATCGCGGAGAACGCGGCAGCGGAACAGCGGAGACTTGACGACCGGCGCAGGCTTGTCGCGGGACAGCAGGCGGCGGCGGCCGGCGCGTCCGGTCTGGCCGGGAACGCAGGAAGTCCGCTGGACGTTTACAGCGCGAGCATGGAGGCGTGGGGGGAAGACACGCTTAACAACTTATGGAACCAGCGCAACAACACTTACAACAGTTATGTAAAGGAAGTAAATTTCCGGAACCAGGGCAACGCATACAACGCGCAGGCAAAGGCTGCCAAACAGGCAGGCACCATGGGTGCATTAGGCACCCTGCTGGGAGGCGCCGCGTCCATGTACGGGATGGCAAAGAACAGTTCCGCGCAGGCGAAGACCGAAGCAGCAAACAGCGTGGCGCAGATGCCAACGGCAGCGGGATACCGGGCCATCGCGTCTGATACCGCGTTTGGCGGGACCTTCGGGTATACTCCGCAGACCGTTTCCACAAGCTGGGGTGGTTACCTGCGAGCGCCGCAGACATATGATTTGGGTTACACTCCGCCAAAGTATTCGTTTAGCAACTGGAGGTACTGATGAAACTTGCAACTTACACTCCACAGGTACAGCGCAACACGATCAACGCGCAGGTAGAGGCGCCGGCAGCGCAGGCCCTGGCGAACATCGGGCAGATGCAGGGTCAGGGCCTTGGCGGGTTGGCCAGAGGGTTGAACGTGGGCGTCGGCGTATTGCAGAAACTGGCGCAGGAAAAGGAACAGACCAACGTCACTGCCGCGCAGACAGAGTACGCCAAGCGTGTCAGCGACATGCTGTATAACGAGGAAAACGGTCTCATGCACCGGCAGCTGTCCAATGCTGACGGGGTTTCCCTTGCGTACCAGGACGGGGAACGGAAGATCCGTGAGGACGTACAGAAACAGTTTAAGCTGACCGGCAAATCACTCAACACCTTCAACGTGATGTGCGACAAGGACGTGGCCGGACACTGGGGCAGGTTGAACCAGTATGAATTCAACGAAGGTCAAAAGAACAAAAAGATCGTGACGGACAACGCGCTGGTACAGATCGGTAACGAGGCGCAGGCGCTGTACAGCGACGTGACCATGATGAACGACGCGCTGGGGAAGATGCGGGCGACCATAGACGCAAACTATTACAACATGGGCAAGGACTATTGTGACGCGTACTTCCGGCAGTCTGCCGCTAACCTGGTGACGAGCAGTCTGAACGTGGCCATCCGGAAAAACGACATGGTTGGCGCAGAAACGCTGATGGCAAAGTTTGGGTACCTGGTCCCGCCCAGTCAGTTAAGCACTTACGCCAAAGCTGTCCAGGAGTATATCAAAGAAAACAGACAGATCGCCAATACCCAGCGCCTGTACCAGACGTACGGGACGAACATTAAGGGTGCGTTTGAGGCAATTGACAATGAGGCAAGCGCCGACGTTCCGGAATCCGGTTCAGTTGAGGAACAAGCCATGGCAGCCGCGCGATATGTAGAGCAAAGAACCGGGATACCGGCGGCGCTGATATACGGGCAGTGGGTACATGAAACGTCAGTGAATGGCAAACCGTTTATGAGTCGTGTTGCGCGTGAAAATATAAATTTCGGCGGCCTTACCCAGACGACACCCAACGGTGAGGAAAACCGGCAGCGAGACGGCGGAACAAACTATTACAAGATGTATAAAAGCGTTAAGGAATACGCCGAAGACTATGTAAACAGTTTTATCAAGTATTACAAATTTGACCCTAAAGACATCAAGACCCCACAGGACCTGGCCAGGTTGTTGAAAGCAAACGGATACTATACAGACGACGAGTCCGTATACGTCAATGGTATTGCAAGAGGAATGCGCTTATACAATCCAAACGCTGGGATAAGTGATCCTTCGTCTGTGCAGAAACAGAAGGATGCGTACCTTGCACTTCTTTCGCGGGACAAACGCATTAAAGGAATGGAGCAGGACGCTGCAGTGAACAGGGCATGGGAAATGTATTATACTGCAGGACCCAGCGCTGACCCGCGAGCAATCGCTCAGGAAGTTGGCGGAACGGATATTGTACTAACAAACACCATTGCAGAAATGCTTTCAAAGAAGAAGTACAGTTCCGGGAGCAAAGGCATGGATGCTGCCGGGATGGATGCGATCACCCGCATGATGCAGTACGGTGACTCGTTTAATTCTTCGGCTGAAGTGGCAGCGTTTGCACAGAAGCACGGAGCCAATCCGGAACAGGTCGCCAAACTAAGCGACCTCTGGAAGCAGAAGATAAATGGGGAAGGCGTTTTCAAGTATCCGCAGCTTGACAAATACATTGCGGCCCAAATCCAGAACGAAGGTACTCCGCAGGGGAAAGCAAGAGCAATCCTGCTGCGTCAGTATGCGATAGATTATATCAACAACTTCAGAAGGGACAACAAGCGTGACCCGAACATTGAGGAACTGCAGCGTGCGCTAACAAAAGAGTTCACCGACAAAAAAATGGTCTACGAAGCAGACGGTGTAAATGTCACGTTTACTGCTACAGATTTGACGCCGAAGGGAATTGTCTCTGCGGACGCTGCCCCTGAAGCACCGGGAATGATGCGGGTGCAGTACAGGGATGACAACAATCCGGGCAGGAGCAACGTAGTATACATGCCTATCCGTCAGTTTGCCGAGGAGATCGGGCAGTCCCAGGGAGTGAACAACCCCTGGACAGGAAGCCTTGAGAACAGCGGCGAACCTGAGACTTTAAATTCCGGTACCTGATAGGAGGAACCATGGACGAGAAACTTTATAATTCTTTAACCACAGGGTCTTCCGTGGACGTTGCCAACGAGGAGTGGTACAGAACTGCCGACGCGATATTCAACGCGCGCATGACTGACTACGCCAACCCAGGGCAACCAGGCGGATACCAGTCGTACGTTATGGAAACCAGAAAGTATAATAGTAACCTGGACCCGCTGCAGACGATGGGATACCTGCACGCACAGCAGGCCATTGACTCCAACTGGGAGTACGCGCAGAACCTGGGCAAGTCGTTCTATAACGGTGGTATTGGCGTGGTACGCGACACGCTGAACGGGATCCGCGCGGCGCGGGACTACAACATTGCACTGCTGAACGAGCAGGCGAAGGCACAGGGATTTGAGCGGAACCCGGATCAGAGTTTTGTAGAGGCGCTGGACAACGCTGCCAAAGCTGACGCGCTGCAACCCTTTGAGGTGAAACGGAGCGCTTCCAAGGCAGGGCAGTTTGGTCTGGACCTTGCACAGGGTGCCGGTCAGTTGGCAGGACAGATTGCCGCTTCCATCCCGGCGGAGGCCGTCCTTCCCGGCGTCGGTGGCATGGCAGTTATGGTGGGCCAGATCACCGGCGGCCAGTATGAAGACCTGAAAGCAAAAGGCGTGGACACCAAGCGCGCGGCAGAGGCAGCCTTTGCTAATGCTATGATCCAGGCCCCATTTGAACGTCTGTCACTTACCCGCCTGATGCGGAGACTGCCTGCCGGCAGCGTGCTGAAAAAGAAAGTTAAAAGCGTGCTGGAAGACGCGTTCACTGAGGGTATCACCGAAACGATCCAGCAGTTCCCGGAGGAATGGGCGGAACTGTGGGCGCTGAACCCGGATAAGTCCTGGAAGGAACTGCAGTCCATGGCCGCAAAGAAGTTCCCGGACACGCTGCAGAACGCACTGTACGCCGGCCTGATTGGTGCTGTGCTGGGCGCAGGATCCCGTGGCATACACATAGCGCTGGACCGGAACATAGACCTGGTGCTGCGCAAGGAACTGCACGACGAGACACTCAGTGCGATGGACAGCAGGGTGAACCATGTCAAGCAGTCCGGTATCAGTCCTGACTACGCCGGCGAAACCATCAACGCTAACCTGAACAACGCGACCGTGCTGATCGACGGCGCGACACTGAGCGCATACGCCCAGCGTGTTGGTGAGGAGAAGGCCGCCGAAAAGCTGGGCGTGACCGTAGACGACATCCGGGAGGCAGCGTCCAAGGGTGACACCGTGGAAGTGAAACAGGGTAACTTTGAGGCGCTGGCAGCGTCGGATCCGAGTTTCTACCAGGAAGTCCGGGACGACCTTTCCTTTGACACCAACGACATGAGCAACCGGAAGTACGACGCCATCCAGGCTAACATTGAGCGCTACTCCAAGGTTGGCGAACGTCAGCGCAAGGAACTGAAAACAGAAATAGACAAGATCGCAGACTCCATGGAAAAGGCCGGCGTGCCGAAGGGGCAGATTGCCGGCATGAAGACCATGCTGACTTCCTTTGCCATTTCCATGCGCCCGGACAATCCCGCCCAGTTTATCCGCGACAACGCGCTGAGGTTTGAACGGGCGACGCAGATGACGGTGCAACCCACTCTGAATTATTCCAGCAGAACAGACGACCTTAACCTGGTGAAGGATATCCTTACTGCAAACTATGAGAACCCCAGGCAGGAAGTAGAGAACCGGTTGAAAGAAGTTGAGGAGCAGATACGCCAAATCAGTGACGGCGAACGGACCGTGGAAAACGAGCAGGAACTCCCGCGTCTTACCCGCCAACGCGATGTGCTGCGTACTTTGCTCAATGACGTTACTTCCGGGGAAGGCGTTGCCGGCGTGCCGTCCATTGAGGACTACAAAAACATTTACGACCGGGAAAACGGGACATTCAACGTACCGGAACCGGGCCAGTACAAGCAGGTATCTTCCCGCGTACCGTACTCAAAGACAGACGAGAACCTGGTGGTGAAAGGCGGACCTGATAGAGGCGCTGTTGCAGAAGATGCAGTGAACAACGTGCTTACGACGGACTTTGCTTCTGCTAAGGCGGCCACCACCATGTTTAAAAAGAACGTTGACGCGTTGCGAAAACTGGCGGGTCTTGGTGTAACCACAGAAGACACAGATCAGGCTGCGGAAGAAATGATCCAGCGCATGGTTGATAACCTGCTGTTCCTGTTCAACATGGTAGAACCTGAACAGCGTGATCGCGCCAAACTGTGGTATGACGGTGGGCGCAAGCTGGCAGAAGAATGGGCGAAACGGTACAACATCTCACCCATGGCCGCCGCCGGCGTCATTGCAGTATTATCCCCACAGCAGGACTGGTTCACCAACGTAACACTGGCAGAACGCATCCTTGACGCAATATTCAGCGACATCATTTACAAAAAGTGGACCCCGGAAATGACAGACGCTGCTATTGGTGAACTTAAAGGATGGAAAAAGAACAAGAAGGGTAAGGACGTACCAGACTGGAAAATAGTTCCCACTGTAAACCCGTACAACGATACTGCACCAACCAACGTGCCAGCGTTAGAAAGAATAACCGGCATGACCCATGCACAGATGCAGGAAGAGGTTAAAGCTAATAAGGAAGCAGTGGAAAGAGCAGAAGGGAAAACCCTGAAGCAGTTGCTTGACGAAGGCGACTTCCGCGCCGCTGCAATCTGGATTAGGACATACGATCAGGTGTCCAAAAACAGATCATACCGGGTAATAACGCCAGAAGGCGGGACGGGCGGCTTCGTCAAACTTAAAGACGGAAAAACAAACGCAACAGCTTCGTGGGGTGATTACGGGTCCATAGAGAAAGCAATATCAATCGCGTTCGATCCAAGCTACACAAACGTGTTTGTACAAGTTGGCGACCAGCACAAGGTGCGTAATTTCTTTAACAATATTTATGCGCCCTGGGACCCGCGCTTTATTACCATGGACACTCATGCTGTGGCCGCCGCATTACTGAGGCCACTGTCCGGGTCGTCTGTTCCGGTTGAGCAGAACTTCGGCAATTCCCACGGTGCGTCTACATCTGCGCTTTTCGGGTTAAAAGGTACATATCCAATCTATTTTGAAGCATACCGTAGGGCTGCAGAAATTGCGTCTCAAATGACTGGGCAGAGATACCTTCCCCGTGAAATGCAGTCGATCACATGGGAGGCCGTCCGCCTGTTGTTCCCGGCCACAGAAAAGGATAGCAAAAAAGAAACCCCGTTGCAGAAGTATATCAGGGAAGTCTGGGAAGACGTTGACTCTGTTATCAACGACAAGGACGTAAAAGAAGATAATAAACTAATTGACGTTTACAATGACTGGAAAAATGGTAAAATAAAAACAGAAGACCTTACTACGACCGTACTTGAAGAGGCACGGAAAAAAATACGGAACGAAGCAACAAAAGGAAAAAACAAACTTCCTGAATTCGCATGGCAGAAAACACCGGCGGATAGCACTATAGGTGACACATACAACCGGGAAAACGTGAAACTCAGAAAAGTCACAAAAGAGGTAAACGGGAAAGAAACTGGGACCATGCTGGGCGTTGACTCCAAAGTGGAACTCGCAGCACTCTTCCCGGAATTCGCGGAACGACTAAAAGCACTGTCTTCGGAGAAGCAGGCACTGATTTCCTCCGCAATTTTAAACAGCACCGTGTACCGTGTGCTCGCTGAGTTTGATACATACGGTGGTTTGGTTCCCGCGTTAGAAACAAACGGTGAAGCAGAAACGCCAGGGTATAACGTCAAGGTCCTTGTTCCGACCCGAGCAGTAGAAATGGCAAAGATGCTGGGCCGGTTCTTAAATCAGGACTCTGTTGTTGTTGTATCTCCTACAGAAATAAACGGAACCGAGCCGGACCGGGTGATGTCCATAACGCTGCCGGAAGGTTGGGGTCCCAAAGAACTGAGAGAATTTAACGACACACTGCGGAAAAAGGTTACGGACAATAAAGGCAACCCGCTTGTTTCCGTGTACTCAACCGAAGACGGGCGCATGGTTGTTGTGAACACGTCAAAGGTTGCTACGGAAACCGTGCTGGAAAAAGTAAAAAGCGTTGCCCCAAACTTTGAAATTAAGACCGAGGGACTGCATGCGGCCGTCCTTACAAAAGAGGACTATGCAAAAGAGGAGGTAAGGTATGACTCTGAATCTGAAACTGAAAACAAAAGAAGAGAGGCCCTCAAACGGCGCGACAATTATATTAAACGCCAAATTGCCCAAGAATTTGAAAGAGAACTTCTCCGCGCAGAAAGACCGGAAGTATCAGGAGATGTATCTGGCATGGGATCGCGAAACGGATCCGAAACAGAAGGAACTCCGGAGCAGGGAACTGGACGAGTACTGGGCGAAGCGCAGGGTGAAGCTGGGGTTCAAGGATCCGGAAGAATAAGGATACTTAATGGGGAACGGGTTGTGTTTGAAGTCGCGCCCGACCCCAACAACGCTGAACTTACAAAGGCCTGGAACGAACTGCTGACACCGGAAGAGAAACAGCAGTACAGCGAAGAGATCGCAAAAAGCATTGTGCCGAAGGTGCTGGCCAAGTACGGTGCCGAAACTGTAAACGGGATAGAAACGCAGATTGGCGGGTATATGGGCGAGACAAACCCCAGCCTGAGCATATCTGTCAAAAACCCGGACGACGTTATCAAGATTGCCAAGGACCTTGGTTATATCCTTAATCAGGATTCCATGACGGTTGTAGCCCAGTCACAGTTAGAAGGGACCGACCAGACCGGCGCGATAACAATTGAACTGCCGGAGAACCTGCGTTCCCAGGAAGCACTCAAAAAACTATATGACAGTCTGTACAAAATCAGGGACCGGAGCGGGAACCCTGCAGTAACGGGGCATTCCACGGTAGACGGGAAAATGGTCATACTGAATTACTCCGAGTATTCTGATGAGGAACTGGCGCAGCAGATTGCTGCTGTTTTACCGGGAGTTGGTATTTCAACGTCGGAAGTATTCTCCGCATGGCCGGAGAGAAAGGACTATGGGTATGCCGAAACAAAAGAAGGGGCAACAGACGGACGCGTCTACGACGAAAGCATCAATAATCTTCGGGATGAAGCGGCCTCCCAACTGGCAGGAAAACTTGAAGAAGCAAAAGGACGCAGAGTATCAGAGACTGCTGAAAGCATGGGCGACGGAACAGAATCCTACACTCAAAGAGCAGAAGGGACAGGAACTGGACAACTACTGGGCCGGCCGCCGCAAGGAACTGGGGATCAGCGAGTAGAGTATAACCAAACTGAAGAAGAAGCAGACGTACTCTATGAAAAAGCAACAATAAAATTCCCCCAAATTAAGGAAAAAAACGTAGCACAAAAAGTGCTTGATGCTATCAGGGGTACTTTTAGATTTGGTTCAATCCCTGGAGAAATTGTTGAAAGCACGTCTGGTGATGTTGACACTCTGCCTATCGACGACAAGCCAAAATCAAAAAACAGAAACAGCACGCAGATTGGTTTGTCCGTGACAAGAAAACTTGTTAACGAAGGGGCAGTGAGTCTTGTCGGGCAAAAAGTGACTAACCCACAAGACATTGTTGAAATTGCACAGGTATTGCGTCATCCCGGTTATGAAAAGACGCATATACTATATGTCAAGGACGGCAACATTGTGGGGCATGAAACACTGTCTGCAAGGTTGCCTAACGTAGTAACCCACAGAACAAAAGAAGGTCGCTGGTTAAGTGGTACGAGGGTAAGTGATTTAAGCAAAAAATTTGGCGCCGATACAATATATACGCTTCATAACCATCCGAGTGGGGACGTTACGCCAAGCGCTGATGACATTAGCACCGTCAGGATTAACTCTGGCGCAATAGGGATGTTCGGCCTTGACTTTGGAGGTGCGATTATTCTTGACACGACCAAAGCGACAGTTATGGATGCTGATGGAAAACACCACGAAGTTGAAGTTCCGGAAAGCGCACAGATTCATTATGATAATGCTGAAGTTCCTCACATCGCAATAAACTTTAACAACGAAAACAATGGTCCATACACTGAATTGTATTACCAAAACGGGTTGGCAAAAGTGGCCAAAACACTTGCTGACCAGTCCGCTACGACTGCATTCTTTATTAATGGGCAGCAAAAAATTACGGGCATAGTGCAGTTGCCAGACGAATTCGCACGACTAAAACCAGATCGTATGAAGCGCTATTTGAGATGGTTGGCAAGAGCAAACTATGGTTCTCATGTGTTTATATCAACTGGGGACGCCAATGCGTACGAAGCGCTGAAACCCTTGTACAACGAAAACGAAGGGGTCAGGGATATTTACTTAACAAGCGAAAGAAACACGGAACGTAGCAAGAATGGATTTGATGCTTATTATGCCCGGGAAAAAGATTGGATTAATAGCGACAGGGCATACTCCTTCTTTGGGGTGAACAATACCGACGCAGTTGGTGACGTTCTTTTACGTGAAGGGACAACGGGATCGTTATTACAGGAAACTCCGCAGACCACCCAGGTCAAAGGTTCCTTCGACCCGTTCACGGACGGTGAGGCAGTCATCAAACTGTTTGATGGTGCGGACGCTTCCACGGTCATTCACGAAACCGGTCACTACTACATTGAGTCCCTGTGGCGGGAGATCGCGGCCGGGCGGGCGACCGAACAGCAAAAGGCGGACTTTGAAAAACTGATGAAATACTGTGGGATCACCACAGCACAGTGGGCCAAGATGGATTTGGAAGGCCGGCGTGCAGCGCATGAACGTCTTGCCGAGGCCATCGAAACCTATGTCATGGAAGACAAGGCACCGTCCCGGGAACTGCGCCCGGTATTCAAGCGCTTTGCAAAATGGTTAAAGAGCATATACTCTGCCATCTCCCGGAACCGGAATGCTGTCCCGCTGACCGACGAGGTGCGCGAAGTATTCGACCGGATGCTGGCCTCTGAGGAGGACGTGGAAGAACTGAAGCGGGTGGAAGGATACTTCGAGAAACTGCCCAGCGTGATCACTGATAATCTGTCCGACGCCACCAAGAAACGCATTGAGGACTACATCCTGAAGGCGCAGGACAAAGCAGTAGAGATACTGACGAAGGAACGACTGGCAAACTTCCGTGAAGAGCGCAAGAAGGAAATCGAAAACTTCCGCGCCATGATCTCTGACGAGGTCCGGCAGGAAGTAGCGAACCGTCCGCTGTATGTGGCGAGCAGGACCGTGCGCGAAGTCATCGGTGGAGAAAACGCCGCCAGCGCGAAAGTGTACGCAAAGCAGTATCTGGAAAACAAGATGACCCCTGAACGGATCGTGGAATGGAGCATCATCGCGGAACAGAATGGTTTCACTGCAGACGAACTGGCGAAGAGGATAGCTGAAGACCCCAATGAGACCGAAGCATACAACGCTGCCATGAACGAGGCAGTACAGAAGGAATTCCCGGACTACTACACCGAACGTGCGCAGGCCGAAGAGGCCACCCGTGAGGCCATGTACAACGACGAGTCCGGTATCCTGCTGGGTGTAGAACAGACCCTGATAGAGGACTTTGCCAACCGGGCAGCAGCGCAACAGCGTAGTGCAGAGGCGGCGCGCAAGTTGGCCATGGCAAAACGCCAGCAGGCAAAGGTAGCGGCGCAGAAAGAGATTGCCACCATGAAGGTGAAGGATGCCATCAGGGTGGATAAGTATATCAACGCCGAGCGCCGGTGCGCCATGAAGTCTGCGGAGGCCATGGCAAAGAAGGACTACGAGACAGCACGTCACTACAAGGACATGCAGGCATTCAACCATGCGATGGTTATTGAATCCGCCAACATGCGCAAGCGTGTGCAGCAGTACCGGAAATTCCTGCGGCGCATGTTCCGGGCCAAACGCGAGACGTGGACCAGCGAACAGCACTTCAACCAGGCCATGGCACTGTTCATGCGGATGGGGTTCCCGCCGCACCCACAGTACGACCCGACCACACGGACCCAGTCGCTGGTGGAATATGTCACCGAAATGAGCGAGATGTTCTACCCGTTCAATGAGATACCGGAATGGTTGGCAGATGATACCTGGCCGCTTACGAACCCGAACAACATGAGTTTTGACGACTACCAGAAAGTCATCGACATGATGCGGTACATCAAGACCATGGCAAAGATCGAGAAGGCTGCCAACTTCTTCGACAGCAACAGCACGTACCAGGAGTGGCGTGGTCAGGCCATAGACAACCTGAACAAACTGGCAACGAAATTCACCCCGATACTGGGCGAGCGGCAGGTGGCGACCTGGACGGAAAAATTCCAGGCAGCATTCCAGACGCTGGACAACTTCCTGGAGAAGATGGACGGATGGCACTTCGGGTTCTTCTCCCGGACCTTTGGTGACGCGATCAAGCACGCCAACGACAACGAGTACAACCATATCGAGGAATACCAGAGACGGAAGGCCGAGATAGAGCAGGCGTGGTGTCCCAACGACGCGACGCTTGCCGAAAAGGCGCAGGACGTGTACTACGAGGAATTGGGTGCGTCCGCCAGTAAGTTTGTTTTAACCAAGATGCTGATGAACCTGGGCAACGAAGGCAACGCCCGGAAACTGTGCAGCAGTTATCCTTCCGAGGCGCTGCGCGGGAGCAGTCTGTGGGTATTCGAAGGTCCCGGCATAACCAAAGACGAGGCCATCGCGCAGACCAAAGAGAACCTGCTGGAATTCTTAGGCAGGGTGCTGACCAAGGAAGACATCGCGTACGCGCAGGCTAAGGTAGACCTTGCCGGCATGTACTGGGGTGAGATGGCAGACCTGGACCGGAGGACCAAAGGGTTTACGCCAAAGAAGGTAGAAGCATATCCGGTGACCCTGACGCTGGCTAACGGTGAGCAGGTAGTGTTCCGGGGCGGATACTTCCCGCTGATCCGTAACGGAGAAATGGGCAGCCACCCGGTAGGAGTCATGCCGGTGAGCGACACCGACCCCAACCAGGGCAAGAACGTACGCACCATGCACACGGACACCGGCCACATGATTTCCCGTGTGGAAGCGGAGTATCCGGTAGACCTGACCGAAGGCAGCGAAGACCGTGCCATGCGGGCGGCCATCCACGACCTGTGCTGGCGCGAAACTATGACGGACTTCCGCAGGATCCTGAACGACCAGTTCATGTTCGGCCTGATGAAATCCAAACTGGGGATAGCAGACATGCAGTCCTTCCGGGAAATGCTGGAACATGCAGCACAACCCAACGGTGGCGCGTCCATGGCAATGGGCGAAGGCCTCCTGGCGACGACTGCCGGCTGGTTGAGACGGAAAACCGTAAACAGTATCGTCATGCTGAACCTGCGTATCAACCTGCAGAACTTCGGCAACCTGTTCCTGTACGGGAATACCGTGGAAGGCTTCGGGTACAGTGACGTGCTGGGCGCCATGGCAAACGCATTCGGCAACGGGTTCGAAGGCAGGTCCTTCACAGAGATGTGGGACTTCGTAGACCAGAAAAGCTCGTTCATGCGTTCCCGCAGCGAGACGCCCGATATCACGCTGGCAGACCTCAGGGAAGAGGGTAAGCTGAACAAGTTTGAGCGCGAGGCCATGAAGTGGGGTGCCAGGGCCATGATGTACACAGATGGCCTGACTGCCCGCCCGGTGTGGATGCAGGCGTATACCAAGAAGATGAATGCCGGTGCGACCGAGCAGGAAGCAATCGACTTTGCTGATACCATCGTCCGCAGGACGTTAGGGTCCGGCAGGGTAACCGACGTATCCAGCCTGCAACGCGGCGGCCCGGTGTACAAACTGTTCACTGCATTCCAGGGGTTCTTTAATACCCAGTTTAACCAGTGGATGCGGGAATACAACATCGACCGGCGCCTGTGGTCAGAGAAGGAATACAAAGAGATGGCCATGCGGATCACGTCGTTTGTAGCGTCCAAGTATCTGGCGGCCTGCTTCTTCAATCTGGTATTCGCGCTGCAGAACCCGTTCGCGGATGATGACGACGACGAGTACAAGAACTATACGACGGAACTGTTGCACTACCCGATGTCCCTGGTGGGTATCTACGGGCCGGTCGCAAACTTTGCAATGGACAAGACGCTGGGGATCAAAGCGTACAGCTACCGGATGAGCATCATCGAGTCCAGCTTGGACAAAGTGTACCGTGCGTCCGGGAAGCTGGGCAAGATGATCGACGGTGACTTCGAGCAGGGTCTGGAAGGACTCACGGACGTGGCAGGGATCGCCGCCGGTGTACCGGCACAGATGAACCGGTTGTTCTGGAACGCGTACGACATCTTCGTAAACGGAATGGAGCCGAGATTGGAGGATCTGGCGACCCGCCGACCCAAGCGCGAAAGAAATAAATAATTGCGATAATACAAACTCCTAAAAAAATGTTATGATGTAGTAAGTAAAAGAGGCACTCCATTTGGGGTGCTTCTTCTTTTTGGAGAAAGAAATGAAAGAGATAGCCAAAGAAGTTCTTTCTAAAATAAACGTGCAGGAAACACTCAAGGCTGTTACGGACAAAGGGTTGGAAAAGTTGACAGCTTCCGTTTTTGGTGCGATGCTGTTCGACTTTGCCTACGTTATGGGGATATTCTGTCTGCTGGCAATCATCGATATCGTGTCCAAGTGTTGTAGTCTGTCATGCGAGTTATGGAACAGATGCTACGGGGCAGAGTTTACACGGAAGTACGGAAACATAATTGCGTTCTTGCGGTGGATTCCCAAAGCATACAGTTGGCGAATCATCAACAGCAATGCAATGAAAACGGGGTTTGTATCGAAGATGCTGACGTATATGTTGCTGATCGGGACGGCCTGCGCTGTGGATTCCGTCCTGCCGATCAAGGCCATGCGGACGTTGGTGGTATCCGTGCTGGCACTCACGGAGTTAATATCAGTGTGCGAGAATCTTTCGCTCTGTAACGTGGAAGTGGCACAGACACTGAAATCATTAGTGCATAAACGCAAAGAACAGATAAAGTGAAAGGAGATAACTCATGGACGATGAAGTCTTAACCACGGAAGAAGCACAGTTAGAGAAGATAGTGGAGAACCTTGAACGCATAGCGGAAGCACTGTCAGGGGGTGGAGAATAATGCCGGATTTAACTACGAAAGACGCATGGCTGGAACGTATGGTGACAGCCACTGAAACGATTGCGGATAATTTGCCTACGGGGGATGAGTACCTGCCGCTTGCTGGTGGCACGATGACGGGAACACTTACCCTTGACGATGGTGGAACTGCTTTGTCAACCGCAGGTGGCACGATGACGGGCGCAATCACCTTGTCAGACGGCGGCACTGCGTTGTCGGATGCGACAGTGGGAACTGTTGTTGATGATTCCATATCTTCAGCGGTTTCCGTTACTGCTAATACAGGCAAGGAGTTATGCAGTGTTAGCCTTACAAAAGGCGTATGGGTGTTGACAGGACACGCATATTTCAGCGGACTAACTGCTGACAAGGTGTATGGTATTGCACTCACACCGACAAGCGGTGGTTATGCTTATATGAACGATTCAAGTGTGGGTTTACACACAAGCACCACAGGAAGTTTTGCCTTGCAGACCGTGAGGATTGTTACAATGCTTGCTGATGGAGACTACTATTTGAACGCTTATTGCAATGTTAATGCAACAGTAAGCAATGCACAGTTAACAGCGGTAAGAATCGTGTAAAGAAATGAAAGAAATCTGGAATCAGTATGATTTCACTCACAGAATGCCTGTCAATCGTAGAAAATCTCGCATCGGCAAAGTGTTCAAAATATCAGAAAACACCATTTCTATTTGCCGAGGTGACCAACAATGATACAACAGATAGAATCAAGTGAGGACTTGCCATGAGTTGGTTAAAAGAAGTGCAGGTAAATAAGACCGAACAAAAGATATACTTGATGGACCTGGAATACCACGTCTTTGCGGAACTTCCATGTAGCACGGAGTTTTATCCCGGCTACAATGATAAGGGTGAACCGAGAGACAATCCTGCGGACGGAGTATACAAGGACACCTGCTGGTGCGACATCGACTATCCTGATCAGGATGACTATTGCGTTGCCTACGGATATGCCTATCTCAATATCGATAACAGAGGACGTGCCTTGCATGGGGGTGGGTCCATCCTTGGTGAGGAAGATGCGCTCTCTCCGTTCCAGAGTCGGTTAGTTCCCACAGAGGGATGTATAAGAATGTACAATGCAGACATATGGTGGTTGTGCCAGCATTGGAAACGGAGTGTGCAGGCAGGCATATCTCCCATAGTTCATGTGGTAAGTTAAGGGGGCAACATGAATGATTTTTCAGAACTTGACATTACGGGAAAAGAAATGGCTGTTCTTGTTCTTGTTGTGCTTGTTTTTATGGTGGTTATATTCACCATCGGCTATATGTTCGGCATCCGGAACGTACACGATAACGGAAGCGGAACTCAACCAATTGGACAGCAACTTAACGAAGCTGGAACAAATATCAGTAACGCAACAACAGGAATCAGCGCGGCTCAAGGACACGCTGACCAAGTCGGAGCAGGAATTGAGTCAGCTAAAGAGTCAGCTGAATACATCCACGGAACAGCTAAAACAAGCGCAGAACTCGTTGCAGAATGCAAATCAATTATTGCAGAAATACGCCGCAGAGGAAAAACGGACCAGGCTAAGAATTAAGGCGCAGAGAAACTTCTGGATCGGCGTGGCGATCACCACACTAACCATAGCAGTGATATCCCATTCGCGATAAATCCCTCTTTCATCTGGCCCCGGGAAACCGGGGTCGCTTTCTTTTGACGGCAAAAATTCGGCAAAAAACCATAGTTATTTTCTGTGTTTCATTGTGAATACCCAAAACAAAGAATGCAGTATTTATGCGATGTTTGTTAGGCAGAGTGGCAAGTAGTGAAGTCCCCGGACCTTTTAATAAAAGAATAAACAAGGCCCAACCGTCCGCATGGTTGGGCCATTCTTGTTCTGTTCGGCAAAAATTCGTCAAAAATTTTCCGCAAAAATTTTTTCTATATTCCGGGCCGCTGCCTTCCTCATCTCGTCGCTGTAGTGGATATACGTGATAATCACTGTTTTCACGTCGTCCCCCAGCAGCGCCGCCACGGTCTGCACGTCCATGCCCCGGGCCAATAGTTGGGTGGCATAGGTGTGCCTGAGGCAGTGCGGCGTCAGGTCCCCGGAAACCTTCTTCAGTTTCTGCTGTATGCTTTTATAGGTATAGCACGGGGTCGGGAACAACCGGCGGGACATATCCATGGGCGCGGAGTCGTGCCAGCGTTTTAACTCCCGGACCAGGACGGCCGGCAGCGGGATCTCCCGGTATCCGTTCTTACTCTTCAGGGGAACGTTGCCCCACTCCCCGTTCCCTGTGTTGGTGTACTGCTTACTGACCGTCAGCGTGCTGTTCCTCCAGTCAACGTCCGACCATGTCAGCGCCAGGAGTTCACCCTTCCTCAGGCCGGTGTAGTAGAGGATATGCAGCGCCATGTCGTTGGCGGCCAGGACCTGCCGGATCTCGTCGCCGGTCAGCACCCGCTTCGCCTTCTTCTGCCGGTCCCTGACAATAGCTACATCTTCCATTGGGTTATCCTTTATTATCCGGTACGGTTTAATGGCAGCCTTGAACAGCGCGTTCAGTTTTGTACGGTACAGGACCTGGGTCCCAGACGCTATATTCCAGCCGCTGATCGCGTTTTGGAGGTGCAGGTATGTAATGGTATGGACCGGCATTTCCCCGACGTCCTGAAGCGATTTTACAGCGTCGGCGTAATGGAACCGGGTCGAACGCGCTAGCGCCGGTTTCCCTTTTAAATATATCTCACAGAACTGAACAAGCGTGATATCCTTCAGGGCCTCGTCCACGGGACGGGGTCTTTCTTTTATTTGCCGGAGGATATCCGCCTCTGCCTCCCGGGCCTCCCGCTTCGTGGCGAACCCCTGGCGGGACTTCTGGCGCCAGCGGGATCCATCTTTGTAGCTGACGATCACCTGCCAGGACCCGTCCTTCTGCCGGTACGTTGTGTTTGTTTTCATGATAACCACCCCTCATTTTATGATGCGGATATGACATTTTTTGCTGTGTACTGAGTGTTGCCGGCAATGTCTCTTGTATAATCTATGACCTTTTCTTTTCCGTCCACGTTCAGTTTTCGGAAGTTTGCCAGCAGTTCCTTCTCTTCATCGGTCAGTTTCCCGGTGGAGATCGTGTACTCAAACGGGCCAAACGTATCAACGACGCCCATTAACCAGGGAATGGACACGTTCAGCGCCTTCGCCAATTTTTCTACAGCGTGCTGACTGGCCTTGTACTTTCCTTTGCGATACTGACTTATCGCGCCTTCATTTACGTTGCTGACCCGGGACAATTCCGCTGCAGATATGCGCCTTAACTCCATTGCCTGGATCAGTCTGTCTTTAAAACTTGCCATGATGCTATGCCTCCTTGCAGGATAATTTTACAACATTTCTATAGATTTTGCAAATAAATCTTTACAAAACTATTGACTTTAGAAAACTAAAGATTTATAATGATTGGGAAGGGAGGTGGTACAGTGGCAAACACGACATACGACTATAGCAAACTGTTGGGCCTTATCCGTGAAAGGCGCCTGACCCAGGACCGTGTAGCTGAGATGATATCTATATCTCCGTCCAGCATGAACCAGAAGTTAGGTAACAAGAGGTCTTTCAAACAGGATGAAATTATCCTGATGTGTGAGGCACTTTCTATACCGTACAGTGAAATACCTGAGTATTTTTTTTGCCGCTAAACTTTAGAAATCTAAAGAAGGAGGAGGCCACATGGACACAGTGTTCACGACTAAGGAATTAGCGGCCCGGTGGAAGTGCCATGAGAATACCATTAGGGTGATGGAAGAGGAAGGCAAGCTGCACCGGCTGAACATCCCCGGCGTGCGATACAGCGCCGAGGAGGTGCAGCAGTTGGAATGCCTGGGCCGCGACGCCAAGGGAATGACTGCCTGGGAACGCAGGCAGTTGGAACAGAAGATATCAAGCCTGGAGAAACAGGTCCGGGAACTGCGCGAGAGACTGACGCAGGTACAGATCATAGCACAGGGAGGAGGCATATCATGATGGGGTTCAGTTTTAGGGATGAAGAGATGGTGACGGCGCTGGAGATGGCGCTGGCGTTCATGGCCCCGATCGTGGGCGGGATGTATCTGGTAGCGAGGTTGTGGGGATGAGAGAAGTAATCAATCGCGCAACCTATAAGCGGATCAAGGGTTACGACAGGCAGGACCTTAACACCTGGCTCAACGGGTTCGGGTGTGAACTATACAACGACGGATGCAGGGACGCGGCCGTCGCAGAGATCACTGCCCTGCGGGATGAGTTCGGGTTTGGAACCAGCAGGATCGCCCGGTTCATGAAGCGCCGGGATGAGATTATCCGGGCCATCAACCAGCGTGAATTTACGGTTGAAGAGGCAATAACAACACTGAATGCGGAAGGCCTGCGAATCCGCGCAGACTTCATGCCGGAGGTCAGAGATGGAAATGCGATTGACATTTAAAGATGTAGCTGCCATGGTCGGCGCCGGCGTCATGGTGGTGATCGTACTGGAGATGATGGTGTGGGCCATCACCGGCGGATACATTGGTTTATGACACGTCCCGGGTCGCATGTAAACCTGGCGCAGAAAAGCAGAAGGAGTAAATGCTCTATCACAACACGGGACGTGTTAATTAAAAGGGAGGCAAAACATGAGAACATCAAGCGTAAACAAGATTGCAGAGAACGCGCTGCGGCTCTATGGGGAGTACCGCGGACCGTTCCGGGCGGATGTGTACAAGCTGAAGAAGAACCCGGACCGGGTGACCATCCGGTTCCTGCTCACCCTGAGCAAGGGTATCGGCTGCCGTTACGCAGACTTCTTCCGGAACGGGGCCAAAACCATGTCGAACCTGCCGGTCGGGCCGACCGGCCTGAAGCGGATCCGCAACCAGATGGACGTGCTGGGCATGGGGTTGGAAGACGTCGCCGGCGCGATCGGCGTGCGAACCATCACACTGAGAACGTTCCTTAACACGGGATACCACCCGACCATCACCCCGGAAAAGTTTGAAGCGCTGCTGGATGCGCTGCAGGTGACGCCGGCCATCTACGCAGGGAAGGAAGCGGAACCGGAGAGGGAACCGGAACAGAAACCGGAACCACAGCAGGACCTGTTCAGCGAGTTCTGCAGGCCCAGCGACATACTGATCGAGTGCAACGGGAAGTGGTACCGGCCCACCGGTTGGGAAGTAGTCAAGGAGGCGCAGTGATGGCAAAACTTGTAATGACCGTCGAGGAAATGAAGGACCGGAAGGCATGGCTGAAACTGAGGAACAGCGGGCTGGGCGGGTCCGACGCCAGCGTGATCATGGGAATTAACCCGTGGAAGAGCAGGCTGGCACTGTGGGCAGAGAAGACCGGCGAGATCGAACCGGACGACCTGAGCGGGAACCAGCGCGTGTACTGGGGTCAGAAAAACGAGCAGAACATTGCGGAGTGGTTTATGGAAACTACCGGGAAAAAAGTGATCCGGCGCGGCATGATGCAGTCCTGTGACTGGCCCTGGATGCTGGCCTCAGTGGACCGGGAAGTGGTCGGTGAGAAGGCAGGGCTGGAGATCAAGACTGCCGGCGTGGACCAGGCGAAGTATTGGAAGGACGACGATATACCCGACGCGTACTACCTGCAGTGCCAGTGGTACATGGCCTGCACCGGGTACGACCGGTGGTACATCGCGGTACTCATCGGAGGGAACGACGCCCGCTGGAACGTGGTGGAACGGAACCAGGAACAGATAGACCAGCTTGTGGAAGAAGGCCAGAAGTTCTGGGACCTGATTGAGAAAAGGATCCCGCCGGAACCGGACGGGACAGACAGTGCTGCAGACGTGCTGCAGGAACAGTACCCGGGAGGCATGACCGGAAGCATAGCGCTGGACGGTATGGCCGGCGTGCTGGAGAGTATGAAACGGTTTGAGGCAGCAGAGAAGGAAGCGAAGGCCGCAAAAGATGAGTGCAAGCAGAAGATCATGCAGGCCATGGGGAACTTCGAAGCGGCCACCATCGGGAACGTGAAGGTAAGCTGGAAGACCCAGGCGGGACGCGTAACCGTAGACAGTAAAAGGTTGAAGGCAGAACTTCCTGACATTTATGAAAAGTATACAAAGACCGGGAAACCCGTGCGGATATTCCGTGCATAAAAAGTATAAGGAGGCATGAATTATGGCAAATGTAAAGACAGGTATCGTAGCAAAGACCAACGGTAACGGAGTCGCCAAGGCAGGCGGCATGAAGGGATTACTGATGAGCATGCAGGGGCAGATCGCGAAGGCCCTGCCCACCGTGCTGACGCCGGAACGGTACACGCGCATGGTGATGACAGCACTGTCCACGAACCCGCAACTGCAGCAGTGTACGCCGGAGTCCTTCCTGGGTGCCGTTATGCAGGCGGCGCAACTGGGTGTGGAACCCAATACGCCGCTGGGGCAGGCGTACCTGATCCCCTACCGGAACAAGGGACGTCTGGAATGCCAGTTCCAGTTGGGGTACAAAGGCATGCTGGACCTGGCGTACAGGTCCGGGGAAGTCAGCGTGATCGACGCGCAGGCAGTGCATGAGAACGACCTTTTCGAATTCGAGTATGGCCTGGAACCGAAGCTGAAATTCAAACCCAGCCTGGTGAACCGGGGTCCGGTGGTGGCGTACTACGCCATGTTCCGGACGAAGGACGGCGGGTTCAACTTTGCAGTCATGAGCAGGGAAGACGTGGAGCAGTTCGCCAAGCAGTACAGCAAGGCGGCCGGCAGCGGGTACAGTCCGTGGAATACCAACTTCGACAGTATGGCGAAAAAAACCGTGCTGAAGCAGGTGCTGAAGTACGCGCCTTTGAAGTCTGACTTCATGCGCAGCGTGGCCACGGATGAGACGATCAAGACCAATATCCAACCCAACATGGCGGACCTGGAGGACGAGACGGTCATCGACGTGACGCCGGCGGAGGAGACGCAACCGGACATGCCTGCGGATCCGCAGCAGGATGAAATTCCTTTTGGAGATGATTAAATGAAACCGTACGGGTACGGAACCAAACCCCAGCCGGAGTCGTTTATCCTGAACCAGGTGCGGGACATCCTGCGCCTGGACGGCTGGGACGTGACCCGCCACCAGCAGGGTATGGGGAGCCGCAGAGGGTTCCCCGACCTGACTGCGCTGAAGGACGGGAAGACGCTATACATAGAGATCAAGACGCGGACCGGGAAGCAGTCTGCCTACCAGGTGGAGTTCGAAAAGATATGCAAAGCGCACGGTGGGACGTACATACTGGCCCGCAGCGTGGACGATGTGAAACCATATCTGACGAGTATTAAGACGTTGTTCTGAGGGGTGATGTGATGAATGGAGACGGTGGTGGATGGATTAAGATCCACCGGGATATATTTAAGAATCCGTTTATGCAGCACCCTAATACTTTTACCTTGTGGGTGTACATACTTTGCAATGTAACCTATCAAAAAACGGACGCAATTTTCGAGGGGAAGCGGATCACACTGGAACCGGGGCAGGGGTTATTCAAGTTCCCGGAAGTCGCACAAACACTGCATATCCCTCTGAGAACCGTGTACAGATTGGTGGAACTGCTAAAAAATAACAAACAAATTGTCAAACAAAAAACACCACGGAACACGCTTATTACTGTGGTTAATTGGCAACAGTATCAAAATCTTGTCAAACAAAATGACAAACCACTGTCAAACAAATGTCAAACAAATGTCAAACAAATGGCAAACCTTCCTATTGAAGAAAGAAATAAAGAAATAAAAGAAATAAAAGAAGAGAGGCACCGGCACGGAACTTACGAAAATGTCTATCTCACCGACGAGGACCTTGCGAAACTTCAAACAGAGTTTCCGGGAGACTGGCAGCGGAGGATAGACCGTCTGTCAGAATACATGAGGTCCACCGGGAAGAGTTATAAGGACCACCTGGCGACGATCCGGGCATGGGCGAGAAAGGACGCAGAGAGAAACAGACCTGCAGGTAATCATCCATGGAATGACGCACAGGCAGGGTACGAAGGCGCGCTTAAAAAACTGGAGGGACTGATTGATGAATAAAGTAGAACTGGACAGCAGGACAAAAATAATAACGGCACTGATGGCAATTTGGAACTGTTCCGGAAACGAGAACCTGATCGCCGCTTACGTGGCAACGACTAAGGATATACCGGTTATGCTCCTGGACCGGGCGTGCAAAAAGCTGGCCATAGAAAGTGAGACGCGACCGGTGCCGGCAACGATACTGAAGGCGGCCCGCAGCATACAGGCGGAACTGGCAGGGGCAGACATCCTTCCCTGGGACCAGGCGTGGAAGGAGATCGAAAAAGAGATGCACGACACCTTCGTGTACGGGGAACCGAAGTTCAGCCGGCCGGAGATCAAGCGCGCTGTGGACGCGTTCGGATGGGAAGAACTCTGTGAGGTAACCATAAAGCAACTGCCTGTCGTGCGGGCGCAGCTTCGGGATATGTACAACAGTATCTGTGAGCGGAGCAGGAACAGGAGGATGAACCAGTACGTGCTGGGTTACGGTGTACTGATGGAGGGAGGAGACCATGGACAAATCAATGCAGGAGAACGTCCTCAAATTCAACGAAGGCCTTGTTGACGAACTGCTCCCTAAACTTGGAAAGAACCTTGACACACGGTCCAAGTTGATAATGTGCGTGATCCTTTCGGAACGTCAGGCACGTTTGCAGAAGCAGATAGAATGGTTGGCTGCACAAAAGGAGTACTACCGGAAGCTGAAGGAGGAATAAAGCATGGGGGAACGACCGATGAAGACGTCCCTGACCGATCTGCATGAGTTGCTGTTTGAACAGTTGGAACGTCTGAACAACCCGGACCTGACCGGGGACGAACTGAACCAGGAGATCAGGAGAGGCCAGGCGATCAGCAACATATCCGCGCAGATCATCCAGAACGGGAACCTGGCCATTAAGGCCATGACTGCGAAGCTGGATATACCGGCGAACGAGAACATGCCGGTGTTCCTGGACATAGGGAGGCCCGCTAAATGTACCGGATATCAGAAGAAATAAAGCAGTTTATCCGGGACCATGCGGCGGGAACCTATAACCGGGACCTGGCGCGGATGCTGAACGAGAGGTTTGGCACGGACTACCAGGCGCAGGGTGTGGCGAACATTAAGGCGTGCCTTGGAGTCCGCAGCGGCCTGGTGACGACATTCCAAAAGGGAAAGCACGCCAGCAGGGGTACGGAATATAAACCGGGCCACATACCCTGGACGCAAGGAAAGAAAGGCCTGAACTGCGGAGGCCGCACCCGGTTTAAACCGGGGAATCGGCCGGCGAACTACATGCCGGTCGGATCGGAAGCGAAGACCACGGACGGGTATTGGCGGGTGAAACTGGCCGACCCTAACGTGTGGACGTTTAAACACAGACTGCTGTGGGAGGAGGCCCACGGGCCGATCCCGGACGACATGGTGGTTATGTTCCTGGACGGGAACAAGGACCACTGCACGCTGGATAACCTGGCCATGGTGCGGCGCAGCATACACTGCCGGATAAACAACAACGGACTACACGGTGATACGCCGGAACTGGGCCGGGCCGCGATACTCACAGCAGAACTGATAACAGCGCTGGCGGAGCGCAGGAGGAGGTAACCATGAATTTTTTAAAACTACACAAACATGACGGTAACGAGGTTTATGTCAACATAGAAAAAGTCTACGCAGTTGAACCATACAAATATGGCGACGCAAAACTGACAAGGCTATACATGAGTGATTACTGTCAGTCCGTGCTGGAGAAACCGGAAGAAATATTTAACGGCAAACCTGTTCCGCCAAGTGTGATTTATACCAGGTCAGTTATATTCAGAAAGGAGTTTGAAGGAGGCAACAGATGCGATACTTAATATTACTGGCCGTATTCTACCAGACGCTGAACGTCAGCGCGTACACACACAGTGGCAACCCTACAGCGAGCGGGAAATGGCCCGTAGCGTACGTTACATGCGCGGCTGACCATCTACCCTTTGGCACCCGTATAACGACGCCTGACGGGCACGTATGGACCGTCCACGACCGTTTCGGTGGTGGGTACTCTGACAGGCTGGATCTGTTTATGGGAACGGAAGGAGAGTGTTGGCAATGGGGAAGGAAGTGGATTAAATGCAGGATAGAGATACCGAATTAAAGTCCTGCCCGTTTTGCGGAAGTGACAACGTAGAATTACGAAGCGGTTTTATGTTTAATGGTGCGGTTCATTGTAACAACTGTACCGCCGATGTTGTGTTCGATGCTTGCAGACTAACCCTTACCGGTGACAACAATTGGCAGAAAGCTGTCACGGATGGATGGAACAAGCGTGTGAGTGAGGTGCCGGAATGAAAGGCAGAATACGTGTGACGAGGTGGCAGAATGAGAAAAACATTAAGGCTATTAGATTGGATTGTCAATGATATTGACGAAGCAAAAAAGAAATTAGAAGCGGTTATTGATGATGATTTAGGCAACAATGACGAACTGCAAGAAGAAGCAGAACAAGCAGAACAAGAAATCATAGAGGCGAGGCGGAAGATATTACACGCTTCTGATACGCTTCGTCAGATTTATAACGAGTGCTATGAAGATTAAGGTGGTGAGGTGGCAGAATGACAAAAAAAAGTTAAAACCATGTCCGTTCTGTGGGAGTACGTGGCTATATATAACCACTGAACACGGATGGTTAGATGATTCAACTGTTATATTTTGTAATTCGTGTAAAGCAAGCGTAAAGCTGGAAGAAAATGACCAAGAGGGAATGACGGAAGAAACGAAACGCAAGGCTGTCGAAGCTTGGAATAAAAGGGTGCAGGAGAGTGAATAACAAATGCTATGTGACAGATGCATACACGCATTAAACTGTCCTGCGAAAGCTGAACACGGTGGTGCTATAAGGTGTAGTGCATACAAACCGCAGGAGCAGACCAACGAAGAATGGTTACGGAGTGCCACAACGGAACAGTTGGCAGAGTGTATTATCGGTGTTGATTATGGTGCTGACGATAACGACATAAAGATTGCAAAGTTGGTTGAGTGGCTAAAACAACCACACACAAAGGAGTGAATGATGGACGATATACGCAAGCGGAACGCCGAGGAACTACGGCGGGCGTGGAAACAATTTTTGAAGGAGCAGAATAAAAAGAATGGACGAAGCAACGAGAATCGTAAAAATCATTGAGCAGGAACTGACGCGCTGGAACAACGCGCAGTTGCACGAGGCGCTTAACTTCTGCGAGCAGATGGTAGAGGACACCGGCAACGAGTGGTGGCGTGAACTGTGCCAGATGGTCCAGTTGGAGATCATAGACCGGGGAGGGAGGCGCTGATGCTTAATAAAGAGAACCGGGAACGCTGCAGCAAGGTGGTCCGGATATACCCAAAGGACCACCAGATGCTCCTGGCCATGGAAGAGTTGGCCGAACTTACGCAGGCCATCAGTAAATACCTGAGATACGGGGACACGGAGCCGCTGCTGGAAGAGTACGCCGACGTTCTTGTGATGCTGGAGCAGGTCCGGCAGATACTGAACATAGACGACGAGGAAATAAATAAGCGCGCCGGCAAAAAGCTATACCGGGCGCTGGGAAGGGTGGCGATAGGGAAATGAAACTGTACGTAGTTACCGCGGAGAGACTCATGCTGAACAACAAAGTTTACCACACGGATAAGCTAATGATCCAGGCTCCGGGTCCGGAGGAGGCGCGGGCCATCGTGCATAACCACTTTGAATTGCATTTCGAACCACGGTTCCGGATCACGGAGGTGAAGGAAGTTGAACCTGAACATTGACGTGTTACTGGTCGCCGGTGCGCTGCTGGGGTTCTGGTGTACCGTGGCGCTGGTGGTAAGGTGGTGGTGGTGATATGGCAGTGCTGACGCCGCAGCAGTTCGCTTTTATCGATAAACTTTTCTATGACGCGCCTGCCCTGCAGCAGGCTGTAGAAGAACTCAGGATCCTGCGCAAGGCTGACGCACAGGACAGTGCCGACCCTACTGCCAAGGAGGCCGTGGCGGGCCTGGAAGAGGTCCCTGCGGCCATGACGTACGAACGTCCCGAGGCGTGGCTCCGGGTCGTGGAACAGACCTGGCAGCGCTACCATGGCACGCTGGTGGGGGACACCATGTGCCGGCGTTACAAACTGCGCGAGTGGTGGGGACTGACCGTCGTGGAAAAGCATATCGCGGACAACACATACTTCCGGTGGCGGCGTGAGTTTATCCTCAGCGCTGCCCTGATCGCGGCCAGGGAGGGACTAATGTGACGAATGAAGAGTGGATAAAACAAGACGCGCCGCCGGCCATTCAAAAAATGACGACGGACCAACTGGCAGAACTTTTATTTCAGATTAACTTCGCGAGATTAAAAGCGGGACCCGCGTCTATCTTAGATGATTTAAAGCTTTGGTTAAAAGATACGTACAGAGGAAATTAGAAAAGGCGCCGACCGTCTGGTTGGCGCCTTGGCTTTTATTCAGATAGTTTTGATATGATGTACGCGTTTATGCTCATGCCGGCCTCTTCGGCCCGCTGTTTCACGTGTTCCATAAGCGTGTCCCGCTCACCCTTTTTTACCCGGAAGGTAATCTTTTCGTAGGTCTTCTGGTTATATTTGTTTGTGGCACGTAGCTGCGCTTCGGATACAGTCATGGTTACGCCTCCACGGTGTAGGTACCGGACGGGTACACTTCGTACGGGTCGTCCCAGTCACACGGATCAGCGGCGCTTTCCGGGTCGTAGTCGTCATTGACTTTCCATACCACCGTATACTGTGGGCAGTTACCCAGCACGTCGATGTCGTCACCCAGCATTACAGCGACGGTGTCGTAGCTGTCGATGGGATCGCCGCCTGCAGTGTAGTTTTCGCCGCGTTCGGCGTCATGCAGCAGGACGTAGGTGTCGCCTTCATACTCCACGGTGCCGGCCGCGTTCTTTACGGTGTCCATAGTTACTTTGTTCATTTTTTTACCTCCTCAATTACTCCGTAAAAATAAACCCCATTTTTAATGTACTGGACCCAACCCTGCCGGATCACGTCTACCTCACAGGCAGGTTTGTCTGCGTCCGGGATGGACCTGCTGTGCTGGATGTTCGCCAGCAGGAGGTTCTCTGCCTCCCACCGGGAGTCCACCCGGATGTCCCCGCGGGCGGACCCTTCAAAATGTACGTTGTACATATCGTGCCTCCATTATACCATGGGGCCGGCATTATAGCCAGCCCCGTTCAAACTCTGCTGTTTCGATCTTGAAAAACCAACCGCGGTAGTAGAACCCGGTGTACAGGCCGACTTTGTGGAGGACCCTCGTGTACCATTTCCCATCGTAGTTGAAGAGGACCGTTCCCTCTGCGTCGTTAATCCTTGCCTGGATTGATGTGTAGGTCTGTTCGTCAGTCATTGCTTCGAAGATTTTTTCTCTCAGTTTCATTTTGTTTTACCTCCTCTTCATTACCTCTACCTTAAACTCTACGTTGTGGCCTTTGTACTGGTCCTGGATCCTGCGCTTCATGTCGTTTGTCATTACATTGTTGGCCAGCGCCTCTTGTACTACGTCGCATACCTTCTTACCATCTACGTACGCGTTGATCGTTTTAGGTTTCCACATAATTTTCCCTCCATCCCGGAGCGGCTCAGGCCGCCCCGTTTTCCTTTACCATCAGGTCGTATAACTTTGCTTTAAGTCTCATTACCTCTGCTTCCAGTTCTTCGACTCTTGCCTCTGCTTTGTTGGCCCGGTCGGCCTCTGTGTTGTAGGACCGGATCCAGTTGTTTACCGATTCGATTGCTGCGTCGTTTGCTTCACTCACTTTGTGCTGCAGTTCGTCGCAGTTCTTTCTGAGTTCCTTTATCAGCAGGTCCTTGTCGCTGAGTTCGAGTTCCGTCCGCCACTGCCGTTCACTTACCCGGATCGCGATACCTTCCTGCATTCCGTCTTTGTTGGCCTTGTAGTTCTTGCACCAGTCCTGCTTGCTCAGTTCGCTGGCGCTGTAGACCTTGTCGATTTCTTCGTGGGTCCAGGTGTCTACGTACATCTTTGTCAGGTTTGTGAATTCTTCGTATAACATTTTCTTTCCCTCCTTTTATTCTGCGTCCGGGGTTGTGACCGGATCTTCCCGCATTACCGGGGGCGCTGCCCCCGTCACTCTGCGTTACGCTACCAGGAACCTCTTGGCTTCCACCTGCTTGCTGTACTCTGCGTACAGGTCCGCGTGATCCTTTTTGAACCCGGTGCTGTCGAAGCGTTTGCTGGTGTAGGACTTCCAGGTGATCTTCACCGGGCCTGCCAGGATGGTGTCGGTTCCCTGGTTCGTCATCTCCTGCTTGACCTCATCTTCTAACGCGCTGATCTGGTTCTTGAGTTCCTCCGCCAGGACCTTCAGTTCCTTTAACTCCGTGGCCTTTGCTGTTAATTCTGCGTGTGTCATTTTTGTTTGCCTCCTTGTTTTTTATTTTCTTGACCCTTCCTGAGTCTATTATAATGCCTGGCATGATATTTGTCAACCCCCTAACAAAAATTTTTTTAAAAAGTTTTCAGAGTGGGGCAACCACCTGCATTGCGATAACACAAAACTATATTTACATGCTACTATGTCAGTACAGGGACTGGCCCATGCCGGTCCCTTTTATATTTGGACGCTTAACGCCGCCACCCCATCATGGTTTGGCCTCCTGCCATGGGCGGCGTCGTCCTACCGGGAAAGGTGGTGAAACGGTATGGCCTTAGGGGCAACAGAAAAAGAAATAACTGTATTCGTGGCAGAAATTATTGCCGGGAAGTCCCAGCGTGAGGCGTACCGGATCGCCAGGCCCCTCAGTAGAAAATGGAAAGATAAGTCTGTCGATGACCGTGCTTCTGCGCTGTTTAACAAGGTAGAGGTTCAGCATAGGTACGCAGAGATGCTGGCTAAAGCTACGGCAGCGGTGGAAAAGACGTGCGTCATGACCTTTGCAGAAAAACGAAGAATCCTGATGAACATAGCAATGGACCCGGCCGAACGCAAAGAGAATGTGATCAAGGCAATTGACCTGGATAACAAAATGGAAGGCGTATACGTCAACCGGACCGAACTGACCGGTGCCGGCGGCGGAGCAGTTGAGTTTGTCTGGGCGGGTGAGAGTGAGTGAGGGTAGAGATACCATACAAACCCAGAACCCTCTGGCGCGAAGTCATACACCCGGCGCTGGATAAGCATAACCGTGCAGTCCTGGTGTGTCACCGGCGCTTTGGTAAGACCGTCGGCACTATCAACGAACTGATCAAGCGGGCCATCCTGAACAGCAAGCGGGCGCCACAGTACGCGTACATCGCACCCTTCCGGAACCAGGCGAAACGCATTGCCTGGAACTACCTGCTGTATTACACCGGGAACTTCCCCGGGCGGAAGGTAAACTCCAGCGACCTGTATGTGGAACTGCCGAGCCGGTATAAAAATTCACCGGGCGCGCGCATATACGTAATGGGTGCTGACTATCCCGACGCGCTGCGCGGCATGTATCTGGACGGGGTCGTGCTGGACGAATACGCACAGATGAGACCGGAGTTATACGGCGAAGTTATTGTCCCGGCGTTAGCGGATCGCAACGGTTTTGCGTTTTTTATAGGGACGCCCAAGGGACAAAACCAGTTTTTCGAACGCTATTTAAGCGCACAGAAGGACCCGCGGTACTTCACCTGCTGTTACCGGGCGGATGAAACCGGCGTGATACCGGCGGATAAGTTGGAAGAAATGAAACGGGAAATGACCGACACCGAGATCCGGCAGGAGTTGTTATGTGACTTCACTGCCAGCGCGGCCAACATAGTCATCCCTATAGATTTAGTCACAGAGGCCGCTAATCGCGTCATACACGACGATCAGGTGGAGGGCGCGATAACTATCATGGGCGTCGACGTCGCGCGCTTTGGTGACGACGATACGGTGATTACCGTCCGTAAAGGGTTGTGCTGCTATCCACAGATAAAACTGCATGGCCTTAACACCATGGAAGTGGCCAGTGCTGTGGCGAACCACTACTGGAAAATTAAACCCGACGCGATCATCATTGACGCTGGGGCAATGGGGGCAGGGGTTATCGACCGGCTCCGGCAGATGGGCATGCCCAACGTTTTCGAGATTAACTTCGGAGGATCCGCGATAGACAGTGACCGGTACGCCAACATCCGGGCGGAAATATATTTCAAAACGCTGGAATGGTTGAAGGCCGGCGGCGCGATCCCCAACGACACCGACCTGAAAAGCGAGTTAACGGTGACCGAATATAAATACACCAGCGCAGGAAAGATCATCCTGCAGCCAAAGGAACAGATCAAAGAGTTAACCGGGCGCAGTCCGGACAGGGCAGACAGTCTGGCCTTGACGTTTGCAGTCCCCGTGAATAAACCTACTGGCCGGAAGCAAGTGGCGAAGGCCAACACGGATTACAAGTTTTTCTGAGAGGAGATAACACCATGTGCATTATGAAGACATCTAAACCCAAGGTAGAGCAGGTAGCACCGGCACCGACGCCCATGAGCGACACCGATACCGGCGCTATGGACGACCGGATCAAGGCAGAGGCCGAGAAACAGCGCAAGCGCAGAGGGTATGCATCGACGCGGATCGTGGATGACCGGGCAGTACTGACGGACGCCGCACAGAGTGGGACGCGCCAGACACTGGGGTGATAGCTATGGATACGTTGCTGGCAGCGCCGGCTGGCAATATGCTGCCGGCAGATGTGGAAATAAAAAAAGACTTCTGGCCCGAGAAGCGCAAGGTCCTGCAGCGGATCAATCAACTGCGGCAGGAACGCTTACGCTGGGAGGACCAGTGGATAGACATACGTAATTACGAGTTGCCTTATGTTGGTGATTTTAAGCGCCAGGGTGACGACAGCTACCCGGGCCGCCGCAGGGACCTGCACATAGCGCAGGGTGTGGCGTGGGCCTCCGCGCAGATATTCGCGGCAGGGATCATGTCCGGGCTGACTCCCCCAAGCAGGCAGTGGTTTAAGTTCGAATTTTCCGATAGCGAACTGAACGAGGACGTCCGCGCCGGGCAGGTGCTTGATGAGCGGCAGGACATCATGCAGTCTATCCTGGCCTCCAGTAATTTTTACAACGCGATCCACACCAGTTATTTTGAGATGCCGTACGGGCAGGCGCCTCTGGCAGTACTGCCGGACGTCAACAAAGGTGTGCGTTTCCAGTCGCAGACCATTGGCACGTACTATATCGACGTGGGCGGCGACGGGATCGTCAACACCTTCGCCCGCAGGTACCCCATGAAGTTGCACCAGATCATCGATACGTTCGGCGTGGAGAACCTGCCGCTGAGTGACCGGTTGAGTATCCAGGCGGGCAACGTGCCGGATAACGTGACACGGTACGTGTGGTGGTTAGTGGAACCTAATGAAAAGGCCGTGCCGGGGCGTATCGGGCGTCTGAACATGCCATACATCAGCATGTACTGGATCGACGGAAGCGGGCCGAACGACTGGTTATACGTGGGCGGGTTTGATGAGTTCCCGGTACCGACGGGCCGCTACCAGGTGAACGGTAACAACCCCTACGGATACGGTCCCGGCTGGTACGCGCTGGCGGACAGCAAGTCCCTGCAGGTGATGAAGCGCGACTACCTGACTGCTGTGGAATTAAGCGTGAAACCTCCGCTGACAGCTACAGCGGACGTGCTGGCGGAAGGGATCAACCTGATACCGGGTGGCGTCACCAAACTGCCGGCGCCCAACAGCACCGTGAACCCGCTGTTCAACGTGGCGCTTGACATGCCGCACCTGGCGGAAGAAATCATCCGCACGGAAGACGCTATCAAACGTGCCTACAGCGCGGACCTGTTCCTCATGTTGGACAGTATCACGACCGGGAATATGACTGCGCGGGAGATCGTCGAAAGGCAGCAAGAAAAACTGCAGCAGTTAGGTCCCGTGGTGGAGCGTCTGCAGGAAGAATACCTGACACCGATACTGGAACGCACCTACAACATCCTGGAACGGGCCGGTGTGTTCCCGCCCATGGATCCCGACGTGGCCATGATGATATCGCAGGAGGATGTGAAAATCGTCTACATATCACCATTGGCGCAGGCGCAAAAAATGTCTGGGCTTGTCAACATCGAGCAGGCAATTGCGTTTGTGGCGCAGATGGCACAGATGTGGCCGGACGCGATCAAAGCGATCGACCCGCTGGGGACCGTGGCGCGTTACATGGATATGCTGGGTGCGCCGGCAAAGATGCGGCGCCCGGAAGAAGAGGTCCAGCAGATGATACAGCAGGAGCAACAGGCTATTGCGCAGGCCCAGCAGGAACAGCAGGCCATGCAGATGGCACAGGCGCTGCCGGGGATCACGCAGGCCGCAAAGAATGCGACCGAGGCGGCGAACGACGGAAACCCTGCGCTGCAGGACTGGTTGGGGATGAGTGGAGCGGTGTGATATGGGAGTTAAACCGAAGTACCAAAGCAACTACGACGGATACGACCGGCAGAAATGGGTGCGGCGTGCTATTGCCGACAAGGACAAAGGCGCGCTGCAGACCCTGCTGGAGACAGAGGAAGGACGCTGGTTCATCGCGCGCCTCCTGAAAAATGAAGGCCTGCACAGCAGTGGTTTTACCGGCAACTCCGGGACCTTTTATAACGAAGGCCGCAGGAGTGTTGCCGTAGACATATACACCAACATTAAGACACTCCTGGGCGTAGACGGGATCAGGCAGCTGCACAAAGCACAGGAAGACCTGATGGAGTTTGAGGAACGCGCCCTGGAGATGGCAAAAGCAAAGGAGGAAGACCATGGATGAACCCATGAATACCGCGGCCAACGATAGCACGAATGCGCCGGAGCAGGCGACAGAACCTGCTACCACTAACATTCCGGCCGACGCGGCGGAGACTATGCTGGGCGGAACTGGTACCACCACCGAGCAGAAGGAACCGGAAGCAGAGGCGAAGGAAACCCAGCCGGCGGGCGCGCCGGAACAGTATGATTTCAAAGCGACGATACCGGAAGGCACCGAGTTAGATGAAACCATCACCAAGGAATTCAGCGAGATCGCACGAGGCATGAACCTTACCAACGACCAGGCGAACCAGATGGCCGCGTACGGGATCAAGTACGGGCAGCAGATAGCTGACGCTGTACGGTCCCAATACCAGGCGCAGGTGACGGGCTGGGGTGAGCAGGCCAAGGCGGAACTGGGCGCCAACCTGGACAAGACACTGTCCACAGCAGGCGCGGGTATCGAAGCGGCAGAGAAGCAGATACCGGGACTGCGCCAGGCACTGAATGAAACGGGCGCTGGCAACCGGATCGAGATTATCAAACTGTGTGAGATGCTGGGCCACCTGGTACAGGCGGACCCGGGTAAACTTGTTAACGTTACGAGTACCCCGGCGCCGACACAGGCACCGACGTGGTACCCGAACTCAAAAATGTAATAACTATATTTTAAGCAAAGGAGAGATGCAAATATGGCAACTGTAGGCACCAATGCGTTGACCCTGAACGACTACAGGAAACGCATGAACCCTGAGGGATACATCGACGAGATCATCGAAGTACTGGCCCTCAGCAACCCCATCTTAGAAGACATGACCTGGATGCAGGGTAACCTGTTAACAGGCAACAAGACCACCCTGCGCAGCGCGCTGCCGACCCCGGCAATCCGTTACATCAATCGCGGTATCACCCCGGACAAGAGCAGCACCCAGCAGATCGTGGACACCAGCGTAGTGCTGGAGTCCCGGAGCGAAGTGGACACCGAACTGCTGGCCCTGGCACCGGACAAGGAAGCGTTCCGCCGGTCCGAAGACAAGGGCTTTATCGAGGCCTTTGGGCAAAAAGTCGCGAACATGGTTATCTATGGCAACACCAACCTGGATCCCGACACGTTTAATGGTTTAGACATCCGTCACCGGATCATGGGCGTAAACACCGTAACTGCTCAGGGTTACACCACCATCGACGCTGGTGGCACCACTGCCTCCAGCATGACCTCCGCTTTCTTAGTGGAGTGGGGTGATCGTGCTACCACCGGCATTTATCCGCGTGAAGCAACTGCCGGCCTGGTACACCGTGACCTGGGCGAAAAGACCGTATACGACGCCTCCGGCAAACCGTTTGAAGCAATGGTCAGCTTGTTCCAGTGGAAGTGCGGCCTGACCTGCCGCGACTACCGTGGCGCCGGCGCTGTACGTAACATCCTGCCGAGTGTGCTGACCACCGGCACTGCTGCCCAGAAACTGGCCATCATGGGCGCCTTCCTGAAAGCACATGACAGAATGCGTCACCCGGAACGCTGCGTGCTGTACGTATCCACCGAGATGTATACTGCCCTGAAGGTATTCCTGATGGACAAAAACAACTCCTACGTAACCCGCGACACTCTGGAGAACGGTGTGCCGATCCTGCGTTTTGATGGCATGAAAGTGGTCCGCCTGGATTGCATGATCAACACTGAGTCTCAGTTTACCTGATAAGGAAGGAGGAAAACGAATATGATTTGGGATGCTGGTAATCTTTTCTTAGATAAAAAGGCCATCACCACGTATGGCACCACTCCGGCCGCGTCTGACAACGTTGTAGCTAACACTGGCGGCGGCGTAGCGGAAGAGGCCTGCTGGCTGGTCGTAGAGATCACGGGCGCTGCCTCTGCGGGTGGCAACCTGACCATCGAACTGCAGCATGATACCGTAGCTGCTATGTCCAGCGCGGCGACTGTTGCTTCCTTTACCGTACCGACCGGTTCCCAGGGACTGGTCGTGGCAGCACGTCTGCCGATCGGCCTGAAACCGTTCCTGCGTCTGTACCTGACCGGTTCTGCAAGCATGACCGGTGACGCTGTTGTAACTGCCGGCCTGGTAGCTGACGTGGACATTAAGGCAGTATAAATTGAAAAACTTTGTGAGAGTTTGAGGGGTGGGGTTTTCCCCATCCCTTTTTTCAAAAGTGAGGTAATACCATGACTATGTCAGCAACCGATATTTGCAACCTGGCATTAAACCATATTGGACGGGAGCAGATAACTGCTCTTAACGAGGATACCGAAGCTGCCCGGACCTGCAATCTGCACTACGATTTACAGAGGCAGGTTTTACTGCGGGCGTACAATTGGAGTTTTGCACGGAAGTACACACAGTTAACGGCCGTCAATACAACCACGCCGGGGTGGAAGTACACATACACTTATCCGTCTGATTGTGTGATGGCAAGAAAGATTTATAACGAGGACAACACATGGTGCATATTGGAGAAGAACTTTCCCGGCAACATGGATCAGGTGGTATTGTCGAATAACACGAAAGCATTGGTATGCAACGTAGAGGACGCATACCTGGAATATACTTGCAACGCAACAACGGTGGATCTCTTTCCCGCTGACTTTATCCAGGCGTTGAGTTATTATTTGGCGGCGGCGGTTTGCGTACCTCTGACGGGTAGCGAACAGCTTGCCCAGCAGATGCAGGCGCAAGGCATGGGCATATTGCAGGAAGCAAAGTTTACGCAGATAGTTGAGCGGAACAGAGTGCCTGATTATCCCAGCAAATACTTTAAGGCGAGGTGGTAAAAATGCCGGACGGAAGAATCTATATACTGCAACCGAGTTTTGCTACCGGCGAGATCTCCCCTGACGTGGCAAGCCGTGTTGACCTTGACAAATACCAATCCGCATTGTTGCAGGCCGAGAACGTGTTTATCCGTCCGTATGGTTCTGCCTATCGCAGACCCGGTACGGAGTTTGTGGCAGATATCACAGGCGAGATAGGCGGCGGCATATTAAGTTAAGGGGGGGTGGGCAGATGTCCAAGGCACGTTTGCAGGAGTTTGCGGTTGACGCTGAAACAAGCTATCTGCTGCTATTCTCTGCGTACCAATATTTATATATCTACAAAGACGGAGATTTGGTTGCCACAAAGAGTACGCCGTTCAACGGTGACGATTTGCCCAAACTGCGTTTTGCACAGAGTGCGGACGTGATGTTCATCGCAAGCGGTACGCACCCGGTACAAGTGCTGAAACGGACGGGTACGGATACCTTCAGCAGCTTGTCCAATTTTGACCCCTCTCCCGGTTATTTTGATGCCACAACCATGACGAGCGGAACAACGATAACCCCGTCCGCACGGAGCGGGAGTGTGACGCTGACGGCAAGCACCGGAGTTTTTTCTTCCAATGACGTGGGAAACCAAATCATGTTACGGCAGAAGGTGTCGGCGGATTCCGTCAGCCAAACTTCCACGGGCGCAAGCAGTAGTCTGTTGGCAGGTCCTGCTGGGTGGAAGATAGTCACCCACGGAACATGGAAAGGAACTGTCAACGTAGAGTACAGTGACGATGACAACACATGGTACACGTTGAGGACATACACAAGCGACAATGACTTTAACGCTACCGAGTCCGGGACGTTTGATGACCAGACGTACATAAGATTAAACGTAACTCTGACGAGCGGAACGCTGACAGCAGACCTGACGAGATTCCCGTACACCTACGAAGGCTGGGCAAAGATAACGGCATACACGGACAGCACCCACGTTACGGCATCGGTTAAAAAAAGGTTTATCAACACAAGTGCTTCTGATGATTGGGCGTTTGGGGCATGGAGCGCAGCATACGGATACCCAAGCTGTGTGACGTTCTTCCAGGACAGACTTTGTTTCGCTGCAACTAATGCAGCACCGTATATGCTGTGGATGAGTCGCACGGGTGATTATTGGAATTTCGGCACGGAACGTGTGGACGGCACGGTGACGGATGATTCTGCTGTGGCTGTATCGTTTATCTCCCGGAAGGATTACCGCATCCTGCACCTGATGGCCCACGCTGATTTGCTGGTGATGACGGAAGGAAACGAATGGATCATAAACGGAGCGGAAGTGGTCACGCCTACGAATGTATCCCCAAGGGTACAGACGAGCCGTGGGTGTACGGACGTTGTGCCGGAGATGATTGGCGGCGAGATGATTTATGTACAACGTCATGGAAAGACCGTGCGTGACTTACAGTATTCATTTGGCACGGATTCCTATGATGGCATGGATCTTACGATATTAGCCAAACATATCACGCAGGACGTGAGTATCGTGGATTGTGCGTACCGGCAGGAACCGGATTACATGATGTTTTTCGTCTTGAGTGACGGGACGTGCGCCTGTCTGACCTATGTGAAGGAACAGCAGGTCTATGCATGGAGCAAGATGGAAACGCAAGGAATAATCTACGCCGTGGAAACCATCAGTTCCCCCAACTACGATGAAGTATATTTTGTTGTGGGAAGGGGAGACAATTACTGTCTTGAACGATTGTCATATTATCCGCACACTGACGATCCGCACGATTACGTCATGATGGATTGTGCTTTGTGGTGGAGAAACATATCGCCGCCTGCTACCACGTTTACGCTGCCGTCTGTGTTTGAAAATCAACAGATAGAAATATTGGCAGACGGCAAACGGTTACAAGTT
>Ga0310786_10001436_pt1 | contig 38447 bp, 42 predicted proteins | sample AusTroGonzalo_MG_FD_203881 | JGI IMG/M metagenome (GOLD analysis project Ga0310786, IMG submission 203881) | Bovine rumen microbial communities from tropical cattle in Woodstock, Queensland, Australia - Gonzalo_03 (v2) (version 2) | ecosystem: Host-associated > Mammals > Digestive system >... | reverse complement strand
AGCCGGTGAACATAAACCCCGAGGAGTTCGACGAAATCTACATCGGTTATCCGGTGTGGTGGGGCGAGATGCCCATGCCGATGTTCACGTTCCTCGAGAAGTACAATCTGAAGGGAAAGACGATTCATCCGTTCGTGACGCACGAAGGTAGCGGCCTTTCTGGTGTGCAGCGCCTCAAGAAGGTGACGGGCGCGAACGTGACTGCGGGTCTCGCCATTTACGGGCATGTCGCGCAGAACGAACGCGAGAAGGCTCAGAAAGATGTCGATAAGTGGGTGAAATAACCCGCAATTTTGCGGGAAAACGATGCGCCGAGAGTGCGCGAGGTTGTAATGCGTCTTGAAATTCCGCTGACAATCCTTTCACTGGTGCTGATGGGAGGGAACATGTTCTTCTCGTGGACACCTGCGCACGAGAATATCGGCGTGTTGCTGATTGCCATTTGGGCGGCGCATATTTATGCGAATCGGCGCTGGTACAAGGCGATTTTCCGTGGAAAGTACAAAGCGTTTCGCGTGGTGCAGACTGTCGTGAATTGCGGAATGTTAGTTTGTACAATATTTCTCGCGGTAAGCGGCGTGATGCTTTCGAATCACGTTTTTGCGTTCCTCGAAATTGAATCGGGAGCAAGTTTTGCGCGAACGGCACACCTGCTTGCGTCGCATTGGTATTTCGTATTTATCGCATTGCACATCGGACTACATGTGAACGTGATTTTTAGCCGATTGGGGGTGGCGCAGCTTGTTATGAAGTCGCGAAGGGCGATTGTCGCGGTCCGCATTGCGGTCGGCTTGATCGGTGCGTACGGCGTGTATGCTTTTATTGAACGTGGGCTTTGGAAATACCTGACGCTGCAACAGCCGTTTTTCTTTATGGATTTGGAACGCGGCTATGTGTTGTTCTTCGTTGATTATATTGCAATTATCGCAGCTTTGGCAGCTGCGATGTATTACGTGGTGCGCAGGATAAATTCCCCAAAATAGTTATTGAAAAATTTGATAACAAACGATTAAAAAATTGTATTGGGAATTCTCCGGAAAAGTTTCTAATGTTATCAAGTTAAACTGTACTTTAAGGTGAATTCATGTCCGAAGTCAAAAAGTTTCCTGCTAAAGATTTTCATAAGATTGATTTGAAAAAATCGATATTGCTCGATGTTCGTGAACCGAGCGAGGCTACTGTGCGCCCGGTGAATGGCGCTGTTCAGATTCCTTTTTTTGAACTTTCGAAAAAAGTGGACTCTATTCCGAAAGATAAGCCGGTTTATGTGTTTTGCTCCACGGGAGATCGGTCCGAGCAGGTTGCAGAGATTCTTGCCGACAGGGATTACGACGTGTACGATGTAGATGGCGGGCTTGATGCCGTTCCGAAAGCCCATTTTGTTGACGCCAAGGGACAAAAATGCCCGGGGCCGATTGTTCAAGTTGACGAAGCGGTTAAAAGAGCCTTGGTCGGTGACGAAATCCAGGTGGAAGCGGATGAAAAGGCATTTTTCTCGGATATTGAAGTTTGGTGCCAGCGTACCGGGAACGAACTGAAATCGCTCTCCGAAAAAGACGGCGTTATTTATGCAACCATCGTGAAAAAAGATGCGCCATTGCCCGAAACTAGGAACTTTGAACACGGCAAGACTTTTGTGGTTTTCAGCGGAGATTTGGACAAGGCGATTGCATCATTCATCATGGCGAATGGTGCTGCAGCGATGGGTCGCCCGGTCACCATGTTCTTTACCTTCTGGGGCGTGAGCATTTTGCGCAGGCCCGAAAAAGTCCGTGTCAAGAAATCGCTCATCGGAAAAATGTTCGGTTTCATGATGCCGCGCGGTTCCAAGAAACTAGGGCTCTCTCGCATGAATTTTGGCGGTATCGGAGCGAAGATGATTCGGGCCGTTATGAAGCAGAATGGCGTTTCTTCGCTTGAAGAATTGATTCAGAGTGCGCAAGAAAAGGGCGTGAAATTTGTCGCCTGCCAGATGTCTATGGAACTGATGGGCATTAAAGCTGAAGAACTGATTGACGGCGTGGAACTCGGCGGTGTCGCGACGATGCTCGGCTCCACAGAAAAATCAGATCTCACATACTTTATCTAAGCTAGACAAATGCGAGAGCAATCCAAATATGATTTCGACACTGTCGTTGACCGGCGAAATGACGAACGTTTTCTGTGAAATGAAAATGAAACCCCGGCTATCATCAATTTCTACTACTGCTCAATGCAATACTAGATGAAGACTTCGTGGAACTAACAGAATTGAGTGACGAGCTTGAAGATCCGGGCATAGTCGGCTTGCCTGGATCCGGTTCATATATAATTTCATAGACACTATGTCCACCATAAGGGGCATAGAAATCAATGTACTTAAGATCTTTGAACTCCGGCCCATAACTCACCGTGTAATCTGACCAGCACAGACAATAAGAAAACGCCTCGGCATCAACATATTCCAAATGCAGGGTGTCCCCTGATATCGTTTTGGAAAGAGTTCCGCCCAGCCTCTGGCAGTTGTCAACAACATACCACAGCGCCCCAGAATGTCTCTCGCTCGAAACAGTCTGCATATATGCCTTGGTAACTTTTATCCGTAAATCCGCTTGTGTAGGATAATCCGCCATGCAGGTTCCCGACACCTGTATATCCAATTCCTGCGACTCCGAAGAAGAACTCTTTTCTTCCTCCGTCGAGGAACTGCTGAATTCGGTACTGCTAGATGTGCCGGCATCATTTTGGTTACTGCTGCTTGACACACTTGTCTCGCCGTCGCTTGACAGCGGTGCGATGCTGGAGGAACTGCTGAATTCGGTACTGCTAGATGTGCCGGCATCATTTTGGTTACTGCTGCTTGACACACTTGTCTCGCCGTCGCTTGACAGCGGTGCGATGCTGGAGGAACTGCTGGACTTGGTACTGCTAGATATGTCGGCATCCTTTTGGTTACTGCTGCTTGACACACTTGTCTTGCCGTCGTTTGACTGCGGTGCGGTGCTGGAGGAACTGCTGGACTTGGTACTGCTAGATGTGTTGGCATCATTTTGGTTACTGCTGCTTGACACACTTGTCTTGCCGTCGTTTGACTGCGGTGCGGTGCTGGAGGAACTGCTGGACTTGGCATCACTGAATTTCGCTTGAGAACTACTCGAAACATCGTAGTCTTTGCTCACAGATGAAGAAGAATCCTCTTCGGGGCTAGTCACGGAACCGCTACTATCGTTATCGCCGCACCCTGCCAAGAAGAATGTCAAGGCAAGCGCGAGTATTGGATGACGCAATGAGTGAAAGTTGTTCTTCATAAAGTTCCTCCTTTCCAGACATTTGTTTTAAATATAACCAAAAAACTAAATATGCAGACTGATATTTATTCCAACCTATGCCTAAAAGGCTTTGCAAACCATAATAAATAAGTATTTCCTCGAGAAGTACAATCTGAAGGGAAAGACTATTCATCCGTTCGTGACGCACGAAGGTAGCGGCCTTTCTGGTGTGCAGCGCCTCAAGAAGGTGACGGACGCCAACGTGACTGCGGGTCTCGCCATTTACGGGCATGTCGCGCAGAACGAACGCGAGAAGGCCCAGAAAGATGTCGATAAGTGGGTGAAATAACCCGCAATATTGCGGGAAAACGATGCGCCGAGAGTGCGCGAGGTCGTAATGCGTCTTGAAATCCCGCTGACAGTTTTTTCGCTCTCGCTGATGGGTGGGTGTATGTTCTTCTCGTGGGCACCTGCGCACGAGATTATCGGCGTGTTGCTGATTGCCATTTGGGCGGCGCATATTTATGCGAATCGGCGCTGGTACAATGCGATTTTCCGTGGAAAGTACAAAGCGTTTCGCGTGGTGCGGACTGTCGTGAATTGCGGAATGTTAGTTTGTACAATATTTCTCGCGGTAAGCGGCGTGATGCTTTCGAATCACGTTTTTGCGTTCCTCGAAATTGAATCGGGAGCAAGTTTTGCGCGAACGGCACACCTGCTTGCGTCGCATTGGTATTTCGTATTTATCGCATTGCACATCGGACTACATGTGAACGTGATTTTTAGCCGATTGGGAGTTGTGCGGATTGTTGCGAAGTCGTACAGAGTTCTGATTGTCTCGCGGGTCGCAATCGCGCTAATTGCCGCTTATGGTGCATATGCCTTCATCGAACGCGGACTCTGGAAATACCTCACCCTACAGCAGCCGTTCTTCTTTTTGGATTTAGAGCGTGGCTATGTGCTGTTTTTCGCAGATTACATCGCGATAGTTGTTGCCTTGGCCGCTGCGATGCATTGCATTTGTAAAATTTATGTAAAGTGCATGCAAAACCTTTGCTAATCCTACATTTTAGGGATTGAATTAATTGGTTAGACTTTTTATCTTGACTGTGTATCAATTCGCAGGTTGTGGGTATGATTTACATTGTTGAAGATGATTTAGAAATCCGCGAACTGGAAACTTACGCACTCAAGAGCAGTGGCTTTGATGTCATGGCCTTTGATTGCGGAAAAAAATTGGACGAAGAAGTCAAGGTTTGCGTGCCAGACCTCTTTATTCTTGATATCATGTTGCCGGGGGAAGATGGCCTCAGCATTTTAAAACGTCTCCGCACTCAAGAAAATACCAAGAATGTCCCGGTAATCATGCTCACTGCCAAAAGTTCCGAACTCGATAAAGTCAAGGGGCTCGACTTGGGGGCGGACGATTATATCGCCAAGCCTTTTGGCATTTTAGAATTCGTATCGCGAGTCCGAGCTTTGTTGCGTCGTTCGGGAATCACAAAAACGGAAATCGAAGAAACGGCAAAAATTTCGCTTGGGGGAGTTGTTATTGACCCTGCGACTCGTACGGTTACCGTTGGCGGTGACAACATAGAATTGACTTATAAAGAATACGAGCTTTTAAAGCTTCTCATGTCGCATCCGGGGCTTGTTTTTTCTCGGCAGCAAATTCTAGAGAAAATTTGGGGTGTCGATTTCAATATCGATACGCGGACTGTTGATATGCATGTTAAAACACTCCGTCAAAAGTTGGGCGAGCAGGGGGCTATCGTACAAACGGTTCGTAACGTCGGATACAAGGCCCAATGAAAGTTAGAATCCGCTATAGCTTGATTTACATGGGCGTTCTCGCCGCTCTTTTTGCGGTTATTTTTACGACTCGTGTTTTTGAAGGCGAAATGGCGGAACAGCTCAAGGGGCACCTGCGCGAAAAGCTCCGTCTTGTTGAAATCGCTTATGCCAATGAAATGGTGGGGAACGCCCCGCAAAAGCTTGCTCAATTTGCAAATGAAGAACTCCGCATTACGCTGATTGACTCGACTGGCGCGATTCTCTACGATAGCGATGCCGAAGCGAGTAAAATGGAAAATCACAACGACCGCGAGGAAGTGACAGATGCGTTTGCGAAAGGAGTGGGCGAGGATCTTCGCTATTCTACGACGCTTCAGGCCAAGGCTTTTTATTTTGCAAAACGGTTGAAGGATGGCAATGTCTTGCGACTCGGCACGCGTCAGGCGAGTTTGAAACAGGCTTATTCCAAAACGCTTCCTTATCTTTTTGCATTGCTCGCTGCGATTGTTGTTGCTGCAATCCTTATAGCGATTGGGCTCAGCCGCGTTTTTATCAGTCCGCTTCAAAAGCTGGTCGATCAGCTGGGGACGCCCGAATGGAAGAACATCGAGAACATTTACAAGGAAATAAGCCCGCTTGTCAATGTGATTCAAAAGCAAGACCTTGAATTGCAGTTGACGATTGAGCAGCTCTCGAACGAAAAGCAAAAGATTTCGCACTTGAAAGATGAATTTACGGCAAACGCGTCGCACGAACTCAAGACTCCGCTGACGTCGATTTCTGGCTATGCCGAGCTTATCGAAAGCGGAATGGCGAAACCCGAAGATGTCAAGGTCTTTGCCGGCAAAATCCACAAAGAGGCGAAACGCCTGCAATCTATTGCAAACGACATTATCACGCTTTCGAAGTTGAATGACCGCGAAAGCGAACCGTTTGACCTTAACGAAAATGTCAATCTTTGGAACTTGTCGCACGCTTGTATAGACAGCCTTATTTTGAATGCGAATAAAAAAACGGTCCAGCTTTCTTTAGACGGGGATTCTAAAGCCGAAGTGGCCGGAAATTCAAAGTTGATTTACGAAATGATTTTCAACTTGGTTGATAATGCTGTCCGTTATACGGAACCGGGCGGCAAAGTAGTCGTGCTTGTTCAACCCAACGCCGTTGTCGTGAAAGATACCGGAATCGGAATTCCTGAAGAATCTCAGTCTCGCATTTTTGAACGTTTCTATCGCGTCGATAAAAGCCGCTCTAAGGAAACTGGCGGAACGGGCCTTGGACTTGCCATTGTCAAGCACATTGCCGAGGTCCATCGCGCGAGCATTCACTTGAATTCGACTGTTGGCTTTGGTACTGAAATTAAAATTAGTTTTCCTCCATTTTTAAAACAAAGTAAAATTCTATGATTCTTGCTATTCTTAAAATGATTGGTTGCCTTGCTCTCCTCATGTTTGGCATGAAGACGATGAGTGAAGGCTTGCAAAAACTCACCGGCGGGCACCTTCGTGCTGTTCTTGGAACCATGACGAAGCATCGTGTGGGCGGTCTCCTTACGGGTACTTTTGTGACTGCGGCGGTGCAGTCTTCTACCGCGACGACCGTGATGACGGTCAGCTTTGTCAATGCGGGGCTACTCACGCTTAAGCAGGCGATTCCAGTCATTATGGGCGCGAATATCGGAACGACGGCGACGGCGTGGATAATGTCCATATTCGGTTTTCAGTTCAACATGAGTAGTTTTGTGTGGCCGATTTTCGGGGTAGGCATTGCGCTTTCGTATGTCCGTAAAAATGGGGTGCGGAGCTTTGGTGAATTTATCTTTGGCTTTGCCTTCATGTTCCTTGGGCTTACGACGCTTCGCGAAAATGCGGTGGCGATGGATCTCTCGCATAATGAAACGATTATCAATTTCTTTGCGACCACGGGCGGATGGGGCATTTTCAGTACGCTTTTGTTCTTGTTGCTGGGTGGCATTCTCACGATGTGCGTGCAGTCTTCGGCGGCTATCATGGCGATTACACTTATCCTTTGCAGCAGCGGAGTCCTCCCGATTTACCAAGGTATTGCACTTGTGATGGGCGAAAACATCGGTACGACGGTGACCTCGAACCTTGCGGCGCTTTCGGCGAGTACGCAGGCAAGGCGTGCGGCTTTGGCTCACATGTTGTTCAATGTTTTTGGCGTGGTGTGGGTGCTTATCATCTTCAATCCCTTCGTGAACATGGTCTGCCATGTGGTGGGCTTCGACCCGAACTTTGTTCCGCAAACTGAAGAACAAATTGCTCAAGCCAGTGTCCGCGTGACGTACGCCCTTTCGGGATTCCATACGGCATTCAACATGTGCAACGTGCTGTTCCTTATTTGGTTCATCAAGCCGATGGAAAATCTCATTTGCAAAATCATTCGCGAAAAAGATGATGGCGAAGAATTCAAACTCAAGTTTATTAGCGGTGGCCTTATGAGTACTGCTGAACTTTCGTTGTTCGAAGCCCGTAAAGAAATCAATCTTTTTGCGGCAAGCATCCGCAAGATGTTCCGTATGTTGCCCGCACTCCTTGAAACTAAAGATGAAGGCGAATTTGAAAAACTCTACACTAAAATCGAGCAATACGAAGCGTCTAGCGATCGCATGGAGGTCGAGATTGCAAATTACTTGAGCAAAGTGAGTGAAGGCCATTTGAGCGTAGAAAGTAAGGTGGCTCTCCAGTCGATGCTGCGTGAAATTTCTGAAATTGAAAGTATCGGCGATGCTTGTTATAACATGGCACGAGCCATCAATCGCATGTTCAAGAGCGAGGACGATTTTACCGAAGAACAATATGGTCGCGTTCGTGAAATTATGAGCTTGTGCGATACTGCTTTAGACCAAATGATGAACGTTGTCGAAGATATTCCGCGTGCCAATCCGAAGCTCACGCTGAACTTGGAAATTGGCATCAATGAATGCCGCAAACGCCTCAAGGAATTGAATCTTGCGGATATCAATGATAAAAAATACAATTATCAGATTGGCGTCCACTACATGGATTTGGTGAATGGTTGCGAAAAACTGGGCGACTACATTGTGAATGTAGTAGAAGCTCACGTTAATCACAAGTTGACGAATTAGTTTTTGGAATTTTCGTCTGTATCGTCCGCTATTTTTTACGCATGTTTAACAAAATAACTGCCACGAGAATCAGGGCGATGCCTATTGCAGACTGTAGCGTCAGAGTTTCCGCAAAACAAGTGATGCCGACAATTGTTGCGACCATGGGTTCGAGGGTGGCGATGATTCCCGCCTTGCTTGCCTCTACGGTGCGGAGCCCGAGCGTATAAGATAGAAACGGAATTACCGCTGTCACTAACGCTGTCAAAATGCAAAATAAAATCAGCCATGACAAATCGCTTGCTTTGGCGAATTTTGATAACAGATTTGTTGGACTGCAAACTAGCCAGGAACCAATGGCTGCAAGCGAAAACGTGTAGGTCGTGACGGTGTAGGGGGAGTATCTGCGCAATGCAATTGTCCCCAAGATGCTGTACAGCCCGTAGCCGATGCCGGAACCGAGGCCAATCAGTAACCCTTTCAAAGTAATTCCATCCCCGGAAATTCCTGAAACGAGAACGCAACCTGCAAAGGCAAGTGCCAAAGCGACTAGCTTTTTAGCATTCATCTTTTCGCGGAAGAATACCGCCGACATCAGCACAATCCAAATGGGCGATGTATAAAGGAGAATCGCCGCAGTCGATAGCGGCATGATGGTGATGGCAGAAAAATAGCAGACCGTAAAGAATAGAATGCTTCCGAATCCAAGCCCAAGAAATAAAGGAATGTCCCGTAAACGAATTTTGAAACCGGTGCTGTCTTTGAAAAGTAAAATGGCACAAAAAAATAAAGCCGCCAGCGTAATACGGATTGACACGATCTGAATTGGTGAGAATCCGTTTTCGCCGAGTTTCCTCACGAAAATGCCCATGCTTCCCCAAAAACAGGCGGCAATAATAATCAGAATCGGTCCGAAATTTCGATGGGTGATGTTGCTCATTTGAGTTAAAAAGTATGTAAATTTTTCTACATTTTTTCTTGTAAAACTTAAAAAAGGATAAATCATGCGTGATCAATTCGAAAGCCCGCTTATCAAGCGTTACGCCTCCAAGGAAATGAGTTTCATCTTTAGCCCGCAGTACAAGTTCCAGACTTGGCGCAAGCTGTGGATTTTCCTTGCCGAATCTGAAATGGAACTCGGTCTCCCGATTACGCAGGAACAGGTGGACGAACTCAAGGCTCACGCCACCGATATCAATTTTGAAGTCGCTGAAGAAGAAGAAAAGCGCCGCCGTCATGACGTGATGAGCCACGTTTACGCTTACGGCGTGCAGTGCCCGAAGGCCAAGGGCATTATCCACCTCGGTGCAACGTCTGCATTCGTCGGCGACAACACCGACCTTATCCAAATGCAGCAGGCGATGATTCTCGTGCGCAAGCGTCTTTGCCGCGTGATGGACAAACTTTCCAAGTTTGCGATGGAATATAAGGATATGGCCCAGCTCGGCGCTACGCATTTCCAGGCCGCCCAGCTCACGACCGTCGGCAAGCGCGCTTGCCTCTGGCTCCAGGACATGCTCATCGACCTCGAAGAACTCAACTTCCTCATCGAAGTCCTCCCGTTCCGCGGCGTGAAGGGCACTACCGGTACGCAGGCTAGCTTCATGGACCTGTTCAATGGCGACGAAGAAAAGATTATGGAACTCGACCGCCGCGTGACCGCCAAGGCCGGTTTCAAGCGCGTGCTCACCATTACGGGCCAGACTTACACCCGCAAGTGGGACAACCGCGTGAACCAGGTGCTCAGTTCCATCGCTCAGAGTTTGCACAAATTTGCGACCGACATGCGCCTTATGCAGGGCGTGAAGGAAGTTGAAGAACCGTTCGAAAAGACCCAGATCGGTTCCAGCGCCATGGCTTACAAGCGTAACCCGATGCGCAGCGAACGCATTTGCTCCCTCGCTCGTTTCGTGATGGCTCAGGTCAACAGCACCGCCTTCACGCAGGCAACGCAGTGGTTCGAACGCACGCTCGACGACAGTGCGAACAAGCGCCTCGCCATTCCGGAAGCATTCCTCGCCATGGACGCCATGCTCATCATCGCTGAAAACGTGACGACGGGCCTTGTCGTTTATCCGAAGGTCATCGAAAAGCGCATCATGGCCGAGCTCCCGTTCATGGCAACCGAAAACATCATCATGGAAGGCGTGAAGAATGGCGGCGACCGTCAGGAACTCCACGAAGAAATCCGCGTGATGTCCATGGAAGCAGGCAAGGTCGTGAAGGAACAGGGCAAGGATAACGATTTGCTCGAACGTGTTCTCAAGAACGAAAAGTTCCAGAAGCTTGGCATTACCGAAGAAAAGCTCAAGGAAATCCTCGACCTCCGCAAGTTCGTGGGCCGCGCTCCGGGTCAGGTCGTGAAGTTCGTGACCGAAGAAGTCCGCCCGGCAATTGAAGCCGTTCCGAATTGGGATAATCTTGATGCTGGCGAATTGAAAGTGTAATGAAATATTCTGGAGGGAGCTTTGCTCCCGATAGAATCCATTGAATTTACCCCATGTGCAGTGGGGTAATTTTTTTATGTTTATAACGACGCGCCTTTAATGAGACAATTTGTCGGGTTAAATGAGACAAAATTAAAAAACGAGTCTTTTTAAAGACCCGTTTTTTTTAAAAGCAGATTTAAGCACTAGGTGCAAGAATCGCCAAATCATATCCCCCTTCATTTGCGGCACTGACACAAGTAAATTCTTTATAGTGATAAGATGGGATAGTCACTGGACGTAACTCATATTCTACAACAATGCCGATTGATTTGGGCATTCTGACAAAAGTTACAATATCTTGATCGGTGTCATTGAAAATTTTCTTGACTTGACCAATAGACCAATTACTTCTCAATTGCCAATCAATATAAACACCTTCAGTTTTTTCTCCTATTGACGTGAGGCCTGTAGGGACATTTTTTCCCTGAATGGCACCCGGCGTAATCATTCCGCCTTTGACATTGAGAACAGAATTATGATTGTTATCGCCAATGGTTACATTGCCTTGAACATTCAGTTTGCCTGCTATATCCACATCGTTGTCAAATTCGGCTTGTTTCCATACATGAAGTTTTGGAACATGAATAACGCGATTGGAATTTAAAGCACCTAGTTTCAAGCCCAAGAATGTTTCTGATTGAGGATCTACATCAAAAACCATATCGATAAAGTTTTGTACGTCTCCCACACGAATTGTAGGGGCTTTTACAATGGTATCGACATAGACGGATGCAAAAAAGGCGGCACAATCGCGGCGACTGAGTTCGCTGTATTTCCAAATAGAGTTTCCACCGTAGTTGAACCGCTTAAAAATACCGATTGAACCGGCTTTTAAAGTAACTGTAGTCGTAGATTCGCTGTTTACGGGTAAAACGACATCAAGTTCATAATCAGCTCCTACAGGAACGACAAAAATGACTTTGACATTGCCAGAAGATATCCCATTCACGGTTAGAGACTCTTTTTCCAACGAAGTCGGAGAACCGTTGTGGTATATCATGGCGGCAGTGCTGGCCACTGAAGATAAATCGGCCACCCCTTGACTTGATGCGATAACATCAACTTTATTGTTATATTCCGGCGGCAGTGGTATATGACCCACATCTTCGGGCGTGCCTTCGTAAGTGGGGTTTTGCATGGCGTTGAGCCATTCGGGTGTAACCGGGAACCCATCGGTAAATTGTTGTTTTTGCATGATTTTCTCCTTTCTTTAAAAATTATATGGTCAGCTTGTACTGCCGTTTTAAAACGTTTTTGAACGAGTATTTAGGAAGCATATTGAAGCATTGTTTCTTGTCGTTCCAGTACATATATTTGCCGAACAACCTGAGACCGAGTTCTTTGTATTCCATGAGTCTCTTGTAATTGTTGCGTTTCTTGGCCATACCTGTATAGCAATTGATACTGGCGAGAACTCTGTTGATGTTGTGCTCGTTCAGTTTCCATTGTTTCATCTTTATGATGGTTTTAACACCCTTTTTACAGGTGTTGTCGTTCAGGTAGCATCTGTCGAATTTGACCATCGAGCCTAGCACCATAGCCCCCTTGCTGTAGTGCTGGCAGTAGAATTTCTTTTCATTGAGCCGAACATTGATTTCGGCAAGACGTCTGCGGATTTCGGGCATGAGCTTTAAAAATTCGTCCTTCTTTCGAGTCACGACAAAAATATCATCGACGAAAACGACCATCTTGAAGCCGAGTTCTTCATTCAGCCACTTGGTAACGTCGTTGATGTACAGACCCATGGCATTTTGCCAACACAGAAAACCAATTGCCCCACCAACACCTATAGGCTTGTTGAAAAGGGATTTTTCAGGTGGTATGGCGTTCCAGTTTTCGCGAGAAACGAATACCTCACAATGTCGGGCTGGATCTGCATGCATCACAACATCCATCATGTAAACGAGATCTTCTTTATCGGGACCATTATAATAGCGTTCAATAAGCGTTTTTTGCTGTTTGAAGGCCACTTCTACATCGGCATTAGGGAAATACCCTTTGAAGTCAAGATGGATTATCCATGCGTCTTTGGTGTAGCTATCGGACTCTTCCTTGACATATTGCCGAAACCGTTCGATGGCCGCATGCTGACCCATCCCTTTCCTGTTGTTGAACGATATCGGCGAAAGGACTTTTTCGTAGATAGGCCGAAGTCGCCAATCCAGATAATGGTGGATGACCCTCGTTTCCATGGATGTAGCAAAGATTTCTCGTGCTTTAGGAGAGAATACGACGAAGGCGTAGTTAGAATCTACGGTCAGCTCACGGGAATTGATTTTTCGTTGAAGGTTCACGAGGTTCGCCTCGAAGTCGATTTCAAACTTCGAGGTGTCGAAAGAACGTCTCTTGTTCTTTCTTGCCCTGTAGTAAACTTCTATCAAGTCAATCAGTTCTACCATAGTTCTAACGACAAACATTTATCAAGTTCGCCACTGCGGACACCCGCAGATTGTTATTGAAGTTGTTGTTGTTGAAAATTCCAGCGGAGCTGAAAATCCACGCGTTATTGTTGTTATAGCGAACCGCGAGCCAGCGCGAAAAAACAAACATAACGCCTAGCAACGCCAATAAGGCGGCTTCTGAAACTAGCTTAAATGAAGCTGCCGCCCCCTCTTGATTGATTTTGTTTGTCAGGTCCGAGGTCGTAGTTTGACACCTTGGACGCCTGGATTTTAGATATTGCGCTTTTGCGCCATTTCATCACGCCTTCGTCGATTCTCTGAATTAGCGAAAAAATTTTGACCTGCTTCGCAGGTCTTAGATACTTTAAATCTATCGCCATGCGAAGATACGTCTTCAATATTTCAAATTCACAGATGAAACGGTCTATGCATTCTAACCTTTTATCTGCTAACTTGTACGCCATCCCGGAAAAGGCTATCATTGAAGTCGCCTTGTCGATCATTTTGTCACCTATCACGACTCGGTCTTTTTTGGGGAAATCGTAAATGACGCTATGGACTGATTTCACGAGTTCATAGGTATCAGCGTAGATTCCGGTTTCTTCCCATCTTTTATACGATTTTCCCATTTTGTACCTCCAGTGGCGGCTACGGAGAGCCGCCACAAAGTTAAAATTATAAAGTTAAGAGCGCCACTGCGGACACCCGCAGATTGGCATAGAAGGTGTAGTTGGTGAAAAGACCAGCGGAGCTGAAAATCCACGCGTTAGCGAGGTTATAGCGAACCGCGAGCCAGCGATGGTCTCCAAGACTCACGATAGCACCACCCATGGCGTTAAGCGTCTTGTTGACGATATCGTAGCCAGCGTAGGTCGTATGGCCGGACAAACCGGCCTTCATCTTGCTAATCATCTCGAACGTGTCCTCGATTCCCATCATCCGCCAACATCCGGCTTCTAGACCGGGTGAATTGAAGGCGATACTTCCTACATAAGATGCCGCAGGGAACGTTGTATATGTTGTTCCGTCTTTCTTCTTATGCGTCTTGCCGGACAATGCGTAAGTCCATTCCTTCTGTTTGCCAAATACCGTTTTCATGCCGTATGTCAGGGCAGGCCATTTGAGCATCACGCATTTCTTGATGTATTCGGCGTAAGTCTTATAAACAGCTCGCAATGGAGTACAATGGCTATCTGATTCAAACTGAGTCTTGGAGACAACGACATTAGCCGTAGTCGGGGTAACATCAGATGTGAGCGTGGCTGTAGTGCCGGGGTTCGATGTATAGTATTCAATGAGCCTATTCGCATTTGCCCCGGCTCTTATTCCGTGAGAACCTCCAACACGTTCGAAGCCGGTCGAATCACCTATTGCGGGAAGTGCATAGGCATAGTTCATAGTTGCTGTAGCACCACTAGCGACAATGCTGTTTGCTTGTCGATAATCACTTATGACATCGGCTATTACAATGCATGCCATGTTCCCCAGATAATTTTCCATATATTCGCAGTGCCAATCGTAATTCCAACCGGCCCCGGCGGCGGTGCCACCCGGATGACTGCGAAGCCAAGTGTCAAGCGCAGTACAGAAATCCGCAAGTGTACTCGCCGTATATGTAAACGTCCCAATGTTGACATTTTCTGTTTCGTTTTTTCTCTGCCTGAACACGATGGAGTGGGACGCTCCATCAAGCGTCATGCCAGTGATCTCCCACATCCATGCCGATGCAAATCTTTTTGTTTCGTTGCAGTTGTAGTAATGAACAAGCACGTCGTCACCGCGACGTTGGATAACAACGCCCACGGGCAGATACCCGGAAGGAATTGTCGTTCCTTTTAGCATGTCGCCGCCTTTCAAATAGTGCTTGTTGCCGCTGCCGTCAACGTAGAGTGCATCGCCGATTTGCGGGTCGTCAGTTTCTACGGGCGAACCCTTGGCGGTGAAGCTCATATCAAGCATCTTGAGCGTGTGCGTGTTGCTGTCGTAGATGCAGTTCCCGAGATTCGGGATGGACAGCTGCACTTTGTTCACGGCATGGGGATTGTCGTGGTCTAGCTTATGCTCGTCAATTTGCTGGCTAGAGCCGGACTCGATCGCATCTATTGTGTCCTTGACTAGCTTTTCGCTCGGATAGTGCGTATTGTCCGGAGTAGATTGCCAAGCGGTGACCTTGTTGCTCTTATCTTCCTTGCCGGATTCGAGGGCTGTTGCACGGTTGCCAAGTTCGGTATCGGCTTGAGTTCGTGCGGCAATTTCGCTATTGAGCGCCCCAGCACTAGCCGTGTTGTCCGTCATGATGTTCACGGCGGTCACTTTTCCGTCAGTAAGCGTAACCTTGACTTGAACGTTAGTCCCATCTGTAGAAGTTTTATTCGAATCAAGAGCTTGGATTGCAGTGGCTATGGCGCTGTTGCGGTTGGAAACTTCCGTGGCAATAGCGGAGGCGATGTCTGAAGGCAAAGCCTTTGCGTCAAGCTGCTGCTGAATGTTACCAGTAACACCGTCAAGTCGGTTGATTTCAGTGACGTTGACAACGACACCATCAAGCACGTTCAATTCGGATGCGGTAGCGGTAACGCCGAGGTCGCTCAAGGACGTGCCGTGCGGATTTCCTGTCCGTTGAGAATGCTCGTAGGCAATCTTCCCTCGGTCGCCACGATAGGCGGTCGATGAGGTTTCGCCTAAGGCGAGCGAAGCCGATATTTCAGTGTATTGCGAGCCGCTCCAGCGGTAGCAACGGTTTGTACTCTTATCGACATAAATCTTGCCAGTCTCTGCCGCAATGAGGATTGTGTGGCTAGAGTCGCTGTAGAAGTTGCCGTTGTAGAGATACCCTTCCAGAGTGTCATCGACATAAGAAGGGAGTTGCGAAGATGGAACCTTGCCGTCATCATCAAGCGTGGCCACGCCATTTGCCGCACCCTTCTGCGACTTGGGGATATAACCGGAATTGCCTGCCGCATCATCAATCTTAAGATACGTGTTCTTGATGACGTTGCCTTCGTCGTCCTGCGTAGCCTTGGTGGCAGTGGCCGCATTCCCCGTAATATCCACCGGGAGATTTTCGCCGTCCTTGACATGTTCGGCACGGACAGCATCGTCAGCAATGTGGGTGTTCTTGACCTTTTTAGCCCCTATTGTCAAGGTAATCGCCACGTCCCCGTCAAGCACTGTAGCGGCGGACGTACCAGATACGTCGCCCGATAGGGCAATTTGTATAGCGGATTCAAGCCGCTTGGCGAGTATCAGAGCGAGATTGCCTTCGGTATCTTCGAGTTGCGAAACATTGTAATCAGCCATGGTTCAACCTCCTATAGGTTCGGCCTGAAAAACTTGAGTGTATTAGTCGCCTGGTAACGCATGCCAACGCCCCAGCTGTTCGCCTTGGCCTTAGCGTCGGCCTTGGTCTCGTAGGTGTCACAGACTGCATCGATTTGTTCCTGGAGAGCCGCGTCGGCTTCCCCTCTTGCCGCTATTTCATTGGCAATCGCGGCAGTTCTTTCGTTTTTTTCGTTATTCAATGCCTTGGTAACGATCCTGTTCTGTACAGGGTTCACCGATGTCGTCGAAAGATACGGTTCGACCCTGAACGTCCTTAAAAATTCTTCGATAATCCTGCCGTAATCGTTTGACAAAAGCCGAAGGAATACCTTGAACTTGGTACCATCCCACAAGACAACCGTATTTGCCTGGACTTGGAGCGGTTCTTCTCCATCAAGGATTCCCGCGTCAATAGCGGTGTACATGTATCCGGGCTGTTTTGTGGCCGCGTTGATATTGGCGCAGTAAGATTCCCCCTGGAACTCGATGTTAATTCCATTTTCTATGGATTCGGCGATGCTTCTCGCAAGCCCATCGGCTACGATTTCGTTGGCTGCATCGGAGCCTCCCGGAGCCGTTATGGACTGAAAATCCTTGAAGTTCTGCAACAGGTCTTTTTTTAGCTGCTCGAATCTAGTCATTGAAAACCCACCTTATTTCGGTAAACGGAATTTTCTGTTCTTCAAACTCTTTTACAAGGGCGTTGCAGCTTGCACGGTTCGCAGCCACGTTGACTGTCCAGATATACTGTTCGTCCTCGGAATAAACTGGTTCTCCGACCCTTGAAAGACCGGCACGGAACAAGCGACGAGGATTATCTATAGTGACCGTAAAGCCCATCTGTTCGGCAATAAATCGGTAATGCTTGGCTGCGATACCCCATTGTCTGTTTATGGCCGCCATCAGCTCCTGATTGCGTTCTTCCTCGGTGCCCGTTCCGGGCAGGCCGTAGGCATTTTCCCAGCGTGCAAGCGTCCCCGCAAGCGTGCATGTGCTGGCGAATGATTCCCGGTGAGCCTGGTCGGCAGCATCAACAAGCCTGTCAAGTTCCTTGCAAATGGCGTAATCCTCCGCGTCCATCGGGAGCGGTTTCAGCTTGGATAAAGCCTTGTAATGCCTAGAATCGAAAGGTATCTCGCTCATGCTATTCCACGCTCAATGTTCCAAGAGTAAACTTCTGGTCTGCACTTGCTTCAATCGTCGCAGCATCCGTGTAGGCGGCACCGTTGACGGATGTCAGCACGGTCGCGTTCGTGGCTCCGTTCTTGATGGCGAACACGACAAACTGCGCGGTCACTATCATGTCGCCCGCCTTGAGTTCGGCAAAATACTTTTCCACGTCGGATTGGAAGGTCTCGTTGTTGAACGCACCGGACAAAGTCAATACCACTTTCACGTTGACGGGCGTTTCTCGCTGCACGGACACGAAGATTTCCTTCGGGGCGACGGGGCCTTCGTCCTCGCAATGCTTACGTACCGCTTCGAGCATCTTCATCGAGAGCGTCACCGGGGCGAGGAGTATGCCTACAGTGCCAACGCCGTAAGGATTCTTCATGGCCTTCGCGAACGTGGCCCTTTCCTGTGTTTCGTCGTCCGTGTAGAACTCCGCGCCGAAGCACTTTACGTCATGGAGAGACGGAGTCTGCCAGCTTTCAAGCGGGTCGATGGTTTCTATACTAAACGACCAGTACCTGAAAGTCTCAGCCCCTGAAAAATTTAAAACGGACCACCCGGAAGCATCGAAAGTTCCTTGAACAGCATAAACGTTGTCATCGGCGGATGACAAGACGCGTATCCTTGCGCCGCGACTTGTCGTGAATCCAAGCCCGACACCTGAAATTCTCTTGGGTTCGCCAAAATCGACTTTAACGTATCTGGACGAGCTCGCGAAACCAACGGAAAACGCAATGGATTCCTTGTCCTTCGGGTTGCAGAAGGCATCCGCATCGACACTGAATGACGTGCCTGACACCATCGACGGTGTAATAGGCACGACAGCCCCGGCACTTACCGTTTCAAGTGCCCACCGTTCATAGTCTGTAGGCTTGCCACCGGAAGGCGGCTTCCTCAGGTAAGAAAGGACGAACGAAAGAAGTTCCGCCCCCGTGAGGCCATCAGGGTCTTTGCCACGTTCCGTGGCGAACTTTTCGAGAGATTCCTTCGACATCGTGGATGGGAAAATCTGGTCAACGGTCCAGTCGAGCTGCTTGTAAGCACCCCAGATTGCCGAAGCCGCCGTGGCGAAACGGATATAGGTTTGTGTCCCCTGCGTAATCGTTCCAATCAAGGACGGGTCCAAATTCTCCGCATCGGTAATCATCCTCTGCAAAATCGTATCGACACTAATGGCCATAGCCAACCTCTACAAAGCGTTTGAATGTTATCGTTTCGCCGACATAGGCATCGCATTCCACCTGAAGCAAAATTTTATCGTCACTGACAACCGTCGCGTTTGCCTTTACCGACCTCAAGTGCTTATATTCCACAAGCCACTGCAATGCTTCGAGGGCATACGCCTCGCATTTCTTTCGGGTAGTCTCTGATGCAGGAACGTTTCGGAGTTCCTTGAAACGGTGGCCAAATTCAGGTCTCTTGAAAAAGCTGCCCTTCGCCACGGTGAGTGACATATGGATTTCTTCTAATAACGTCTCTTTGTTCATGCTATACCGCCGGAGGTGGGTTCGGAACAATCGGAGGAGCGCCAGTAGAAGACGGGCCGACAGCCGTTCCGTGTACCTGTTGCTTCAGAATTTGCCTCATGTAGTTTACAGAACCGACATCGGCAGTGCTTGTGTTGTCCCAGATATCCTTTGTAACGCGCAAATCCCCGTCAATATCTACGCCCTTCGGGGCCTTGATTTCAATTGTTCCGTTTTCCCGCAGCAAGATGTAATTTTTATTGTCCCGGTAAATGGCGACTTCGCCTTCCTTGACATCCGGGCGTTCAGAGCCGTCAGAGGCGACACCTATAGTGACGTTGCCGAACTGCAAGAAAAGAATCCTTGAGCCTTGTTTCGGCACGGAAACAAAGCCGAACTGCTGCATCAGCTGGCGATTCTCTACGTCGATGCCATTAGCGGAGGCGTTCACGCGGCGGAGCTTCCCTGCAATGTCCTTGCAGCTCGTCACGATGCTGGTAAAAAACTTCATCATAGCGAACCTCCCGGCTGGAGTTCCAGCTTTGTCCTCATGCCACTTTGACGGTCCAGCGTAAACGTTACCGACTTGACTAGATACGCATCTTCAACTCCGTTGTAATCATCCCGGACATCGACAAACTTGTTGATTTGCCAGACTTTCCCATTCTGTGAAAAGCCCTTAAGAGTGTATTCAAGCCTTGTTGAACTGGCCTTTTCTACAGCGACCTGAAGCTCGGCGGTACGCTTTGCCGGACCGTCGTTTTCGTTCCAGTTCACGACCAGAGGCTTTGTAAACGGCATGTCGCCATTCTTCGCCGTGGCCATCACGTACTTGATGTCGTCGCCATCTTGGCTTTCGCCAACGACTTTTACTTCGCTATGGACTCCGTTGATGGTGCGTTCGACAGAACCCTCGATGTAATCCATCTCCGAGCCGTCTTCTAGCGCATGGATCCTGTAGTCAGCCTTGCCACGCACAAGGGGCTTGTCAAAAACGAACTTTCCGTCAGGTGACGCCCAGAACAGATAGCCCTGCGAATTGGCTGCACGCTTGATAACCTCGAACACAGTATCGCCCGGAGAAATTTCTACAAACTTACGGCTGACGGATTCCTTTTTTGCCCCGTTATAGACGAAATCCTTTTTGCCGATGAACGGGAGCGGACGCACAAGACGCTCCGCCAGTGCGTCAATCTTGGTCGGCAGCGTCGAAAATTTCGTGACGCAAGAATCCGTAAGGATGCTCGCGACAGAACGCCCCTCGAACGAAAGCGACGGGCCTTGCTTGGACAGTGAACGCTTGACTGTGTCAACGATGCCCGCAAGCACAATCTTGCGGTTGACGAAAATGGAGCATAAGTCTCCCACGGAAACATCGTATCTTGGGTCGGCTTCAAATGAAAAGTTCCCTTCGGGAGCGAACAGGTCAGACGTTATCGTGAAATTTACGAAACGGTCCATCCTGGCACTCTTCACGGCTACAATGACTTCATCTTTCATAGACAAGCACCTCGCCGTTCATGAATGTCGGATTTTTCACGCCGTTCAGGGCACAGATTCTGTCTGCGGCCTTGTATTTGAGCCCGTTGTCCAACAGCACCTTGTGCAATGGAGTTTCATACGGCACGTTGACAGTCTTGGTCGTCATGTACTCCATCTTGATTTTAAGCACTGACGCGGAAAGAGTCGCGGCCATTTTCTTGAGGCGTTCCGGCGAAACTGCCACGGGCAATACCTTGTTGATGAACTCGCGAACGGTCGCCAAAGAATTTTCAAGAGTCTCTGGAGTCATGATGAACGGTTCTACGGATTCGGCAATAGGCCTTCCAAGAGCATCATCGGACACGACGTTTTCTGAAGCGATGGATTCACCCATCTTTGCTTCGTCATCGCTGATTTGCTTTGCAGTCTCGTTTGCAAGAGTAGCGGCGGCAAGAGTCGCGAAAGCGGAGCACAGAACCGCAGGAACTCCCTGTGCCTGCATGGATGCAAGGGTTTCACCAAGGTTTTCTGCTAGATTACTTGTCTTAGCGGAGTCGCCCGAAAACCTCCTTGCAAGAGCCGTAAAAGAATCGCAGCACTTCTGTATGCATTCAGTCAATTTACCCGACATAGTATCAAGATAATCGACTGAAGAACTGATAGAATCAACAGTGGCCTTGACCTGAGTTATAACCCCGGTCGCAATTCCTACAACCTTGTTCGCACCGTCGATAAATGTGCGGGCGGTGTCGGCAATAATACCCCAGTATTCAAAAACAGCGTTAAGGAAATCACCAATAGACCAGTCATCACCATGAACGTCAGGAACGCCCTCACGCTGCATTTCCTCGGCAATGGCCTTCTGAACTTCGGCGTTGACTTCCTTAGCCTCTTCCTCGCAAACTTCTGCCGGGTCTGTAAAATCCTGGATGTCGGGCTGGATTCCGGCGATTTCAAAATCAAAGTCGAATTGAGCGAAACTTTTGCGGCGGTCCTCGCTCATCGAGACGTTCTTGGGATAGCCTTTCAGGACACCATGCTTCGGATGGCAAAGCTCTATAGGCTCAGCGAAAATAGAGAGGAACCAATTGCGGAGTGCCTGGTAGTTGTCGTCGTAATCTTGGTTCGTGAGGACGCATGAAAAGCGCAACACTTCTGGGTTTACACCCATGTCTTCAAGGTCTGCACCATTCTTGTAGGGGTAAGTCGTTTCGGCAATGGCATGGCTAATCTCGTCCCCGATGGATACGAGTTTCAGACTCCACGGTCCAAGTGTGCTTTCTCTGGGTTCATTCACGTCTGCCATACATTACCCGAACGAAGGAGTGTTTTGACGCTTGAGCTTGACGTTCGCCGGTTTGCCGCCATCGCTTTCGGCGGTGTAGCGGTTGTTGGCGGAATCAAGGTTGATGACTATATTCGGGGCGACGGTAAGGTTCTTCATGTATTCTTCGGCTGTCACCCTCTGTGCTCCGCTTTTGATATCCCGCGACATCAACTCACGCTGGATCTTCAACGTTTCATAAAGCTTGTCGAGCTTCTTTTGCGACGGGAACAAGCTTGTTTCTTCTTCTTGAATTGCAAGTAACGTCTTGTCATGGCGTTGGGCATGGACGTTCTTGCCGTACTTTTCTTCAAAGCTCTTGGCGTTTGTGTCAATGGTGTTGGACGCAATTTCACGGGAGTTGGCTACAACTTGTCGCCATTCAAGGAATGCTTGACCAAAGTTGTAGATTTGCCCCATTGCCCAAGATGTTGCAGCCCCCATGACAGACATTGCCAGAGGCGAACTTCCAAGCTTATTCAGCCCTGCACGGGCATTTGAAAGACCTTGACGAAATCGCCCCATTTCCTTCGTGGTCGTTTCCATCGCGATTGCCGTCTTCTGGGTGGTAACCGGAAGGTCGTCATCGTCCATGTAGTTTGCACTACCCATGCCGCCACCCATGTTGACGACGAATACTTTCTGGACACCGCCCGCAGCCGCTTCAATAGCATCAGCGGTCGCATTGCCGTTTTTCCTGGACCATAAGCCCTTCAAGTCTCCGACAAGGCCGCCAAAAGATTTGGCAAACTCGCCGACCTTGACCGCTACAAGAGCACCAGCAGCAACCGCCATGGCCTTGAACCCAGCCGATACAAGACCTTGATGTTCTCCAAGGTATTTAAGAGCTTCTGAAAGCTGATCTACAGGCCCTGCGAGGTTCGTGTCTGCAAACTTTAAAGCGACGGCCTTCATCTTGTTCACGTTCGTGTTGAAATCGTCAGACGTTTTTTGAAAACGCTTGTCAAGTTCCCCGGTATTATTCATGCCCTCTTGACCGCTCTTGGTAATGGCATCGAGCGTTTGCCAACCATTCTTGTATTCAGCCATTACAGGGGTGAGAGCCTTCAAAGCCGATGCTCCGAACATCGGCGAAATCTTCTTGATATTGCCGTCAGTTTTTTCCATCAGCTGGTGCATGATGTCGTCGAAATCGTTTAGATTCCCGTCTTTATCGAATACCCGCACCCCGATCTTTTTGAGGTCTTTTGCCTTGCCGATAAGCTCATTGAACAAAGACGAAACAGATGTGGTGAGTTCAGCTTCGCTTTTGATGGATGTATTCATCACCTGCAAGTAAGCCCCGAAATTCGCGAACTGGTCTTGCGACTTGATGCCAAACGACGAAGCCGCCGCAAGCAAAGCCTTGCCTTCGGCAGCGAACTTTTGCAGAGTGTAAGAGCCTTGGTCGCCCTGAATGATGAGGGAGTTGAACGAACTGGCTATTTGTTCTGCACCCCATCCCATTGACGTTTTCATAGAAGCTGCAACGGCGGCAAGCTCATCGACGCTAGCCCCGGAAGCCTTGGCGGCCTTCGCAAGCGTTTCGCCCATCTGTTCAGAGAAATCAAAATCGCCCGTGACTTCGCCAATTTTCGAGATGCCGCTTAAAATGGTATTTGCATCAACGCCAGTCTGCACAGCCATGGAATGCAGCGAATCGCGGAACACCTTCGTGTCCGCGTCGCTTTTCTTTGCGGCCATCCCATAGTACATGAGCGATTCGGAGAGGTCGCCCACGTTCTTGATGGCCATACCAAGACCACCGCCAAGAACCAACGAATTGAATGGCGTAACCATGCGGTCAGCAAGCCCCTTGAGGGAACTGCCTACACGAGCAATGCTTGCGCGGGCACGAGAGCCAAAGCTGTCAATCGCGGCAGAAGATTGTTTCAAGCCGTTCTGAAGCTTAGTCGGGTCTGCGCCAATCCGCAATGTAACGCTATTATCAGCCAATGCTCTGCCATCCTTTATCGTTGTCAACCAAATAGCCCTTCATCGCGAAGATGAGGAGCCATTGGGCGTCGTTTAGTTCTCTTGCGGGGCAACCAAAATACGCAGAAGCTTCCAAGCTACAGGCAAGTTTAAGACTTTCAAGCGAATCTGGTCCGGTTTTTTTTTGAGAGTTTCCTTGAGCTGTTCGAATTCTTCGTCCGTGAGCTTTTCCAAGTTCGGGTCGTTCTCGTCGGAGAAGGCATTGTAGGCATCGCACAAGGCCTTCAGTTCATCAGCGGTGCACAGAGTTCGCATATGCTCGGCACTGCGGAATATAGGCTTTCCCGTTTCAGGGTCGGAGAATGCCCGCCACATACCATGTACAGCTTCCTGTTCGCGGTAATCCGCCCAGTTCTGTGCTCCGATTTCAATGCCATCACGCTTGAACTCTTGCTGGTTATCGACCTTCGCTTTGCGAGCTTCGGAAACAGTCAAGAGCCTCATGCGGACAGTCACGCCCGGAACACCGGGCCATTCGATATCCTTGAAGACATCGTGCGAGGCCTTGATCTGGTCGATAATCGCAGATTCCGCGACATCGACCTTTTCAGCAGCTTCATGAGCATCTCGAATTTTATCAGAAAGCCCACTCATCAGCTTACCTTGCGGCTAGCGGCGTAAAATTCGAGCTGGGTTTCCTTGGCGGTCTTGCCGTCAATCTCGTTCGGGGTGGACTTGAGAAGATGCACGCCGGTAAACGTGACTTTCGAGCCGCCTACGTAGTTCACAATCACGGTCCAACCATTGTCGTTCTTGTCTTCTTCGGCAACCCAATCGAGGTCTGCTCCCGATTTCGGCAAGAACGTGACCGAGAAACCGTATTTCTTCGGCACTTTTACAAAGTCTTCGCCGTTGAAGTGTTCTACGGTCTGGGTGGTCTCGATTTCGTTTTCCTTGAACTTCGAGAAGTCGGTGATTTCAGAACCGTCCTTGACGAGAGAAAGAGAAGTAATTCTCATGGTTCACTCCTTAAAGATAAAGGTCGATGGTGTTGTAAATCTGATTAAGGCCAGGCACGACAGGAGCAGGGATTTGGCAGAGCATGCGGCCCGGTTCGTTCTTCGATTCCTGCGTGATGAACTGGTCCGCGTAATCGTCGATGTAACGCAAGATTTCTTCATCTTCAAGATCCTTGGCCACCTTCTTGTTTTCTTCGTTGATGGAGTCCGCAAGGAGTGCGTGGATGACCTTGTTCTTGAACTTCGCCTTGTGCGTAGAAAGAATTGCATCGCGGAAGTAGTCAAGCGAAGCGATAACGCCCGTGTCGATAAGCTTGGTAAAGCGAACGCCGCTGTTGTTGCTCTTCGTGGTCACGGCACGCACGATGCAGAGCTGGCTATCTTCTTCCACCAGTGGAATCACGCCGCCGTAAAGCAGGACATCCTGTTCTTCGCCGCTCCACTTGTCTTCAAGATCGGGGATTGCAAGCCCCGGAATGGCGACACCGTTCATCGGGACGTTCGGCTTGGAGTTGCTTGCAAAAATTGCACCGAGACCAGCCGCGATTTCCCACACGGTAGCGTTCAGCTTGTTCTTGACCGCCGCGATATGCAGACGTTCGTAGTTATGCTTGAGAGCTTCGGTCTTGGCGGCGCTTGCGGAGGCGGCAACCATCGCACAGACGGCACGCTGACCACGCTGTTCTAGCGGTGCAGCGGCAGCTTCAAGATGAGTTCTGAGCTTGCCGAGGTTCGTTTCGTCATTAACCGGGCTTACAATGATGTGGAAACGTTCAGGGAAGGCGGCAGCAAGGGCCGTTTCGAGGTTCACAGTGCCCGTGCCTGCGGTAGTTGTAACATTTCCAGCGGTTACACCCGTTGCGGTGCTGACAGCGCTCACATTGAGGCCTCCCGCAGCCGTAGAAATGTATGCACCCTTGCACTTGGCAGTAAGCGTCACAGTTCCAGAATCGGCAGCTGCGGTAAATGGAGCGTCTGGGGTGTTGTTAATTTCATCTGCGAGAGCCGTGGCGATAGCAGCGGCAGTATCTGTCTTGGCAACACCGGTCACGAACTGAACGCCGTTACAATCCACGCCAACCTGACCCGCTGCAGTTGCTGTGCCCGTAAGCGTGAACGCCCACGTGGCGGCAGAACTCGCAGCGACTTCGTAGCACAGGAACGAAATCTGTGCGTACTTCCAAGCCTTCTTTGCAGCCTTGTACATCTGCATGAGCACAGAACCCGAACCGGCGAGAGCGATTGCTTCCTGCTCGGTAGCGACTTCCGTCGGCTTGTTCGCAGCGATGCTGCCCGCAGACGACTTGTCGCCAATGAGGAGCACCTTCTGGATGTTGGCGGGAAGACCGTTCGGGCCCGCGTAGTAGTTGTATCCCGTGTAAGAACCAGGAATCATGGTTTCGGGAATGTTAGGACTCAGGTTCATTGTTTACCTCTTTGAAAATGACTTTGCCCTCTGCAAGAGTTTCGTGTCCAGGCGTTTCACTCTTGAACGTGGAGCTGATAGAAAGCAGTTCCCTGTAGTTCTGTTCGGCAGACTCAGGCGTTACCGTGAACTGCGTCGTAAATTCAATCTCGACCACCATGCATGCGGCAGTCAAATGCTCGGCGGTGGTTACATCGCGCCAACGTGCCACGCTCAAGGGCTTCATGTCAAGCCCGACATCGTTATTGTGGAGCTTGCCTATCACGTAGCTTACCGCCGGGTGCGCTATCTTGCGGCGTTCCTCTTCGCTTGCGACATTTTTGAAAACAAGCGAGACGACAATCTTTGCATTTTCCTCGATCCTTCCGCTAAAATCGGCCTCGGTAAAGTCACCGGACATCACCGCACAAGCAAGCCCCGGACGGGAAAGCGCTGAAATATTGCTCTGCACGTCAATCGCCTTGAAGTTCATGGGCGTGTTGTTGTCGCGTAAAAGGTCCTTGATAGCCTTTTCAATCACGTAGTTATTCGTCACGGCTACAGGCATCAGAACCTCATGGATTCCATCGAGAACATGGGTTCGCGACCGTTCGAGGCGACCGCAAAGCCCGTTTCTGCGATAGGTTCTTCTGGAGCGATACCGATAGACATTTCGCCATCGGCAATGCGTTCCAGCATCTTTATTGCGTTGTTGTAACGGAGCTTCATCCCTTCGGAGATATCCATCTCCGTTACGCGTTCATACAGGTTGTAAATCGAAAGGTCAACGCAGATGGTACGCAGCACGCTCGGGATTCCGGGCAAAGGCAGCTTGAACCGCTTGCCAATATAGGCATCGATTATGTCGCTGCTTTCGTTGATAGCCTTTTCCACGACCGTCGCCTGGACACTGCCCGTGGCATTCGGGTGCGTGTCGTCGGTGATTTCGACAAGGCGGGCTTCGGAAATATGGCCCCGTATATCTTCGAGCGTGCAGTAGTTCATCATTCAACCTTAGGTGGTCTTCACCACGTCCTTCAAGAGGAAGCCCGCATCCTTGCCGACCACGACTTCCGTCTGGTAGAAACCGGCCTTGATGACTTCGGCACCCTTGAGACCGATCTTTTCGTCTTCGACGATTGCGGCATAGCGTTCGCCCACCTGTGCGGTCATACCCCATGCAATGCCTTCCTTGAGGTTGGAAAGCGGTTCGGAGTAGTGTGCCCAAATGTTATTGCCCCAGCAACGAGCAAGAGTCGGATTCTTGGCATTCTTGGTCGTGTTCACGCGGGCTTCGCCAACGAGAATTTCATCGACTTCGAACAACGCCTTGATCTGTTCGCGGGTAGCGACACCGCCGCCGTTGTTGTTCGGGTAGATGGCCTTGAGAATGTTCGGGTCGGTACGGAGCTTCGCCCACACAAAGGCGTTCATGCCAAGGATGTTTGGACGTGCCAGCGGCTTTTCGAGGTAGTCGAGGAGCACTTCCACGATATCGAAACCAGAAGCACCGATACCTTCAGCAGCTTCGTAGGTATGGGTCAAGCTGTCGCCATAGTTCGAAGTGTTCTGCACAATGCCAGCGACACGCATTTCACGACCGAGAAGCACCTGGTTCATCAAGTATTCAAGGTGGGTATTGACAAAGCGTTCCTTGTTCTTGATCTGGTCGATATCTTCCTTCGGCACGATATCCTGCAAGCCGTGGGGCACGCAAGCACCGGTCTTTTCTTCGCCGGAAAGGTGGATGATATTCGGTGCGGAAGTACGTCCGACATGGGTATCAGTAGCAGTAAAGGCGTCGCCCTTGGTGCGTTCGTAATACTTGAACGCGAGTTCCGGGCCGTCAAGCACCTTGATAGGCATCACCTGATCGGCAATGAGCTTCTTGTTCTGGTAGGCGGCCACAATCCCGGTCTGCTGTTCTCCAATCGGGAGAATCAAGCCGGCTGCAAGATAGCCGCCGTCAGAGCCGAAAATGTCGGCGACAATCTGCGGGATGCCGCAGGCAGTAAGCGTGTCGGCACCAGCAACGGAGCACAGAACACACACTAGGGTAACGAGCATGAGAATGCATTTGTTCAGCTTCATGTTTTTGTCCTTGTTAAAGTTTAACCCGCAGCGGTCTTGCCTGCGTAGCCAAAAGCGACCGTGATAAGGTCGCCCGATGCACCCGCAGTGAGAGCAACTCCATAAGTTTCGGTCGATGCGCCAGCCGTAACAGCCTTGCCGTTCGCATCGCAAGCGACACGTGCACCGACTGCGACAGAGCCGCCAGCGGTCACCTTCACGTTGCCGCTCGTCTGCACGACGATATTTGCGCCGCTGGCAGTGTCTTCGTCACCGCTTACACCGAGCACGGCGGCACCTGCGGTGCCCTTCTTGACCTTGTCCGTGTCGGTTCCGGCCTTCACGAAAAGGTTCTTGCCGATGGCTTCTTCGGCCTTGAAAGTGGTTTCGTTGGTTGCCGCACCCTTTTCGAGCTTGATACGCACACGGTCGCCGTCTGCACCGGCAGATTCGAGCGCGATTGCAACGAACGCATCACCGGCAGAAGCGGCGACAGCCTTGCCGTCGCTGCCGACCTTGAGCTTTGCGCCGACGGCGAAAGCGCCTCCGGCGGTAACTTCGGCGATACCGTCAAGCTGTACGTCCTGGCGTGCGCCCTGCGCTGCATCCAGTTCATAGCTCACGCCGACAGCATCACCGCCAGCGGAAGCGAGTGCAATGGAACCTTCGGTTGCGCCAAGAGCGACAAATCTGAAGGCGGGAACGGCGACAGACGCCGTGAAATTGAGAACATTACCCTTCATGGGATTCTCCTTTTTTGTTAATTCTGTTCGCGGAAACATTCTTCCGCAGCTTCGGCAAAGGTCATCACGCGGCCCTTCGATTCCTGTTCAGCCTTGTACTTCGCAAGAATTTCACCGGACGAAATCTTTGTTGCATCGTGCATTCCCGGAGCTTCACCGAAATCCACGATTTTCGGGAGCGAGGCAACCGTAGAAGCGAAGATTTCAGCAACATTCACGCGGTCTTCGCCTTCGCCAAAGCAACCTTCGCCATCGACGGGCACTTCCTGGCACATGCCAAAGACCTTCATGAGGTTATCCTTGAGCACCTGGTTGCAACGCCCTTCGGCAATCGCCTTGTCCAAAGTCTCCGAGAACGCCGCCCCGGCACGGAGGCGCTGCGCCGCAAGCTTGTCAGCCTTGAGAGCCTCATTTTCCGCCTTGAGTGCGGCATTCTCTTCGCTCAACCGCGCCGCTTCGCTAGAATTACCTTCCGGGATAGATGCGGTCGGTTCGTCGCGAGGGGGCGTTGTTGGTTGAGGATCGGGATTCCCGTTCTCCGGCGAACCCTGACCGTTCTCCTTCTCAGTAGCTTTTTCATCGCTACCGCTTCCTTCCCCCGGTTCCCCGAAGGAAGGTGCGGTGTCCGCAGTGGGTTTTTCAATGACTGTCTGTTTCGGGAAGTTATTCGAATCCTTGATAACGTCGCGGACGGATTCGATATCCTTCACAGCATATTCCGGGATCATCTTGTCGGCGGCCTCGATGCCTTCCTTTTCAATCAGCTGTTCACGCTGACTGCGGAAAAGCGAACCAAGCGAATCAAGCTTCCAGATAAGTCGTTCAAAGATCGATGCCGGAACAAGCCTGTCCCATGCGTAAGATTCCGCAAAAACGAACACATCCTGTTCAGTAGAACCCTTGTCGCTATCCGCGAACATCCCGTCGCCAAAGCAGATCGGGGCCATTCCCTTCATCGCGGGGGCATGCGCACCCAACGCGCCGAGGTGTCTTAAACCCTTCTTCAAGTTGCTGTAAACGGACGCGGAAAGGTACTTGAAGCCGCCCTTCTTCACTTCCTCGGCAAAGTCGTTGTTCACGTCGTCAAGCTTCACCTTGAGCACGCCGTCTTCCACCTTCGAATCGACGATGGAACCGACACGCGGATCATCGACTTTCGGGTGACCCTTGACGAGCGGAGGCTGGTAACCGGCCTTGAGCTGTTCGTGGATGCCCTCGTTCAAATCTTCGAGGTCCGATTCGCTAAAGTCGTGCTCGACACCGGCCATGTCTGTGACCTTGCCCGTCTTGAACGCTTCGACCCACGGTTCCTTAAGATCATCGGATTTCAAAATTTTTTTGTCTTTCATGGCTTCAAAGTTACAAGCGAAAAACCGAAAGAGGAGATGACAATGTCATGCCCTATGTCACGCCCCATCAAGTAAGTTTGTTGCGAGGCACTCTATGGACAAGAATTTTTGGATTGAAGCTTTCAAGCAGTTCGGCATCAGCATCGTATTCGCCTTGATGCTGGCCGTATTCTATACGAACGAAAACGCCAAATGGGAAAAGTCCCAAGCCGCGGAGAACACCCGCTGGGAAACGCTGTTCCAGAAATACACCGACGAACAAAGGCAGGCCATGGAAGCGATAAGGGCGTGCTGCATGGAATTTCACGGGAGGAATAAATGAGCAAGGCAGAACTCAAGCCGCAAGCAAAAGACCTCTATGTGGTTCATCAATTAAGCCTATCTGAGATAGGACGCAGACTAAATATTTCCACTAGAACTTTGCAGACGTGGAAAGCCGAAGACCATTGGGAGCTTGAACGTGCGAAAATATCAGGCAGTCAAGATAAATTTCATGCCGAAATTTTTGAACTTGGTGAAGTTCTTGCAAGGCAAATAAAGCAAGACTTACAAAATGGCGTTGCTGTTGACAATGCTCGATTTATATCACTTCAACGAATAATCGACACGGCAGAGACTAGTCGAAAATACGAAGAAAAAGCTCCAAAGAAAAAGAACGATGAAAGAACGCCTGAAGAACGTCAAAAGGCTGCTCTTAAGAAACTTCAGGAAGTTCTCGGAATATGAAAAGCCTAGACGAATTCTTTTTCCCTTACCAAAAACGCTGGCTTCTCGACAAGTCAAAGGTCAAGATTTTCGAGAAGTCCCGCCGTATCGGCGGCACGTGGGTGCAAAGCTTCGAAGACGTGCAGGACTGCATCGAACAGCCCGGACTCAAGGTTTTCTTCAGCTCAGCTGACATGACCGCAGCAGCTGAATACATCGACTATTGCGAATCGTGGATTCAGAAGCTCAACGCCATCGCAAAGGCCCTCGCCGAAGTCAACTGCGAAGACATCGAGGACTGCGAATTTGCCGATGAAGACAAAGGCATCAAAAGCAAGATTATCGAGTTCAACAACGGCTCGAAAATTTACGTTCTTTCGAGCAACCCCAAGGCGTTCCGCTCCAAAGGCGGTAAAATCGTGTGGGACGAAGCCGCCCACCACGAGAACGACCAGAAGATGTGGGCTGCCGCAAAGCCCGCCGCCATGTGGGGCTATCCCATCCGCATTTTGTCAACCCACAACGGCGTGAACTCGCTCTTCTACAAGCTCATCGAGAAGTGCAAAAAAGGCGAACTTGACTACAGCGTTCACACCGTGCCAATCCAGCTCGCAGTAGAGGAAGGCGTTGCCGACCGCATCTGCGGTAAGAAACTCTCCAGGAAAGAACGCGAAGAATGGCTGGAGCAGGAACACAAAGGCTGTTTGACCGAAGCTATCTGGCAAGAAGAATACTGCTGCAACCCGCAGGATGAATCCAAGGCCATGATCAGCTATGAGCTCATTCACAGCTGTGAACGCCAAGGCGTGCTGGGCATTGACAAGGCACACGGCCCGCTCTACCTGGGTTGCGACGTGGCACGCCACCGTCACCTTTACGTCATTTACGTTTTTGAAGACATTGGCGACCGCCTGATTTGCCGTGCCGTCGAAGCCTACCAGAACAAGAAATGGAGCTTCCTTGAACAGAAGCTCTACAAGTTCCTCAAGCTTCCGAACCTTATCAGAGCCTGCATAGACCGCACCGGATGCGGCGACCAGTTCACCGAACGTGCCATGGAACGCTTCGGCTCCGTCAAGGTCGAAGGCGTGCTTTTTACGAACACCGTAAAGGCTGACCTCGCCATCAATCTTTTACAGGCGTTCGAAGACCAGAAAATCATCCTTGAAAAATGCCCGAAGTTCCCCGGAGTCGAAAGCCGCATAGAGGACGAACAGGCCGAAAGCATCCACGCGGTACGAAAGATCGTGACGAGTGCGGGCAATGTTCGTTACGATGCCGCGAGCACCGAGCAAGGGCACGGCGACTTTTTCTGGGGAGCGGCTTTGGCATACCACGCCAAGAACGCAAACGCGGCGGGTCCGCTGTTCGTACAGACCGCGAATCCATACGCGCTAGAAAGCACCGATTTCAGGGGGTTCTGAAAATCGCACAGAAAGGCCCTTTTAAGCCCGTTTTTCTTTTACCCTAGTAAGCGGACGTAAAACTTTAAAAAATCATTTTTCAACGAATTTGAACGGCGATTCAAAAGGATTAGAAAACTACCGAGGATTGCATGAGCAAAAAGAACAAGAAAAAGCAGAACGAGACCCAGAACAAGCGCGATTTGCAGCTTGCGAAGGAAGTCGCGACCCGGAACGTGGCGGAATACGTGTCGGGCCTTGACTACTTGCCGAACCCGGACACCATCCTACAGAAAAACGGCGGCAACATCAAGGTTTATCGCGAAATGATAGACGCTCACCTCGATGCGGTCAAGAACAAACGCTTTGCCTCCATCACGAGCCGCGCATGGACAATCGACGGGAGCAAGGGCGACGCGAAGAAAGCGAAGTTTGTCGAGGAATACCTCTGGAACATCGACCTCCGCAACACCATATCGCAGATGCTCGACGCGATCGGTTACGGTTTCGCCGTTCACGAAATCGTCTGGGATGCGGTGCAGACCGACATGGGCGTGCTCATTTTGCCCACGGCAATCAAGGACCGCAAGCAGGAATGGTTCAAGTTCGATGCGGACGGTAAACTGCTTTTGCAGACGAAGGACGGAACCCGCGAAGAATTGCCCGACCGCAAGTTCATCGTTACACGCAACCGCCCGACAGCAATCAACCCTTACGGCACCTCGGTTTACTCCCGTTGCTTTTGGCCTCTCGCTTTCAAGAAGGGCGGTCTCAAGTTCTGGATGATATTCGTCGAAAAGTACGGCATGCCGAAAGCAATCGGCAAATGCCCGCCAACGGCGACAACCGACGAACAACAAACATTCTTGAAAATGCTTACCGGGCTTATCCGCGATGCGGTCGCCGTCATCCCGCAAACCGGCTCCGTTGAACTCTTGCAGACCGGGAACGGAACGAACAACCCGCACAGCGAAATCGTTCGCTGGGCTGACTCCGCAATGAGCAAAGCTTGGCTTGGCGAAACGCTTTCAACTGAACAGACAAGCTCGGGCGGCACACAGGCGATGGCGACCGTGCACAACGATGTCCGTGAAGACCTCGCTCTCGATGACGCAGCAATGATTGAATCGAGCGTGAACCAGCTCATCCGTTGGATTTACGAAATCAACTGGCCGAACGAAAAAGAAATCCCGTGGATGAACATCATCCTCCCGGAAGACTTGCAGCAAGCCCGCCTCGAACGCGACGTGAAGCTCACGCAGCTTGGTGTGAAGTTCAACGCCCAGTACATCACCGATGTCTATGGAATCGACGAGAAATACTTTGAAATGCTCGAAGTCCAGCCGCAAGGCAGCTTGTTTGCGGAAGGCCCCGAAAAGAAGCCTAAAGTCCGCAACACTAGCCACGAACTCCGTAACAATGTGAATGCTTTCACCGAGCACCTTGCAGACGAATGTGAAAAAATCGATTTCCTCGCACCCATCCGCGAACTTGTAGAGAACGCAAAGAGTCTCGAAGAAGTCCGCGACAAGCTTGGCGGCTGCTATGGCGAAATGCCCATGGACCAAATTGAAGACGAAATGGAACAGGCATTCCTCGCAGCAGACCTGGCAGGGCGTTTCACGCTTCTCAGAAAAGCAGGCATCATAGATGGCTAAGGAACTCGGTTTCAAGCAAGGTGCGTACAAGGAAGCGGTCGATTACTTCAAGCAGAAAATCAACCTTCCTACAAAACGCTGGAACGATCTCAAGGGCGCAATGCACACGAGAGCGTTCACCGTTGCCGGTGCAATGCGTGCCGACATCTTGCTTGATTTCCGTAACGCCGTTGACAAGGCCATCGAAAAGGGTGAATCCCTGCAAGATTTCCGCGACCATTTTTACGACATTGCAAGCAAATGGCGTGAATCAGACCCCAGCTTTGACGAAAAGATGAAAAAGCCGAAATACGGTGCATGGCGTTCGAAAGTCATTTACCAGACGAACATGCTTACCGCAGCGGCGGCAGCACAGGAACGCCAAGCAAGGGAAATGCCCGAAGTATTCACCCATGCAAAGTATGTCTGCATGATGATGCCCACGAGCCGCGAACAGCACAAGGCTTGGAACGGCACGGTGCTCCCTGTAAACGACCCGTGGTGGGAAAAACATAGCCCACCTAACGGCTTCGGTTGTTTGTGCGAAAAGGAATTTATCAGCAAGTACGAAATGAAAGCAGGGCTTGAAAAGGAAACAAAAGCCCCGACACCTGCAAACGACACCACCAACATCGGTGAAAATTGGGACTACAGCATAGGCGATGCCGATGCCGAAAACCAACGGCTCAAAGAACAGCTCGAAGAGAAAGAGTTTAAACTTTTGGAAAAATTTGATGGCGATACTGAGTTAAGTTATGAAATAGAGAGAATTTCAGCAGAAAGGCACGAAAACAGAACTCCCGAAACGATTCAAAATGTGCGTGACCGACTGAATGACAGGAAAGACGAAAAAACCGGGAATATACCGAAAGTCAAAATCGACAAAGATATTGACAAATTTGAAAAACCAGAAAAGTTGTTTGAATACATGGAAAGAAAACGTGGATTCAAAATTGATGATGACTTGAAAGAATACGATCTTGAAAAAGTAAAAGGATTCCTAAAAGGAATTGATGCTGCAATGACGGCTTTTCCAGAAGCTAAAATTACACTTTTAGAAAAACACAATGTAAATGACGAACGTTCTTGTACAAAATTTAATTATAAAAAAGACAGTCCTTTTTCAATCGGGATAAACGAAAAGTGTTTTGGAAAAGAACAAGTTCTTGGGAAAAATTTCATTCCTTTTGTGGATAATGGGATGCATCCCAAAAACTCTAATCCATTTTCCTCGGCAGTACATGAAATGGGGCACGTTATTCTTCTTAAAATGACTCAAATGGAGAGTTTCGGTTATTGCGAACATTATGATGAAATTGCAAAAGAAATCGTAAACAAAGCTGTCATTGACAGCGGAATAACGCCGAATTACGAAAACATTTTCGATTTTAGAAAAAAAATTTCATTATACGCAGATCATTTCTACAAATATGCCGAAACCATAGCCGAGGCAATGTCTGACGTTTTTAACAACCGATCTAAAGCAGCCGTTGAATCAAAAGCAGTCTATAAAGTGCTAATGGAAAGATTAAAAAAAATTAGACAGAAAAGACAAAGGAGCTAAACAAGAATGCACGCATCGTCATATTCTTTTTGCATTTTTTTCAGCTTTTCAAATGCTTTTTTAACATTTTCAGGAGCTTCATCTTTAAGCGTACAATCATAGATGTACTCAGCATCCCTATTTGTCCATTCAAAGCACAAATTAAGCAATTTTTCAAATTCTGGACCCGGCATAATGTAAACCTCTCCCCATAATATACCACTTTTTCAAAGGAAATGCAACCCCATGGCAGATTTCATCAACGCAACCATAGAACGGCACGAGTTCGACACGCTTCTCGAAATCCTGAAAGACCGAGCCGTCCACCTGAAACCCATCATGGCCGTGGCTGGAAACATCGTTGTAAAAAGTGTCAAGCAGAATTTCCGCGAAGGCGGCAGACCCGAAAAGTGGACGCAATCGAAAAAGCCCAAGGGCATGACCTTAATCGGCACTGGGGCACTCATGAAAAGCATCCACTACAAAGTTGATGATGACGGAATGGGTGTAACAGTAATGACCGGACCGCAAAAATACGCAGCCATCCACCAGTTCGGCGGCACGACCGCACCGCATGAAATCAAAGCAAAAAACAGACGTGCGTTGCAGTTCACCGTAGGCGGAGTGACGCTTTACAGAAAGAAAGTCCACCACCCCGGCTCAAACATCCCGGCACGCCCCTACATGCTCCTGCAAGACGAAGACATTGAAAACATCAAAAAGGTAATGCTCGAATACCTAAAGGAACCCATCAAATGACCAAACCCACACCCAAAACACCGCAAAAAAAACAGACCTACTACAACGAAATGCCCGTGGAAACAATCAAGATTATCCACGCAATCGTCAAGCGTCCGCAAATTCCGCGTGAAGCCGCCTACGACATCGGCAACGCCGTAAAGTATCAATGCCGTGCAGGCCTCAAGCCCGACAACAATTGGGAAGACGATATCCGCAAAGCGGAAAACTACCTGCACCACGCACGAACCGGCGAATGGATAAAGGAATGAATCTAGAAAAGAGACATCTGCCCGTTGTCACGCTTCTTTGGCACAAAGTTAAGGTAGCGGTAAATCGTGCGTTCGCTCACGCCCGTCTCGAAGGCAAGCTGGTGGACAGTCTTCTCGCAGTTGTCAGCCATGTAGCGACGCACAGCGTTCGGAGTCATCCGGGATGGACAGGCTACATGGTTGCCCGCAAAGCGTTTCCAGATTCTCTTGGCGACATCAAGACCGAGGGTCTTTGCAACCCACTTTAAATCCTCGTTCGGCAAGTCATCAAATGTAAGGGAATCCCAGACGCTCATCTGTAATTCAAATATAACTAAAAACAAAGCAAAAATCAAACTTCGCAACAAAGGAAGTGAAAATGAGGAACGAACGACTTCAAACATGTATAAACTCTTTACTTGTACTCGACGAATGTTTAGCCCAAACAAAAAAGGATAGAGAAACACTCTCTATCCTTGGGAAAATCATTTCTAGCACTAGTGACAAACTCGATGAAGAAATCAAAGACTCCAATCGTTTCTGTTTAAGATTCCTTGCCTTCTTTTTCGCCTTTTGCGTCTTCGCCAGCATCGGTTTCAGATTCATCCTTTGGCACTAATTTATTGTTCATTGTCTTTACAAACACATTGCTTCCGCCTTCAACAACATCTCCCAGTAATCGACGTATGGCATCTTGAAGATTTTGCTTGTTCGTTTTGTTATCCCATTCACCTTCATCAATTGCTCCTAGCAGTTTTTCTAAAGGATCAATCACAGGATGTTTACCTATAGCCCCCACAGCTCTCCAGTTGTTGCCAAGTCCCTTGACGATTTCCTTGATAAGGTCATAATCCGATTCTGCGGGTTTCAAAATCAGAATGTAGTACAAAGCGGAGATGTATTGGCTGAATGCTTCCGAAGACGACTGGTTCGCGTTGGCCTCGTAAAGGTTGGCACCAGCCTTAAGGCAAGGAGTAACAAAGGCGTTCTTGATGGAGCTTTTTTGCTCTTCGATAATAAGTTCAGTTGTTTTCGTCTTTTCGTCAATAACTTTTATCTTTCCATTAAGGTCGTCAAGCAGCTCTTGGGAATACTTTTTGCTTTCATGCACATCCCAAAACACTTTCCAAGCGAACAAACCTATAAAAATCGTGACCGCAATTCCAAGGAATACAAGGACTTTGTTCATGGAATCTTCATAGAACTCCCTAGAATCATACAAAGCTTTCATCGTCGGGTCTTCGATAACCTTTTTTACCGTATCCACATAAACCCGTTTTACGGTATCAGCATCGGGAAAGCACTTGAAGATATAGAAATTGTTTCCTGGCATAGCCTATTCACCGTCCAATTCGTAGGCCACAGTTGAACGGATTTTTATCACACACACAACGTCTCCACCATCATTCAAAATATCCTTATCGTTTCCTATTCTATATGTCAAAATACGCTTTCCATTCATCGTTGCATTTCGAGTTCCCGGATGCGTATAAACGCAAATGTATCCGTTTTCTTCCATTACATGTTCTGGGAATCGAAAGAAGTGTCTCCATACGTTCGTTGGATTTCCGTCGCTATCGTATGTGCAGTCGTAAAAGGCGTAATCACTTAACTGCGTTCCCTTGGAAGCCCAAAACAGAAAACGCTCTTCACCTGAACCTGGTTGAGTTCCGGCCCTTTTTAGCACAAGTTTGCTTTCGCTTTTCTTTACGATATCATCAAAATACATTTTACGTTTCTTCCTTGTTTTTAGATAAGTTCGATAATATTCCCGCTCACGCGGTAGCTTGGGTGGGTGGGTCTTGCTTGGCGGCGGTTTGGGCGGAGAGGCCGAGGGCGACGACGAGGTTGAACAGCGTGGA
>Ga0310786_10001434_pt1 | contig 38471 bp, 58 predicted proteins | sample AusTroGonzalo_MG_FD_203881 | JGI IMG/M metagenome (GOLD analysis project Ga0310786, IMG submission 203881) | Bovine rumen microbial communities from tropical cattle in Woodstock, Queensland, Australia - Gonzalo_03 (v2) (version 2) | ecosystem: Host-associated > Mammals > Digestive system >... | reverse complement strand
AGTAATTATCGCAAGTCTTGTTATGTTTACAAGTTCCACAACAAGCGTTTGGGTAGTCATCAATGTTAAATATTAAGTTAGTCATTTTCATCTCCAAATAGTGAACCTTGCTCATAATGTTCATCAATGGAATCAAGTAAGTTAATACCACCATTTTGGTCTATACCTTGCATACGGTCCATTGCGATTTGATAGAAGATTGGGTTAAGTTCAAACCCTAACCATTGGCAACCAAGTTGTTTCGCTGCCAAAGTTGTTGTGCCACTACCGAGAAAGCAGTCAAACACAATACTTCTCTCTCTCTCTCTCTCATCAATACTATTGATAATAAATTGTCTAATGCGTTCTAGGGGTTTAATGGTAGGGTGTTTATACAATTCCTTATCATCAACATTGCAAGGGCTTGTAAACCATTTGTGTTTGGTTTCTACTGTGCCATAGACTTTAACACCTTTTTCCCTAGCAAACACACAATACTCAATATCGCTTAAATAAGTGTTGTTGCAAGTTGGAATGGGGTTTGTCTTGTTCCAAGTTAGTAAGTCAATAAAACAACCTTTATCATCAAAATAATCAATGATTTGTCTTAACTGGTTTTTATTGCACCAAATATAAATGTTAATCTTTTTCATCACTCGGCAGAGTTCATCAAGAATAGAGTTGTCAAAGCCTTTAGAAATAAATGATGTGTTTTCTCGGTTATCTACTGCATTAGCAATAACTCTTAATCTTTCGCTTTCTTCATCTTTGCCATGCTCTTTAACATATTCTTCATATTTTCTTCTTGCTTCGGTGATGTCGGTTGGGGCGAGTTGAGAGTGGTATGCTCTCTTTTTAGTTCCAAAGCAACCACCCCCACTTGTATAACCTGTTCCAATGTTTTTCTTGGTTAGTTCAGTATCAAGGGCATAAATCTCGCCTTTGTTTTTGTGTTTTCTACCACCGAGTTCGCTATGCCCTTTTCCGCCCATTACAAACTCGTATGGTGGATCAGTGATAACAAGGTCAATACTTTTATCTGGAATATCTTTTATTGCCTTATAACAATCTTCACAATATATGTTGTTCGGTTCAATTTTCATAATAGTTTCACTTTCTCTACCTTTTTAAGTCGGTAATTTAATCTTCGGTATTCATCATATACAGGTTTCCATATATACTCGCATTGTTTTCTTTCGTTAGGCATATAGAGTTCCATAATTTCTAATTGTTCTTGTAGGTCTAATGAGAATGGACAACCTTTGCAACCTGTTCTTTTGAAATTGTAAGGTGGTTTATAGAGTTCGCATATCTCAATTTGATTTTCTTTGATAAACCATTCTTCCCATTCATCACTAACAACTAATAATGGGTGGAACTTAACAACATTTCCTTTATTATCGGTAAGAACGCAACCTTTAATGTTTGCTCTTTGTCCACCCTCTGCACCGCGCATACCTGTAAGAGTTATTGTTCTTCCACTTTGTTTCTTCCATTTAGAAACTGGCTCTTTTTTTAATTTATCGCAGCACAAGTGAGAAATATGAAGTTTGTTTTCTGGTGTGAATTGATAAAGAAGTTGTTTTGGACATTTATATTTAGTCTTGAATCTTCCATTATCGTTTGGATCAATATACATTTCCAAATAATGAGTTATCTTCTTGCTTCTCCAATATTGGTCAACTTTTTTTGCGTGTTCTTTGCTCTTGAATGGGTATCCATAAGTTTCTAATACTTGCTTAACATTTTTAGTTGGTTTCAAGATAATAAATCGGTCATCATTTTTGGCAAGCCCAAGCACGAAATCTCTAATCATTTGATATTCAATTCCTGTGTCTATAAACACTCTTGGTATTTTGTTGTTAGGTAGTGCCATATCAAGTAAGTAGTGAAGTATTGTGCTATCTTTACCACCGCTAAACGATAAATAAGCATTGTTCTCTAAATCATACTTTTGGTTAGTTGCTTGTATAACTTGTATTCGGTCAAACAATAATAATTCGTTGTCCATATTTACTCATCTCCATAAAGTTCTCCTAAATATTTGACTTCGGTTTCAATAATTTCTTTTTCTTTCTTTTTGAACTCTTCACAAGATGTCAAATAATCATAAACCTTTGTAAGATAATCAAGGTTCTCTTCATCAAATATTTCGGCACATAATTTGTTAAAATACCAATTGCATTTCTCTAATGCGACAAGTAAGTTGTATCTATACGCTTTGATATCTTTCTCGCCTTTATCATATTTATATATATAATCAAGTAAGTCCAATAACATTTTCGGTGTTATCTCAAGTTCAACATCGTGGTTTTCATCATAATATTCTATTTCATTATGATTAACGATATAAGGCAATTCATCGCTTGTGGTCTTTTCGTAAGGGTAATAATCAAAGCAAATATTTGCATTTATGGTTAATTTATAATTCATAGTTATTCTCCTTTTACAATTTTTTCAACATAATTGTTAATGATGTCAATGTGCTTATCGTTTTCGTTTACTAATGGGCTTATTATTCCAACCAAGCAAGTAGTGATAATGCTATCGCCAGCACAATGGTAAATTGCGCTATCGCTTAAACCAATATCTTTCAATGCTTGGTAATCTTCATCGGTGAATCCCATTAGTCGCAAACACTCTTTTGGGGTTAACTTCCTTATTCGCAGCATGCTTTTCTCCTTATCAGTTATTAGTGGCATACCATACCCCCCCCCCGCACAATTTAAGGTTGGGGACAAACCATTTGGGTCAAATATTGCGCCACGATCCTTTAATCTTTTTTCGGTGTCATAAAGTCCACCAAGTCTAATTATCTTTGTCATCTTCTACGACTACCCCCACATTCTCCCCCCCCTGTGTGGTGAGAGTTTGGCAACTACCTTTTTGCACTGTTCCCCTGTGGGTTTCCATTCTCGTTGAAATGTCAACACCATCACCATCTTCTGCAAGTAAGTAGCCTTGTTCGGTTGCGTTCTTGATAGCGATAGTTCTTAAATCAAAGTCATTAGGCAAATCATCACATATATAGTTGGTTGTTCCTGCTCTTTTACTTTGTTCGGTAGTTAGTGGTCTGCCAATAGAACAATTGATTTTGCTATTGTTTACCGAGAAATCTTTTGTGCCTGTTGCACTTATGTAATCTATCATCTTTTGAGAGAGATAATACTTTTCATCAACATCTCTTTCTAATAAGTCTTTCAACCTATATTTTAATGGTATCTTACAAGGGAAATCATAAGCATATTCGCCAAGAATACTTATCATAAAACATCTTTTTCTATTTTGTGGTATTCCGTAGTTTTTGCCATTTAAGATTTCAACATAGTTTGAATAACCAAACTTGCGCAATTGTTCTTCCCATTTTTTGAAATGTGCAATATTGTTTTTGCCAACAACTTCTGGGACATTTTCCATTAGCAATATTGTTGGAAGAGTGCTATGCTCTCTCTCTCTCTCTCTCTAATTATTCTTTCTATTTCCCACAGGAGTCCAGAACGAGTGCCGCCATCGGCTTGACTTGTTGCCATACCTTGTCTTTTACCAGCGAGTGATAAATCTTGGCAAGGGAATGAATAAGTAAGAATAGATGTTTGATTACTCGGTAATTCTCCTAAATCGTGTCCCTTAACATCCATAATGTTTACCAAGTTGTGAGTTGCTACACAATTGTTATAGGCATTTCTCAACCACTCAATAGGTTTCTTATTTAGTTGATCCAGTGTTAATGGCTCATTGTAGTTAATACTTGTGCCTTTGATTCTCTCAATAAGTTCTTCTTTTGATTTGCCTAATGAGTAGTCAGTTTTATCTTTTGTGTGAATTGCATTATACCCACAATAAGAGTTGTAAGCCCATTCGCAGATTTTAGACTTTTCTTTGTCTATTTCTACACCGAGAATTGAGAGTGCTTTATGTTGTGCGCCTATACCAGCGAACATTTCTAATAAGATGACAGGTTGCTTAATTTTGAAGTATGGATACATTTCGCCCCATAAACTTAATTGTTCATACATTTCGCTCATATCTTTCCACCTAATTTAACATAATCACTTTCTTCGATTTCTAATTTATTATTGGCGTTATCAATGACGTAATACTTTCCATTTTCTTCATAGAAATCCACTATTTGATTTTCGTTAATGAAAAATATGTATTTTTTAACTTTAACCATTAAATAATTTCTCCTTTTAATTTTTTTTGGCATTGTGGCAAGTTTCTCATAATCCTTTTACCTAATTGTTTTTCTAATTCTCTTTTAACTAGATAAATTAAGTAAATTGTTTCGGTTATTTCGCCACGTCCTAGTGCTTTATCTGTTTGCATACATTTATAAATCTTCTTGTCCATAATAATTTTTTTGCCATTTCCTAAATCACTCAAGACCATTCCATTTGGAACATTATATTCATTACGTTCTTTAATGTTTTTAAAAGTTTTTTTGTATGCAGTTGTCATTTTTTTAAAACTTTCTTTTGAGAAATGCTTTTTTATTTCTTTTTTAGAAAGACCAGCCGTCCATGGAGTATTTCCTTTTTGATATTTCCACATTGATTTTGGTTTATGTATTTTTTTCTCTTTACAATAAGAAATAACACTAGAATAACTATGATTATTTCCAAACTCTTTAGTAAATCTCAAAAAAGTTTCTTCTCTGCTTTCATTAAGTGGGTAATTTTCGGCAAGCCACTTTTTTTCTTCGTTTGTAAATCTCTTAAGCATAAATTATTTATTAATTTTTACTAGTTCGCTAGAGTTTAATCTCGCAAATACTAATTCTAATTTGCAAGTATCAGTAATGACTTTTGCAGATGCACACATAGTTTGGTAAATGTCTAACAATTCTTTTTTCTCTTTGATAGAAGTGTTTGGATTGCCAAGAACTTTTAATATTTTTCTCATTTCAGTTCTTATTAATGACAAATCGGCTTGTTGGTCTTGTGTGCTTACAGTGATAATTTCTTGTTTGGAAGAAATCACATAATCATTAATTTCTAAAAATTGTTTAGCGATTTCATCAATTTCCTTTGCCGATTTTCCTTCGACTTTCCCAATATCGCCAACGATTTCCTTTTCGCCATTAGCAATAACAATTAGAGTTCCCACTCCATATTCATTAATTTCAACTTTATAATCTTGTATTTTCATAATTATTAATCCTTTCTTATTTCTTTTACTAAAACTCCACATTGAATCAAGTTGTCATTTTCGATTACAACAGTGAAATGGTTTTTAGTAGTTTTCACAAACTTTAATTCGCTATCACTAACATTTCTATATAAGTCGATTATCTCTAACTTGACACCATTTGCGTTTAATATGTCAAACGCACGTTTTAAGACACTTTTGTCTTTGGAATAGATATTTATGCCATATTTCTCAAAAACTCGTAAAATAGCCCTATCTATTTCAGTTTCAAATATCTTGGTTTCTTTGTTGCAAAAGTCCACTATTGCTTTTGATTTGTCATATAATCCCATGCCGCTTAAATCTTGGGTAAGATATAAAGCATCATTTTCATTTATAATTGTTGGTAAGTTCATTTCTTATATACCTCAACTACTTTCATTTCTTCTGGTGTTAATGCTCTATCGTTTAAGTTCACGCAAGGAACAGTGCCATCTTGATTGGCTTTATACTCCAAGTTGTTTAGATATTTCCATTTTCTTTCAAGTGGAATTAATTCGCTTTGTTTCCAATCTTCAAATTCTTCTTTACTTTCACAAAGTTTGCAACCACCTTTTTTATCTTTAACTATGATGGAATATCTACTACCAATAACCCAATTCATTTTCCTAATGTCATTTCCTAACGCAACACACTTGTCATGTATTTTTGGATTTTTGTTTAGTTCATAACCCAAGTTTGTGCTGCATATTTCTTCTATTGAGAAGTATTTGCCACTTTGGAAATTGTCCTTTAAATAGTCAATTAATCGGTGTTGTCTTGGTGTTAAGTTTTTGGTTAAAAACTCTTGTCTTTCTTGCCTTAATTGTTCAATTCTTAAAGCAATATTTTTTTGTTTTTCTTTAATTCTTTGTTCTTCTTCAAAATCGCAGTTAGCGGTTTGGAATAAATCTAATTGATCCACCATAATTATTTTTTTCCTTTCTCAAATGGGTAATCGTTTTCATTAAGTTCATCGCCATGGGTAATCGTTTTCATTAAGTTCATCGCCATTTGTTTCTCCTTGTTCTTCTTCGTTTTGTTCTTCACTATAATTTGGATTAATTTGGTTTAATTTATCTTGGTTTAATTTATCCTGGTTTAATTTATTATTTTCTTTTGTATTACTTTTCTTTAAGTGATACTCATTATCAATAATTTCCACCATTTCACGATACTTGCGATAATTAGTCCACAAGCCCTTTTTAAGTTTGTTGTGATAAAACCAATGCCTAACCAAATAAACCCTATTTGAGTGATTATCTTTAAACTCTAACAAGAAACCTTTTTCAATGAGTTCTTCTAGTGCAGTTTGATAATCGTTTCCTAGTAATTGTAAGTTAGTTTGATTCAAAAACTCTTTATCGTTATCTTCGAGTATTGTTATCAATTCGCTTACATTATCTACAAAACCCATATCGTCAGCGCAATTAATCATCATTAGATATAGCAACTTTGCTTTATTGCTTGTGTATTTCTTAAAAGCACTAGCGTTTAGAAAATCGCAATTTATAAGTCTATGTTTTGCCATCTTGTTTTCCTTTCTACTTATCGAACTTTTCCCACCACCATTTTTTGATGATGGTTAATGCTCTTTCAAGTTCTTCTATACTCATTAAAGAGAAATGGCATTTTTCATAAGGTATTCCCAATTCTTTTGCTAACTTATGGTAATAATCATCTCTCTCATAATGATTTCGCCATAATGGATCAAACCATATATGGACTTCTTTTCGTTTTTGCCAAAGTTCTTCTTCCACTAAATTCCCCCTAACTTTTTCTCAATTAGTTTCTCAACTTCTTTAACAATATTTTTAATCGTGTTCGTTGACACATTGTATTCACTAGCAAGTTCTTTAAGATAATAAAGTCCGCTATGATACTTGTTATAGATTTCAAACCTTTGTTTTCTTCTTAATCTTTTCTTCATATTTGTCCTTTATTTTATAGAAGATAACCAATATTCCTGTTGTTAATAAGCCGATTGATGCAAGTGCAGAAATTGATAGAATTATCACTATAAATATGTCTAGTAAGTATTCCATTATATTTCCACGTAGCACCAACTTTGTGGTGCTTTGGTTAATGGTTTATATGCCAACATTTTGCCTTTAACACCATCAAATCTTTTATCTGCTTTTGGAAATCGGTTGTAAAACTCATTCAACTCTTTTGGTTTGTCAAAGATTACTAGGTCATCAATATGCCAAGCATAAGCATCATTATATCCTAGATACTTAAATAATTCATCATCGCTTATTTGTGCTAATTCTAATAATTCTTTCTCATAAAAGTCATAAGTATTGCTAATCCTTTTAAGAGTGAACTTTGCGACTACTTTACCATTGATAATTTTATCTCCATAACCACCACGATAAATGTTCTTATCATTCGTGCAGTAGATATACACATCAATAGGTAAATCTACATTTGGTTTGGTCTTTCTAATCTCTATGGTCTTTTCCCCATTGAGTATTTTTGCCACAAATCGTGGCTTAATTGATATAAGTATGCTTTTCATTATTAATTCTCCTTATCTTTTCAATAGATATTTCTTTTGCTAAACAACCACAAGACTTTATTTTTCCCAAATCAAGTAGTTCATCATAACAATTTATTTCCCCTTTCTCGGTTGATTTGCAACACCTATTACAATAAACATTAAAACAGGAGTTATACAACTTGTTAAAACCAACGTATGAAATAGCAATTCTTCATCAAATAATGTAATCGCAATAACTGTGTAAATTGGAAATATTATCGCCATTAAATAACACAAGATACTGAACCACCATTTCTTCATATCAATTCTAATTCTCCTTTCTCATTCATTTTTGCGACATATTTTAAACCCCATTCAGTCCAAATAGCACCATAGATTATTGACTTATTGCCAAGTTTTAAACTTTCCTTTGCTTTTATTTTTGCCCACTCTAAATCGCCATAAACTAATCTTGCACCACCTTCGTAAGCAACCACAAAATCATCACACAATTTTTTAATGGTGTTTGCTTTAATACTTTCATCAAGTAGTCTATACTCTTTTAATGCTTCTAAACCTTTACTCATTTTCTAATTCCTCCTTTGTTAATGCCCAAGTTTTGCCATAGTCTTTGAAATAATAATCAACGTTATTATATCCATCGTAGATTTCTTCGCTATCAAAAAATAAATTACTAAAATGATGATATTCACCATCTTTACTATAAAACCCTTTTTTCAATGCTTTAAACAAAGTAATTAAATCAATACCAAGCTCTTCTTCAATATCTTCTAATTGACCTAATTTTTTCAAAGCATTATCAACTCTATTTCCATTACAAATGACTTCTTCATTAATAAGATATTGACCATCACTTCTTATCTTCGTTAATCTCATAACAACACCTCTTTTAATAAGTCATACTCTTCTTGGGTTAGTTTTTGATATTGTCTTTTATCGGTTAAGATAAAGTTATTATATTCATCAACATTTTTAGAATGTCTTAACCAATACATAGATACATCTTTCTCTATAATAATCTCTAATGCTTTGAGTTTCTTTTGTTCATCTAATGTTCTAAAAAATTCGTTCATAGAATTAACTGCAAATTGAGTTTTTAAATCTTCATTATCTTTAAGTTCAGTTTCGATGATGTCTAAATCTTTTTCACAAAAATCATTTACCGTTGCGTCTATTTCAAAATCAATAAACACTCTTTGGTTTCTTACTCTTTCCAATGCTTCTAAACCTTTACTCATCTTTGTTCTCCTTATTGAAGAATTGAGAATACATAACAACACTAGTTAGTTTCTTTCTTCTTCTACAACTTGGACAGTGTCCGCAACCGATAGGTTTTTCTAAACCAAACTTGATTCTTTGGTATCTTGGTGCTTTTTCTTTAAATCTTTCCAAACCCTTATCAAGATAATATTGGTCGATTTCAATAAGTGCTTTATCTGGTGCTTCTTCTTTTGTAGTGGCAGCAATAATAAATGGCACTCTAATATTCGTTTTTTGTCTTTTAAGTTCTTGATAGACACCGCCTTGCACGTCATAACCATAATTCTCAATGAAGTCTAATTTCTTGTGTTGTTCTTCATTCCATATCTTCGCAAAGTCTTTCATAACTTTTTGATCCACAACCTTATCATCATAATCAAAGTCAAACTTTCCTTTAACTAACACACCAGCAATTGTGCCAGTGTAGATTTGTTGTGGTTTGCCCTTATGGAACGAATAGAAGTAATCATCTTCTTCAATTGCCTTAATGACTTCTGGAATGTTCTTAAATGGTGCTTTAAACTCTCCTGTGCGACTATTTACCATATCCCCACCATTAAGTTCTATATACTTGCTTAATTCATTTGAGAAGTGAGCGTCAATATATCCACCAAATAGGAACGAATCACTTTTATCTTCTTCAATAAGACCAAGCAACTTGTCCATCGCTTCAACTTCGCATTTCTCAAAGTCTTTAAATTGCGATACAGACATATACTCCATATTGGCTTCTAACGAGTAATAATTTTCATTAGTTAATTTCATAACTTATTACTCCTTTTTAATCTTCCAACAACGATAATGCCTTGACTTGCAGTTAAACCATTAATTGTTTCGCAACCATAATCGCTCTTTAACCAAGCAAAGAAAGCGTTGTATTGCTCTCTACTTAACTTGCCTACATATTCCACTAAAATTTGCTTTTCTTCTTCTCTAATCGGTGCGTTTTCATCTTCGGTATCTACTTTTGTTGTAGGACTTTCTTCCTTTGGTGCTTTTTCGCCATTTTGAGAATAGTTTCTAGTCTTTGGGTATGTAAATACTATGTCCTTTCCAAAATTGGTTGTAATCACAAGTTTACTAATGTTGCCTTTGCTATCATATTCAATGGTATCGACTTCAAAGTATTTTGCACTTTTAAATTGCTCTGGAATAGTAATTCTTGGTGCAGAATAAAGAGAACGCCCTATACCCCATTGGAAAGCAGCCCTCTTCATGGAATCGCTACACTCAGCCTTAACTCTTTCCATAGTGTAATCATCATCTCCACCATCGGCTTTAAAAACCCATAATGGCTCTTTGTTAGGATCATCATAATAAAGATTGATACCAATTTCACAAATCATGGTGTTTTTGACTTGGTAAAATCTTTTTTGCCAATTAAATGCACCAACAGTTTCATCAAGAATATTGGCATCCACTCTGGCTGTTTTATAGAGTAATAATGAGTTTCCCCCACCTACTCTAACTTCAATTTCATCTTTTGTAAGATTTCTAAACTTTAATGTTTTCATTTTATTTTCCTTTCTTAATTAATGTTGCATAAACTTTAATCAAATATTTAATTAAATCTAATAATTCTTCTCTTTCATAAATACCACTAATGACACGACCATCTAGCATGATACTTTTTTCGCCATATTCGACAAAATCATATTCATCACATAATTGGCTACAAAGTTCTTCCAATTCGACATCTAATTCTTCTTCAATATCTTCTAGGTTTCTTAACTTTCGTATTGCTTCCATGGATTTCTCGTAGCCATTTTCATTATCGGCTGCGATATACCCATTTTTGTTGGTGTATCTATAAACCATAATTATTTCCTTTCCTTTTTTTCTCTACTTGGAATAGATTGAGCCATCCTAATAAAGTTATATAAAATGACTTCTAATCTATCACTACGATTTTTAATATCATCTAAATAGACATTTGTTAAAAAATCTTCAGTGATCTCTCCCCCACCATGACTTTGACTTTTAATTTTTATGGTAAAGTATGATAAATCTGCTGGGTTTGGGTTTCTATCTTCAATAACAAACATATCGCCAATCTCTTTAATCTCTTTGGCTAGTTCATTATTAACTTTTAGATATAATTCATTGTCTTGTTTTAGTTCTTCATTTTCTTTAAGAACTTTTTCTAATTTTTCTTGGGTGTTGTAATATAAATCCATTACAAACTCTTCTGGGTTTTTAAATCTTGTGTTTTCCATATTTTCTCCTTAAAACTTTCACTTGTGCATTGTTCTTTTATAAAAGTGTTGCACCCCACTAGTGTTGATTTCCTAACCAACAAAAAAAGCATATTAGTATAGAGTGTCAATCATAACGTAGAAATGTTCGCCACGATCATTTTCATAAACGTCATAAATGATTTCATCACAACAAATAGTGTCAACATACCAATATGTTTCGCCATTAATGATTTTTGCCATCTTGTTTTCTCCTTTGACTAAATCTTACACGATAATAAATAGTATTGCAATAATAATTTTAATAATTGTTTTGAAAATGATTTTTTCGCCTATAAATCTACCAAAATTGTTTTTAACCCACTATTTTAAAAATTGTTTTATTTTTGAACACCGAAATCATGTTTTACCTAACCATATCATGTCCCATATTTTTTGATTTTTAGTTTGATATTGCTACTAAATACTAAAAATAGATATAAATCACAACTTATATTACAACTTTTTTGTAAAATATGTGGGGGTTAAATATAAAAGAAAAAGCCAGTGAACAAGATGGCTAACTTACACTGACTTTGACTTATGCACAATTCGTTGACATTTCAATTTGTCTTACGAAAAGCGATTCTTGTCGCATAATTATATTATAATAATTAGGTAGCAGTTTCAACAATTAATTCTTCTTTTTTGTTTTTTTGCTCTTTAAACTCTCGCTCTATCATTTGCTCGTATGTTTCAGGAACAAACATTTTATTATCAAGACTAAACTTAAATTGCTTTAATATGCTTGTTTTATTTTCAATAGCGTTAGCCTGGTCGCGAACATTAATAACGCTTGTGGAATAACCACTAACGAATGAAGTTATAAATGCACATAACCTAGATAGCAAATTAAACCATGCTTTTCTAACTGCATCATCTCCACCACCACTAGCGAACTCGTTAATAGTTAAAGCACTCCAAATAATAGAAATGACTAGCGAACTAACTATTTTAAGCAAGTAATTATTTCTTTTATCTCTAACGATTTTTTGCGCTATCTTTTTGCCTTTTTCGGCTTCGTTTGTAGTTGCTTCTTCATCATCAAATAGAGCAAGATAATAACTTTCGCCAAAAGTGTCTAATTTAATTGAAAAAGTATCTTTAACTAACTTTAAATCTTCTTCATCAAGTTTCTTAATCTTAATGCCATTTTTAATGTAAATAGTGTTATTTAAATCATTAATGTCTAAACCTAATTTTCCAATAAATAAATCTTCTTTTTCTATGTTTTTAACAATGACTTCTGCAACCATTGTTTTAAATTGATGTTCCACTAAATAATCAATTTTCTTTTCGATAAGTTTTTTCTCTTTATAGTGTAGCCACCATTGAGAAAAAAATATTCTTATTTGCTCTATTGCAACAATAATAGTGTTGTAGTCATTACACGCCATTTGGAATCTACCATTAACTTTTTCTTTTTGAATATCGCTACCAATAGAAGTGCCTAGTAAAATACCAAAAATCATAATGCCAACTAATATTGATGAGTTTGCTAACCAATCTAACCATTGGAAATTGAGAAAATCAAATCTAGCATTAAAAAAAGAACTAAAAATAATTAAAACCAAACCAACAATTAGAGTTGTCGCTTTAATTACTTTCTTTGTGTTTATGTTTTTAATTTTAAACATTACTTAATCTCTCTCTTTCTATCTTGAATAACGATAACATAAAATAAAGCAAAAATAGTTAAACCTAGAAATACATAAACAACAATAGCAAAATCGCTAGTTAGTAATTGTGGAACTATGGACCAATCTCCATTATAAGAAGAATAAATCGTTCCAAGAATAATGAAAAAGAAAGCAATTAGTATTGTTCCAAGAACTCCTAGAACTGCTAATATACCACCTTTTGATTTCAAAAACTTTTTAATATCTTTAATAATCATGTCTAATCTCCCTATTTGTTTTAATCAACAGAAACCTTTTGAGTTTCTCTCTTTGCTTGTTCTTTTAACAAATCTTCTTCGCTACTATCAAGTGCTTTCTTAAACTTGTTATATTTAGCAACTTCCATTTGTTCTAGTATGTCAACACCATAACCAGCAACGCAACCACTTGCAGCGACCAAGCATAACCACCATATATCATATGATATTTGACTAATCATATAGAACACAAATGCGAATACGAGTAGTCCTGCTATCATAGTGATCCATGTGTTTGTTATTGTTTTATCTTCAGTTTTCTTATTAACAAGTAATGATACAACAGCAAGAATTACAATAGCACTTGTTCCACCAATGGCAACTTTATAATCTTGGTTAAACCACTCATCTCTTTTGACTATCATTGTAATAGCGAGTGGCGCAGGTGTAGCAATAGATTTACAAGCCCAAAATATTTTAGATTTAACGTATGCAAGTTTCTTTTGCTCTTTAATCGTTAGTTTCTTCTTTTTCTTCTCTGCCATAGTTTAACTCCTTAATCGCATTTTGAACTTTTGCATTAGGTATTAATTTAAGAACATAAATGATTTGCTCTCTATATTCTTTATTTTCTTGTTTTAATCGCTCTAATTCGCATTTTAAGGCATCTTTTTGCTCGGTTAGAGTATTTACTAGTTCTTTTGTTTTTTGTTCGTTATCGCTTATTTTTTCTTTAAGAGTGTTAATTTGCTTTTTTCCTAAACTAGAACTTGCGAATAATCTTAATAAGAATAAACCAACAACCACTAATGAAACACCAATTACAGGTAATGGTTTGTTTAAGTATTCCATAAACTTATCATTAAATGCTTGTGTTTCAGTTGGAAGATATTTTAAACAAACAAAATCAACTATAATGCAAATTGTAATTAGTGCAATTAGCACCATTAGAGAAATATTTAATGCTTTCTTGAATCTAGTCATTATTTTCTTCCCCCTTTAAATAAGCGATTTCTTTTTTTAGATTATTGTTTTCTTGTCTTAAATAATCTATTTGATTTTGAATATCATTGATTAAAGCAATTAAACTTTCTTTTTCTCTTGTTTGTTCTTCTCTACAAAGATATTGTTCTAAAAGTAAATCTTGATATTGCTTATCATCAATGTTCTTTACAAAAGAAATCATATCGCATTTTCCATGTTGGTTAAGATGTATTGATACTAATTTTTTATCTTTCATAATGATACCCCTACTTTTTCTTAAAATATTCAATTTGGTTTAATCTCTTTTGTGCTTGTTGTTTGGTGGGGTAAGTTCTTGATAAAACCCTACCCTTTTCACTCTTAACAACATAACCTTTGCTTGTCTTGGTAATCATAATTATTCATCATCAACCCAAGCTAATGTTCCTTCAACATTTTTAAGTGTTTGAGTTTTGCTACCATTATAACCAGTTAGAGATTTAAGGTAGTTTTCAAAACTTGTTGCGACATTGTCTTTGGTAATAACATTACTTGCATTAAAATCAGTCGCATTACCTAAACTATCAATAAATAAGACATAATCGGCTGGGTAGAAGATTTCGCAACCTTGTGGGTAGCCATTATAATCAGTGCCACCATATTCCATTGTGCCAAAGTCATCTACTTCAATATTCTCTGTGTAAGAAGTGCCATCTTCGTGAGTATATGTAGCAAGTTCGTAGTAAAGTGTGCCAGTAATATCGCTTGTTTGTGTAAGTGATGTATCTTTAATATAAATTGTGCTTTCATTATTTCCGCAGGCAATTACCTTATCATTTGAAAATAGATTTGCAATAGATGTTCTAACATATTTATTGTGTAAAATATTTCCTACAATACTTGCACCACTAACTAGTTTCATTCCAGAAAGTGTTGCTACATAAACCCCTGTTGAATATAATGACCAACTTAATGTGCTTAAATCAACACTACCCACTTTTCTAGTAATAGTGCCATTAGGTAATTTTTCTTCAGTAATATCTCCTGCACTTAATAATGGACTTGTCTTTAATTCACTACCTAAATCGTATGTATGAGATACATATTCTTCATAGTCAGGTCTTGAAGTTGTGCCATCTTCTAACCAAGCAAGGAATAAACAAGTTGTAGCACTATAATTACTAATTTTTACATAGTGTGTATTAGAACTTAATACAACTACCTTATCGGCACTATCAATACTTGTTGTTCCAATTTCGTTTTTAGCACCATCATATTCGGTTAATATGCCACCATTAGCATTTTTAACAATATATTTTTGTGAATTGATAACTGGAATATAATTTGTTGGATTAGAATAATCAAATTGATTTTTCCCAGTTGTTTTTAATGTTGTAGCATTTGCACTAACTAATGTGCCAGTGTTATAAGCATAGTAAGGTAATGGGAACATTTGGTTGAAAATATCTACACCAGTAAATGTAAGGTCATAATCACTTAATTCAACACCATTTAAAATAGCAGGTGGAATATCTCCGTTGAATAATTGGGTAAGGTCAATAAGTTGTGGGTAGAATTTAATTGTTCCAGTAATTGCAGTTCCGTTTAAAATTCTAATTGCCACTCTACCAGTCAATGTGCTTGTAGTGTTAAACATTATGCCACTACCAATATCTTTATCTTTAAAATCGGCATTATAGTAGGCACATAAGAAATAACTTGAAGCACTACCACCAATAGGACAACCTTTTAACAAGTATTTATGGTTTGCAATAAATGGTAATTCATTTAAGAATAAATAAGTATTATCAGTTGCAGTTCCACTAATAGACCAAGTGCCATCACTATTGTTTGTAAATGTGATTCCGTTTTTCTCTTGTGTTGTAGCACTAGAAATTGCTAATTGTTGATTAAACGCATAAGTTTGACCTTTTAATTTAATGTATTTAGCAATAGGGGCAGTATCACTTGCACCAGTTCCACCATCAGTAGCAGTTGCTTGGAAAGTAAATGGTTTGTCTTGTGCATTACCACTATTCTCACTAACATTCTCTAATTGTTCGGCAGTTAATGATTTTGCAGGGACTAATGTTCCATTTTCTAATGAAACAATGTCGGCTTTGCCACTAACACTTGCTACTGCACTATTGACATCATCAACTAAATCTTGCAAAGTTGCGGTAGTCCATTTTGTGTTGTCCCATGTTCCAGTTGTATTATCATCTAAACAACGATATAAAGCACCATCGTAAACAACATAATCATTAGTGTTATAAGTTTTAGTGCTATCGTATTCTTCAAAAAGTAATGCTTCTACTTGTTCGAGAATATTTTGTGCCATATTTTGCTTATCTTCACTTGATAAGCCGATTTTAAATGTTTTAGTTGCCATAACTATCTCCTTAATTTGCTTCTATTGTTAATATGCCAGTGGTTTCACTATAAGACATATTGTATAAATCACTTGAATATACAAGTGTAATAGTTCCTTCTTCTTCATCATAAGGTTGGACTTCAAAGAAACCAGCAGCAATAAACTTATCATCATAAGCCGATAAATCCATTGTAAGTTTGTCCCAACCACTACCAGTCCAACAAACATTATCGCCTGCTAGAACTTCCATTGTTTGTGTTGTTCCACTTGAAATCCAAGTTAATACTCCATTATTACTTACGTTGTAGAAATAACCTGTTTCATTAACACCCAAAGAACTTACAAGAGCATTTAATTCACTAACTGTCTTTGTGCCTTTATAAACAAGCATTGAAGTAAGTTTAGTGTCGATTTCACTTTTGTTATACACTTCGCTTTTGTTATACACTTCGCTTTTTGTGTATGTTTCGCTTTTGGTATAAACTTCATCTTTTGAATAAGCATAATTTTCAACAAAATCTTCTGTTGCTATGTCTTTATCGTTAAATGTAAAACTTCCACCATTTACTTCTATATCTCCACCATCAGTGTCGATTATAACTCCTGTATCGCCATATATCTCGACTTTCTTTTCAGTAGGAGAGTTCAATTTTAATCCATTTTCGTTTTCTTCGATAGAAGCATCATCAAATTCAATTTTGCTAATACCATGTAAAATAGACACCATATTATATAGTTGATAGAACGGACTAGTGTCTGTTTTTATATAGAATTGTTTTGTTTCCTTATCGTAAATTATTGCGTTAGTTGTGTAATCACTTAAATCAGTTTCGCTAATATCGTCAACATAAGCAACACTTCTTAAACCAATTTGACTAATGATCGCCAATAATTGTTGTAATGTAATAGTGTCAACTTCATCTCCACTAACAACTTGTGTAGCATAAGCAATATAGATTTTAATACTGCCTGTTGCTTGAATAGTTGGTGTCCCATGAATTATATAAAGACCAGTTTCACTATCTTCTTCAACTTGAATACCACCAACATAACCTTGCAAGTTGATATACACATCTCCTTTTGCTTGGGTAAACCAAGTAGATAATTGTAAGTAAACACATTGACCTACACTATCAGTTTTGCTATTTAGAACTTTGCTACCGATTTTTCCATTAGGTAGTTTTGCAACTGCAACCCAAGTAGCACCAATCCACTCATCAGGTAAATAGAATCTAATCTCGGTTGTATTACTAGCACCAACAAAAGAACTACCTACTATTGGGTAATGGACGGAAAGTTCTTTATCTTTGTATGGCAAACAATCAGTGCCATAGAACACTTGCATTATTTTACTTTCCATTTGAATATATCTCCTTTGAGATACAATCATTATCTATTACTAGCATAATTTTGTTTCTCCTTATAAGTTAATTCTATTATATACCTTTTTAATTAATTTTATAGTGATTTATTTTTAATGTTAATTTATTGTCCTCTATATTAGCGTTTTCAACATTCCTAATAACGAACATTAAATCGTTGTTTTCAATTAAACCACTAGCGAAATAAGTTCCATTATTTTCTTGCCAAATAACCTTTGTTGTAGTCCTAATTATAACTATGTCTTTATTTAATAAAGAAGTTAAATCAAATGCGTTGATAAATGTTGGCTCAATTACTCTATTATACCTATGAGTTAATGGAAAATATTCGTTTTCATAGAAATTAATTTTGATTTCATCATTTGTTGTTTCAAAATTAATACAATCAACACAATTAGAATAGTTTGTTATGTTTTGAATATCTAATGAGTTCCAATTATTTTGGTTAATTGTGTTCTTGTTAACGATTAAAAACTTATAAAAAGTTCCATCAGTTTCGTTTCTATCTAAAATGTTTTCTCCAATTATTACATCATTACTATCATCAATTTGACAAGCATATTCAAATACAGGGACTTCGATTGGATCTTTATTGTAATTGGTTTCAAGAATCATAAAATCGCATAAATCTTTAGCACCTTCAAAATCGTTTCCACCTTCATAAACTTTGCTATCAATAAATACAGAGTAATTAAATAAATCTATTTCTCTTGTAAAGTTTTCTTCTTCTATATAGTCCATATATATATCTTGCAAAACTTCATCATTACACATAGCAATATTAAACGATTTTACTTTTCCATTATCATCAGTATATTGAATTGGTGTATTAACATTATCTGTTATTCCATTAAATATTCTTCTTATGTCAAAGCCACAAGAAACATTTTGACTTCCATAACCAATTATGTTGTTGTCTTTAAAATCTAATACTTCGTAATATTGTTTTTTAAGAGCAAATGCTGTTGTATCTAATTGATAATACCAAGTATTGCTTGTTCCTGTTTCATTATCTCCACCAAAACTTTCATCATAAAAAAGTTTTATTACCGCTATGTGTTCACTAATATCGGTTTGTCTATAACCAAAATTGCATATTTTATAAAGTGGCATATAAAAATCATCATCGCTATCTATATCTTGTTCGTGAGATAATTCATAAAAATCTCTATAAAGTTGTTTTCTTTTTACATTAAGATTTTGTGGTATGCCATAATCACGAACATTGGTATTTGGATTTGTCATAATAGATTTAGTGGAAATATTTTTAGACATTGTAAACTCTGCGACAATATAATAACTATTATCTTCGTTTTCAAAATAATCTAAAGAAACATTGTTTATTACATAATAATTTGAATTAATTAATACAATTTGTCCTACTTTTGGAATATCGTTTTCATTATAATAAGTCCCAAATTTTGTAATTGTATCTCCTTCTATTTCTTTTGAATAAGATAACAAAAGTTTTGATAATCCCACACTATCATTTAATTTTCCATTTTGATTATATAATTTAGTATCTTTGCTTAAACCACTATTATCGTATTTTATTTTAATGTCGTTCATTGGAATATAATTAATTCTAAAATATAAATATTGTTGTAGCAAAAATTCGCCAATTTCTATTGCTCCACTTCCAGTTCTTCCTATTGGAGCCAATTCTACTCTAAAAGAACTATTGGGATTTACTTCCCATATAACAGGACTATCTACATTTATTCTTAAATCTGTAGAAGCATAATTATTAAGATAAGATTGTTGATTTAAACCACTTCTATTTGTGTCGCACAAAAAATTAAAGTTTTCTAAATAATCATTTCCCCTTTGATAAGAAATAGTTCCAGTTGTATATTTTAAAGTATCCCTTACTTCTCCAGGTGCTAAATATAAACCACCATAATATATATTGGTACCAGTTGGAACGGAATTATTCCATTGTTCAACAGTCATCATTGGTTGATAATAATTTTCATTATCTTTTGGCGGTATTATGGTATTATTTATAGGATCATATCTCCAACCACTATATAAAGTTGTTCTCATTCCAAATTGTATTTTTTGTAAAACAGAATCTATATCATTTTCTAAATAAGAAACAACTTCTTGACTATTGTTTTTTAAAAAAATTATTGCCTTATCTAATTTATTCTTTATTACATAGTAATTATCAGTGTCTAGGTCTATTCTATAATAACTAATTACATTGTTAGCATTTAGGTATCTAATATTTACTCTTATTGATCTAACTAATTGTAGCCAATTAACTTTGTATATTTTTGTTGGAAGTCTTAAAATAGCGTTATCTTTATTGATTTCATATTGAGTAGATGATAATTTAACAGTTCCAATAGCAGGGTATGTTTTAGACTTTGTTGAAATAACATTTTCAGCATTTGAAACAACAATAGTGCCAAAACTATTTTGATTCATATTTTTTGTTTCTTTAACACTATTAAAATCATCTTCATTTAATATGTCCAAAGAATTATCTCCTGTTTTTGAAATTATATTAAATGTATAACCTGTTAATAAATGTTCGTTATTTTGTGTTAATGACATTTTGATAGCGCAGTTATAACCATCAAATAATTCTCTTAAAGCATTAAGCAAAGTGTAATTTTCAAATGTTTTTGTGTAATCAATGTTTTTTTCTAAATCTAAACTAGGACTATTAATTGTTAATGGCAAATTATCATAAAACTCTAAATTAGATAACTTTAATAATCTATCTAAAAAACTTGAAATTGTATAATTGTTTGCATAGAAACCACAATCGGTCAAGTCCCTGGCATTTAATAATTCAATTAAACCAAGAACTTGTAATTCGTGCTTAAATAAATAACCACTTTCGTTTACATATTTCTCTACTTTATCATGGGACACTACCCACCAAGTATTAGTTCCATTATGCCATAAAATAGTGTATGGCTCTATTTCATCAACTTGATTAAAACTATAAACAATAAACTTTGCACTATCTTTAGTTCCATCAATTACAAATGAAATATTAAAGTTATCTTGAACTTCTCCAAGTAAATACCCTTGTAAAGTATTTTTATCATAGTAATAAACATCATTTTTTGCCATAATAACACCTATTTATTTTGATTATAAGTTCTTAAACCATCCCAACCATTAACAACGATTTCGTATTGACCACGAATTGCACCTGTTCCATTTTGCATCGCTTTAAAGTTTTGATTATTTCTTTGGTCTGCTAATGCTCTATCTCTATTTTGCCACTTAAATATTGCTTGAATAATCATAGCGACAATAATAGCAATCGCTGGTCCACTAATTCCAATTTTACCTGTTTCAGTATTTTTTGTTATAAGTCCTGCACCTGCTCTACCAAGTCGCATACCTTTTTCCCAATAGCCACCTGTCAGTTTGTTTAATAATGGGTTTATTGCTCTTAATTTTCTATTATGTTCAACACCGCCTTTTTCTCCACCTAAAATAGACACCCATCTTCCTTTTTTTGCAGGTGTTTTTTTAGACATATTGCTAGTGCTAGAACTTTTTCTTCCACTAGTTCCACTAGTAGTTGTCTTATTCTCAACAATAAACCTATATATCGTTGCCATTAGTTTTCTCCTTGAACTTGGAACGGAATAGTTAATGTTAATATATCGCTTTCCGTATTCTCAATATCAATGCTTTCAACTATTTTAGCATGATAATCTATTACTTCAAAATTGCCAAAACTACACCATACTTCAAAGATATGATAAATAATATTTGGAGATACATAATTTTGATAACTTTTATCTTCTCCATTAGCGACAATTCCGTATCTAGTATACTTAAACCATTGGTCTAAAATAGGTATGCTTCTATCTAGCACAAATGTATATTGATTAGATATTGATAAGTTATCGCTATGAGAATTAGTTATAAACTTATTACTTAATAATTGACTAATTTGTGTATCGGCATTAGCACCACTAGGCATTTCAAGTGGCTCTAAAATTGTTGCATTACTTAATTTATCTTGTGCAACGCTAGTAATTTCTATGCCGATTTTTGCTTTTATTTCTTTTTTAATTAAACCAACTTTGATTAAATCATTTCCTAAAACAGTATTAATGTCGGTTAATGTTGCGCTACCACCAAAATAAATAACTATATATTTATCAGCATTAAGGTTATATGGCTCATCACACCTAATTGAATCAAAACTTAATGATAGTTTGTATTTGCTAGAGATAACTTCATCAATATAATAAATTCCTTCTTCACTAGCAGTGTTTTCATTTAATAAATCGTATGTGATTGTTTGTAAACTACCACTATAACTTTTTACTTTAACCGCTTTTAAATGATTATCATAATCTTCAAAATAATATAAGTTGTTTGATATTGATGTTCTACTAACGCCAAGACTTGATAAATTATCAAGAGTGGTATGTAAAAAAGTTGCAATAGATGTAGATGAATTTTCCCTTTTTCCGATAAAATCCCTTGAATTAATTCTAATGCTATTTCTATTGTCATTAGCAATAGTTCCTACTTTTATCAATTTTCCACTTTCTAATTCAACTATATCGTATTTTTTACCTTTTAAAACTTCGATTAAATTATTGATCGTGTTAATTGCTAAATCTCTATCTGCTAATTTAACTCTAAATGCGCAAGTAAAAGTTAGTGGAATAATCAAACTGTCCCATAAGTTTGTAATAGTGGGGTTTTCTGGTGCAACGATAGTTCCGTTCATTATAATTCCACTTCTATTTTGTTGCTTTACTAAATCACGATATATCTTAACATATCTATTAACTTCATCTTCTTTTTGTAGTTGTTCGTAAAAAGAGAATAAATTAACTTGTTCTTTGCCACCAAAATACTTTAATGGGTTATCAAAGTGTTCTTCCATTAAGGTTTGTTCTAATACTTGTCTAACGAAATCTATTGGAAATGCTTTTTTTAACATATTTTATTCTCCTTATTCCATGAAACTGTCTAATGAGTTAAGAATATTATACACTTCTTCTGTTTCTTCGTGAACTTGCAATTTATATTCTTCTTCTAAACTAGTTTCTTGCTTTCTCATTGGTTTTAAATCAAACTCGTGAGCGATAAATGGAACTATCACATCTAATATTTTATCTATATATTTGTAGTGAACATTAACATAATAATTTGCAGTGTTTCTTGCTTCTTTATATTGTCCTTTATATTGTCCGTTCGTATAAATTAATTTCGGTTCTAATATCTTCCTTGCTTTTGAGCGCATACCACGAACATTTTTTGTATATTCTTTTGTAAAGGTTTTACCATTAAATGATACTTTTTCATAATCCCTCATTAATAAATTTGGCTCATTTGCTTGACTGCCTAACGATTTTTTTGTTCCACGATTTTTCCTATGTATCACTTCTGCTTGTTGCAAAATATGGTATTGTGGAGTAATTGCTTCTGCCATTGGACCACCAACATCTACTATTCTTGTGTCAATGTTTATAGTAGTTGTATTTTTATTAAGGTCAAATAAATCTTGTAATCTTCTTCCACCCCTTTTTAAGTGTTTTTTATCGTAATTTTCTTTGCTTTCGTAAGGAACATTATCTTTTAATAATTCAAATAATCTCTTTAAAAAAGCATCAATGTTGTATTCCATTATTCTAACACCAAGTCAATACTTTCAGTTCTTTGTTTTAATAAATCTTTTACTAAAATGTTCGTTTCAAAATAATTAACGGTATAACTAGAAACTCTCATTGGAGTTCCATCTTCTAAAATAATCACATCTTCTTTAATAAATGGTTTTCCACCAAACACAGTGATAGTAATTGTTTCTTTCATTTGTTCTCTACCATGTGCATCATAACTAGGAACTAATGTTAATGGCTCTTTAACGAAATAGAAAATGTTTTCGGCAATATCATTGTTAGGGCTTTTCCATTTGCCTTTTTTGTCATAAACCCTTCTATCGCAAAGAAAAGGTGTTTTAATGCTCATAACAATACCCCTTAATAATTCCTATACCACAAACCCTTTTGGATTCCATTGATTTTACCCCATTTAAGTTCGTGAACGATAATAGTGTCAATATATAAATCAACGGGATCATCAGTTGCAGTAAAGATTAAGTTCCACAAGATATTAAATTGCAACTTTTTAAATGCCTTAACTTTTTGTGGGTGCAAATCTAAATCATTTTCAATACTTTCTTCTCCGTTTTCAAATGTATCATTTAAATAACAACAACGAGAAACACAAATATCTAAACTACGATTTATTAATGCTGGAATTAACTCTCCTGTTAAAGCATAGTCATTTAAATCTAAACCTTTTTCCGCTAATTCTTCGTTTGTGATGATATATTCTAGTTTCATAGTTAATACCTCTTATCTTTAATTATACATTAAATTAACATTGAGTAAATATTTTCATTTAAGTCCCATATTTTATGAAACTAAACTTTAAAACCTTTATCTCTTAAAAAATCTAACTTTTCTTTAGTTTTCTCGTTTATTCGCCAATAGTAATCTAGGGGGAGTGTATCTCCAAAAACTGCATCCGTTCTATTAAACTTTTGTTCAATAAACTCGCTCAAAGATTTTGTCATGTAATGGTGTAAAAATACTTTTTCGTTTGAGTAATCTTCTTCTATTGATACTTTGCTAAAACATTTTTTTCCACTTGGTAAGACACTTGGAATAACATTATCTCTATAAACAAAACTAGCAAAATGTGGGCTACGAATAATAACATTATTTAAACCACCACGAACTATCATTTTGCCTTGTTTTTCTAAATTGCCTTTTTGTTGAAGATTTCTATGCAAAGTGTTTTTAACTTCTTGTGTAAATGTTTCAACAACACTTTTGCTCATATCTCTTTTTATCAAACCGCTATCGCCAAATAGTTTCCATTTAACTCTTATTTGGTTAATATGAGAAAATTGTGTTTGTTCTAACCACTCTTTTAAATCTTTAACACCAAATAAAAATTCATCAATATCGCAAAACAAACACCAATCAAATGTCTTTCCATATTTAGTGTAAAAACCTGTATATATATCGTGTTGTAATTTTGGTCTTTTTTGTCCACGAATATTTTTGATAACGCATTTGTTCAAAAATTTTGAACTAATAAAGTTTTTTATAAAAGGTTTGTCTAAATCATCGTTGTCATAGATATATATTTTATCGACACCTAAATTAATGTAATGTTCTACCCACTCATTAATATATTTGTGTTCGTTTTTTGCCATAGCGCATACCACTATTGACATTATTTAACACCCCTTTCAAAGAAACCTAATTCATTAAAATTAATTTCTATGTTTTCTTGTTTGCAAAAAGCTACTATTTCTAAAGCCCATTTTCCTTCCGTAATTGCATAAGGGTAAACGAACATTTTTTTGCCAAAATTAACATCAATTAAATTTGTTGCAATTATGCCAAAGTTATATGGTAAATTAGCACCTAGTTTTTCGGCTTGTCTTGGTGTTAAATCTTTGTTTGTAAGTATCTCAATTAATTTTTTTCGATTCCAAAGTTGTGGCATAAATGAAGTAAGCCAGCGACCTTTTTGATTTCTAATTGCCAATATCTCATTCACTTGTTGGCAATCAAATGGTGGCTCTAGGTTTATAGCGATCAACTTATCATCAATGTAATTGCATAACTTATTAATAACATTATCATTAACTTTTGTTCTAAAAAAAGTATCATCAGGACAAACAAGAACTATGTCTGTATCTATTTTTTCTAAACTCTCTTTAACACGCCTGGTCCATTTTTCAACAGGGTAATTAATTTTAATTGTTTCATAATATTGGTTATCAATAGTTTCGTTGCAATAATAAACCTTTGGGTGTTTCTCCCAATATTTCTCAATACAATGATGGAATAACTCGCTTGTGTATTTTGAGTATCTATCGCAACTCATTACTAAAATTGATAATGTCATAAACTTTCTTCCAACCTTTTTAATAACTCTTTTTCTTTGTTTTTAGGAACGATATTAAGACAAACAATGTCATGGTTTAAATCAATATCTTCTTTTAATTGTGTATATAAGAAATCAATGTCGCTTCCACAAGTCCCATAAACAAAATATTCAAAAATTGGGTAAATATATTGGTTATATTGATATTGAGTTCTAAATGCTCTAATGTGCTTATTAATGACATCTTCTAGCAAACGATAAGCATTAGAACAATGTGATTTAATCATTGGTGTCCAACTATGCGCTGGTCTTAAATATTTAAAATCTTCCGTTTTCTTTTTTAATCTAAAAGCCATGTGTTTATAAGAGTTGAAACATTGGAATCTAAACACATTTCTACACTCTCTTATATCTTCGTTCCACCACTCAATTTTGATTTTTCCATTATCAAAAAAATTACTTGGTTTTAAATCTTTAAATGGCAACATATCATCATTAGCATAAATAAAGTATTCACTCAAATTAGGTATGTTCCATAAAAACATTTCTATTGTAGTGCTATTAAAAGTTGGAAGATATTTTTGTGGTATAAACTTTGCGTGATACACTATTTCAACATTACTTGGTAAATCGTTTGGTGCTTGTTCTTTATTCATTAAGAGTAAAAAGATTTTGTTTACCCACTTACAATGTTTGTTAATTAGTTTTAATTGATAATTTATTAAACCGACATCTTCGTATCTATCGGTTTTAATGTCTATTAATTTTTCTTTTAAATTATTCTTAATGCAATAATCGTTAAATATCTTTAACCATAAAGTATCTTTATTATTAACAAAAGGAATAACAATGTCAATTTTTTCCATGTATCTAAATCTCCTTTAATAATAATAGCACAAAATAAAAGAAACTCACAAATGAATGTAAGTTTCAGTGTTTTGGAAGAAAATATAACTATGCGCTTGCGCCAGTTTTTGTAATGATTGCAAATGGGAAGGCACTTGCACCTTTTTCGACATAAGTTCCATCACTAGAAAGTGTGCCACTTACACGATTGACAGGGTTAGCAATCGCTGCGCCCATTCTCATAATGAAACGGAAAGCAACCATGTCTTGTTGAGCAAGGTTATAAAGTGTTAAGCCAGTTTTAGGATCAACTAAAGTTGCTTCTTCAAGTAATCTTGCTTCCATTTCGTTTCTAAATGAATAAACTAAACCTCTCTTGAAATCGCCAACGATAGCGAAAGCAGAAGAATCGTTAAATCCACCAGTTAAGTCAATGTGTCTTGGTAATGCACCAACTTCGCCTTGGTCGGCAACATTGACACCTAAATCAGTAATGGAATTACGGAAAGCACTTAATAATGAAGGTGAGCCAAGAATTGCATCTGGCACGAAACCACTTGTTTCAACGTAAGCCATAGCGGAAGAAATTGCTTGATAGAAAGATTTGCCACTTGTTCCGTCCCAAGAAACAACAGCACCAGCAGAAGTTGCATCAGCAACAATACCGTTGTAGCCAGTCCACGGAGAATCAACACCGAATAATAATGTTGAATCAATAACTTCTTGGAAAGCACCGATAACTTGTTCGGTAATTTCAGGAATAATGTCATAGTAGTTTTCGGTATCTCTAATTGTGTTGATAGAAACAGGAATAATGACAGCGATTTCTTCAGCGACAACATCTTTACCTTCCCAAGCGAGAACAGATAAAGGCTTGTTTTTGATTTCATCAGGTGCGCCACTTGGAGTTGTTTGGTTTTTAACCCAACCAGCGACAGGTAAGTGTTTTAAAACATTGAGTTTCATTTCTTTACCAATCATGTCAGGTAATCTTCTGCCAAGTTCGAGTGCTTTAGAACGTCCTAAAACGCCACGAATAACTTCTCTAACATATTGAATTGGTAATACTACATGATTGTTTGTAATAGCAGACATTTAATTTTTTCTCTCTTTCTTTGACTATTTGCCAATTAATCCACCTAAAGTTTCAGCGAGAGCAGAATATGCTTCTTCTTTTTGAGCATCAGCAGTGTTTCCAGAGCCATTTGGTTTTGCACCAGTGCTTGTTTGGACAACAGTAGATACTCTACTACCTTTAGGAATACTATCATCATAGTCTTTTTTGACATCTTTGAGTGCTTTTTCAAACTCATTTTCATCATTTGCGTTTAGCAATCTAGTGTCATTTTTCAAATATGATGGTAATTTTTCTTTTGCCAATCTTTCTTCAATTACTTTACTCTTTTTATAAGTTCTTAATTCATTGAGTTCTAATTGGTCTTTTTCTTGTTGCTCTTTGATTTTTTGTTCAGCAAGTTCTTCGGCAGTTTTGCCTGCGTTCTCTTTTGTCTTACGGATTTCATCTTCGTATTTTTTTCTTTGATTAGCGAAAGCGTTATCGTGTTCGGCTTTGAGTTCGTTTTCTCTTGCTTTTACTTTTTCATCAATAATTGCCTGCAACTCGGCTTCGGTTTTTGGTAATTCTACCATAAGGTTTAAATCTCCTTCTCCTAGAAAGTGCTAGGGACACATATTGTCTTTTGACACTCTACTATCATAGTCAGTAGGCAACTAATATACATAGTCTATTCGACTTTGTTTTCACTTAATTTTTGGCTTTGACCTTTAATAGCATTTTTCATGTTATCTTCTTGGTCTTTAGTTTGGGGTTTTTCGTTTTGCTTTTCTAAATTATATTCGTTTAACCCATTACTATTTTTATTTTCATTATTTTTCTTTCTTTTGTCAACATATTCGTTATATTCATACATACCAGCCAAATAATCATCAACATTTGGAATTGAACTAACACCTTGTAATAAAACTCTTGGATTTAATAAGCCAGCATTTGCTAAATTGGTTATCATGTTGACTGTATCGGTGTCATTACTTGGTAAAGAGTGAGAATACACTAAATCAACATTGTCAATATCAAACTTAACTTTATTGTATAATGCTTTATCGTTTTCTTTAACAAATTCTAATGTTGTTTCAATCATTGGTAAGTATGATTTATTAAACCATTTCTCTTTTTCCATACATAAGTCAAGTAATGGTTTTGTTTTCATTTTGAGAATTGGATCACTTGCATTTTGTGAAAACTCGGTGCTGGTTAAATCAGGAATATGAGTAATGTAATGAATAAGATTTTTAAACTCATTTGCTAATGTTTGAATATCAGTTTGATTTAATGGGTTAGATAAAAACTTTGCATCACTATCAGCACCTTCAAGTGGCAACATTCTATTGTTTTTAATAAGATTAATGGCTGCTTCGGTTTCCTTATCATCTCCAAGTCTTGCATTTTTAATAACAAGTAAATAATTGATAATATCATCAACATTTTGGAATCTATTGTTTTGTAATTCGTTATATAAAGAAATAACACTTAATGCAGGTTTGCAATCGCTAATGCACTCTTTGTTATTCATAAATTCATAAATAGGAATATCGTTAAAGTTGTGATATGTTTCATAACTTAATTCACTACCATTAATTAAGAATAATTGTAATGGGTAAACATCAAATGCCATTTTTGTAGGAATTGATATTTGTCCAGTGTAGAAAGCATACATTTTTTCTTTTGTGTAAATTAAGCAAACATATCTTCCACCAGTGTTGTTTTCACTAGATTGAGCATCAAAGTAGATATGATATGCAAATAATCTTTTCATAGCGATAGAGCAATCATAAACTACGTTTGTAAATAATGGGTTTAAACTACGATAGTGTGGAAAAACATCTCCTTCATCTGCATACAAACATAAGAAACCACTACCTGTTATTCCCATTTGCAAAGCGACATCAGTTATTTCTTCTTCAAAGTTATTATGCTTTTGAATTAACGAAAATCTACTAATTCGTTTAATCTCATCTTTGCTACCATTTGAAACAATGTCTGGAACTCTACCAATAAATGTAGATTTAGCAGTATCACACAATGGTTTTAGCATATTGTAATATGCTTTTGTTTTTTTGTCTATGGTAATGTATTTAATCTTTTCAAGGTCTTTCGCTTCATACATATCTTTTTGAAGTTTCATTAACTTGATATTTTTTCCAATAGCGTCTTTCCAAAAGATTTGATACCAAAAAATCTTTTTGACAACATCAATTAGTCCAACACCTGTTTTTAATGTTTCTTCACTTACATTTAGTCTTATCATATTTTAAAACCCCTTATTGCTCTTGATATTGTAGCATATCTACTATCAGTTCCAACTCTATTATTATCATTTTTATATGAATAGTTTAACAAATATTGAGAAATTGTATCAACAAAATCATCATGTGCCACACTTGGGAACTTTAATAATTGATTTACATATTCTTCAATATTTCGTTCCACACTTTCTTCTGGAAAATAAATGTTTCCACTTTCAAAATAGGGGGCAACAAGTCTTAAACGTGTTTCTTTGCTATCACTTTTTGGATCAAATGAAACAAACCCACCAATCTTTTGATTAAGCATTTCAATAGTGGCATTACCATTTGCTTTTCTTTCTACTATTTTTCTTCTCATTGTAGGAAACTCATTACATAAATATTGTATTCTTTCTAGTGTTTCAGTAAAAGTCATCCTTTTATTAATTACTTTTATTAAATAGTGGTCCGCACCTAATCTACCCCAAATGGTTATACAACTTGGATCGTTTTGTGTTTTTGTGCCACCAAAAGATAAGTCAGCACTTAATGTCAATTCTTCAAATACATTAGGAAAATTCTTTTTGTTATACCATTTAATGTCTTTTCTTTGAATTATGTTTCCACCTTCTACATAAGGTTTGCCTTGATAAAGAGCGTTAAATATCTTGTTTCCCAATGATTTTCTTTTTTTCTCAACCCATTCGGCAGTATGACCTAGTTCAGGAGATAATGCTTCCCCAATTCTTCTATGTAAAAGTTTATCTACACCTTCTTCCCAAATACAAGGTATGTTAATGTAAATAACACCATCTTCTTCTTTGTATCTACCAATTAAATCATCTTCGTGCCAACGAGTATGAATAATAACTAATGCACTACCCATTGGATTAAGTCTTGTTTCGGCAGCACTCTTAACAACGCTATAAACTTTATTTCGATAATCTTCATTTTCGGCTTCAAGATTAGACTTATATGGATCATCAATAATTAACAAACTTGCAGGGTTTCCTGTTAAAGTGCCAAAAATACCTGTTGATAAAACTTGTCCTTGATGATTTTTAATTTGGAATAAGGTTTTATTGTCTTGACTATCACTGATTTCTAAACCAAATAGTTCTTTACCGAATCGTTTAACTTTTTGTCTATTACTATCTCCAAACTTTTCTCCAAAATCAGCATTATAAGAACATATAATAACACCCTTATCAGGGTTTCTCATAATAAACCAACTTGGTAAGCACTCGGTTATAGTCATGGATTTACCAAACTGGGGCGGGACAGACAAACAAACAACTAGGTTTTCGCCTTTTTCTACTCGTTTGCAAATGCTTTCTGCTATATTTGAAAGTGCTAAATGAAACTTTGTAATTATATAGTTCTTTCCATATACATATTTAAGATAAGTGATATAGTTTTCTCTCACTTTCTTTTTTTGTAATTCTCTATCAAACTCTCTTTTTTCACTTTCGCTTAAAGAATTATAGTAATCTAAAGCACTTAACTTTGTTTCTATCTCTTTTTGTTGAGTATCATCAGTTTCGTGGTGTTTATTAAGAGATTTAGCGAGTTTTTTGGTAGTTTTTTTTCTAATTTTTCTACCTTCTTTTATAGATTCAATGGTTTTATTCATATTACTTCATTTCTTCAAACGCTTTGCGTTCTTCTTCGGTCATAGCGTCAATAATTCCCCTATGTTCGGCATTACTATCTCTTGTTTCTTTACCAAATTGTTCACTTAACTTATGTTCTGCTAACCATTTAAGCAAATAAGGGTTTGCTGGTGTAGTTTCTTCAATTTCTACCATTTCATAGTGTTCGCCAACAACAATACTTCTACCCCTTGAATCAACTTCATATTCCTTAACTTTTAGTGGAACTTTCTTTTTAATTTTTTGTCCACCAATAGCGGTTTGAAATAATGTTCCAGCAACAACTATATCAGCGTATGCTCTACTATGTTGCATAACAAGTAAAATAGCAGGGCATATCTCAACAAGATATTGCCACTCTAAAGGAGTGAGTTCAAGGTTATGTGCGATTTCAAATTGCGATTTACCGTCTAAAGCCCATTGGGCGATATTCATTAAAGTTTTTTCACTAATTGAGAAATGTTCTAGTTGATCGCTACTAGCAAGAATGGTGTTTACCATGTTTAAATCAACAACATCTGTGATTTTCTTTAATTCTTCTTTCATTTCCTTTTTCATGCGTGCCATAAAAATATCTCCATTATTGTTATTTTATATCTATATTATATATTCAAAACAAAAAGTGTTGCATTAATTTCTTAACACAACACCATGTGTGATAAATGGAGATTAGACACACAAGTATATTATAGCAAATTAGTTATTAAGATATAGGTTTTTCTTTAATTACTGCTCTAACTTTGCCATTTACCATAACATATTCAATTTCTTTGCCTTCTTCTTTGGCTTTTTTAATTGCTTCTCTTTCTTGCTTGGCTTCTTCTTCTTTTTTAATGGCTTCTTCCTTTGCTTGTAGTTCTAATTCCATAAACTCTTTAAAACCTTTTTTGGTTTTGTCATAACGATTAAACTTTTTAGAGCAAACTAATGCGCCAATAGTGGAGAAATATATTTCTTTGCCATTAACAAATGCACGAAACATACTGTCTAAAATCTCAATATGGTTTATTTGTGGTAGTAATTCAATGGCTTTTTTACTTTGAGAAATAGATTTATTAATGATTTTCTTGGATTCTTTGTCTTTCGCTAACATTCTATGATATTCCATGATGTCAATGTTGGTTTTTAGCATTGAAGTTAAAATCTTGATATAGTGTTTTCTTTTTTGTTCGTTATTCATTTTCGCTTTCCTTTAGTTTGATAATACCCAATAACTCTTTGTTTAATATTTCGTTTCTTCTCTCTAAAATCAACAAATCTTTAAACCCTATAAATTGACAATCATAATTTTCAAAAGTAAATCTAATAATTTTTTCTCTTTTATAATCAATGATTACTTTTGCCTTAAATGGAATAATTCCATACTCTACAAAACCAATTTTTTTTTCATATACATAATTTTGAGTTTTCTCGCTATTCTTACCACAATATTCTTTAGCGACTAATTTCCAACCAAATTCTATTAATTGTTGTTCTAATTCAGTTATTTTTCTTTTCATTTCTTTGATTTCCTTCCATAATTTAGTTTGAATCCTATTAAATTAAACCTTTCTATAATTTCTTCACTAGCATATCTAGTGCCATACACTATCGCAGTCAAATAAGAAACACTAATGCCTAGTTCGTAAGCCACTCCACTATAAGTTTTTTTATTCTTATAAAGGAATATTCTAAACTTTATTTTTTCTTTTTCTTCAAATTGATACTTTTTCTCAATTACTACTTTCATTGTCTATTCCCTTTCTTTTGTGTCCCCAACAATCAAGATTTCTCTTAACTTTAGAAACCACTCTTTTGATGAACTTACGATTCTAGCCAAAGTGCTTTTATTAACATAAATACGCTGTTGGTTATAAACATTTTCTAAATAATAACCATCAATATTGCCATTTTCACTTTTCTTCATGCTAACAACTTTCCATCTGCCTTCATAAATCTTTCCCATGTATTTCATAATGAAAATTCCTCTTGTTCGCCAAATAATATCGTGTGGATCAACCACTTAAAAACAAAAAAATTAAGAACAGGTATAAGTAAACATACCCCTAATAGTGGAAATACCACCAAAAACAAAAACAACCACTCTAATATTCTCATTGTTTTCCTTTCATGTGGTTATAAAAAATATAACTACCTAACATTAATGTATTCACTGCGTGTGTAATTGTTAGAACACTATATAATGCTCTTAAAATCGTGTAGCAAATCACAAATGCACAATAAATGAATATGATGATTAACGATACAACTTTCATTTTGTCCATAATCTAATCTCCTTAAACACATTATACACTATTGTAAAAATATATGATACAAAATTGTAAAATATTTTTGATTAGTTTTGTTTCGTTCCTATTTGTTTTGCCAATTTAATTTAATTTAATTTAATTTAACTTGGTTTAATTTGGTTTAATTTAATTTAATTTGTAAAGAAAGAATTATAAGAAAGAAAAAAACACTACCTAAACAACGAAATACCCACAAAATTGCATAGATAGTGCTTTAATAAAAGGAGTCCCATTTAAAAGTCTTAAGTTATTAATTGGGCATAATCATTATATCAAATATATATATGTGTGTGCAACCTTATAATAAATAATATATAAGATTTGGACAGTGTCTAAAAAACTATATCATCAATTTTATTCAAACTATTGACTTTTATTTACTACATAATTTCATAATTAAGTGTCAACTACCGCTATATAAAGGCGGAATAAAAACATAGATAATTCCAAAATTTGAATTTATGAATTTTTTGGTAGGTAGGAAAAAGAGCTTGGGTTGGTAATTAAAACACCCTACAAACCTGATATACCCTACCACATACGCACAACATACATACACGTTATACATATATGCGCGTAAGAATATTAAGTGTATAGTAAAAATGCTTTACAGATAAAAAGAAAAATAACCCTAATCAATTACTATTCATTAAAAACCATATAAAGATAAAATATAAATAAATCAATTTTAAGCACGCAAACAGGCACACACACGCGAGAAATATAATCGCGTAATATATTTTACTTACTTTCTTTTTTTCGTTGCTCTAATGGGCTAAAAATTAAAACTAAATAAAAAAGAGTATTATTTCCCCTTGTTCTGTTGTCTTGGTCCATTTAAAAAAAGTAAACAAAAAGCCCCACCAGAGGGGCAGGGCTTGGGGTTGATTCCTTTTTATTGGCTAAACTTTGCGGGTGTGAATGGTTGGCGGTTTTCTGGGTGCAATTCGTATTGTATGCGCCCCCATTCTTCAAGCGCTTTTTTATTGAGTAATAGGCGGGCAAGTTCTGCGGGCTTTCTCTCGCTCATATCTGCGAGTCTTTCTATTAGTTGCGCTTCTTCTTCCGTTAGGTGAACAGTAAGGGCGCGGGTTCTCTTGTCATTTCTTCCCATGTGCTGCGCTCACCTATATTATCCCATTTTCGCGGAACTCTCGCACAAGTCCGCAACTCTTGGCGAGTTTATTAGTTCTACTGCGTGGGATGTCTACTCTCATGCAGTGCGCCCCATAGTTTGAAGATGAATAATCCCCGTAAGTGTGTATAGTTGGTAAGTTGTAATTTTTCATATATATATATTATTTCTCCTTTTTTATCTGTATTTTGTAGTCTTTGGGAACTCTAACAACTCACAAGCATCCAGGAGTCCCCACTCTTTCGCCTTTGCTCTTTGTTCTTTTTGTAGTTCTTGGGCTTTGGTTTCGTATGCTTTCAATTTTGCCAACCTGTCCGCGTATTGCTTGGCGGTCATTGGTTGGGGTGGTGTAATTTCTCGCGGTTCGGTTTTGCCCCTGTTATAATAGGCATAATCACTAAACCACGCGCCACAACTTCCGCCCCCGTATATAGTAATTACTAAATCTAAGGAGTCATCAAATAGCCAATCTTTGCGGATGCTCGCTTTTAGTGTGTGGGCTTTATAGTCTTTATAAGTTTTAGGGCTTATAATTTCGGCTAGTGTTTCAAGTCCTTTTTTATCTATGATCTCCCAAACAAAGGGGCGCAATAATTCGCCCAATACTTCGCCAATATATCGGCAATAATTAGAGAAGTTAAACCAGCGGGCGCGCTCTTGCGTTTCTGCGTGGTGTTCTTCTTCAAATATGGCATCGCTGCGGGTGTGCCATTCTTTGGGGTTGTTTGCCCTTAATTCGCGGGCGGTGTTTTTTTCTTCTTCGGTTAGTGTGTCCCCGTATGGGTTGCCCCCTTGGCTTCCAACATATAGCCAGAAAAAGGCGCGATCCCTTGCCTTTCGGTAAATTGTGGCGGATTGTGTCCATAAGTCCGCCAATTTTGAAGCATGAGCGAAAAGGGGCGCGAGTTGGTCGCGCACTTGCTCGGCTTTCTTTGTGTTTTCTTTTGTTAGCATATTTTGATCCTTTCTATTTAATCATTAAAAAATCAATAATTTTAATATATAGGCGCGCTTCTGCGTTTTTTAATAGTTCCAGCGCTTGCGCCTGTTTTGGGTTTAAGGTGTAAGCCTTGCAACCCTTGCCGCATGGATGATTCTTGATTGTTTCTTGTGCTTCTTTCTTACTGTTGAACATCAACGCACTTTTAGAAATAACCCAACCAGAAGCCAACGCGCCCCGCATGATTTGCTCCAACACGACAACGCGCCCATCCGTTCCAGTTTGTAAAATGATCGTTTTTTTCATTGTTCTTTTTTTCTCCTTTCGTGGGGTGCTTCCCCTTTATGCCGATATAATAAATCTTTTTTTCTATTATTGCAATAATAAATAATTCTTTTAATTCTTTTAGTTCTCTTTTAACCTTTCCACGCTTGGCAAATAATAAGAGCGTAGAAGATCCAAAGAACGAAAAAAATATATAAATAATTTTACCCTACAAAACCACCAAACCTGATAAAAATTGAACATTGAAATCTCTACTAAAAAAATCGTTCATGTCCCATATTTTTCGACTTTCAAAATGGAAGTCTTTTTTATTTTTAAAATCGGTAGGCATTTATTATAAAAGAGCATATTTCAATTTTAGAAATAGGGGGGCATAAAAAAAGCAAGGGTTTTTACACCCTGCTTTACGAAAGGAAATGCTTTTATACCAAACTACTATTAGTTTAATAAATCTCTAACAATTAGGCAATAAGTTTTTTAGTTTCATCATCAACTAATTTAATAACTTTGGTTTTAAGTGCCTTTGAAAGAGCGATAAGAGTAGATAGTTTTACGTTATCAACATTTGTGATCCCTTCTTCTAATGCTTGTATGGTATTCATGTTGACACCACTCATTTCTCCTAACGCTCTACGAGATAAATGTTTCTTTGTTCTAATTAATTTTAAGTTTTCTAATTTCATGCTTGTCCCTCTCCTTCCCATATAGAATCAAAGTCGGTATATTGTTCTTCGCAAATAAGAATTGCTTCTTCAACTTTGGGTTTGTTTTTGTCTGCTAATAAACTTCTAAATGAGTTCGCTATTACACTGCCAATAACCGCTGCTTTATAAATGGTTATTAAATTGTCTTTTTTCTTACTCATAATTCTTCTCCTTTGCCATTAAAGAACTCATCAAGCACATCTTCAAATGTTTCTTGGATTTCTTCTTCTTTTTCGGTTGGTGCTACTAAATCGGCATTGACAGGCATTTTCCTAATATCAAGCACAGTGGGAACATACCAGCCATTAATCGCATAAGCATATAAACCTAATCGCACACCTTTGGTTTCAATACCTTTAAGATTTATTGTAGTAGTGAAATATCGGCATAGTCCATAGACTTGGCAAACTTGTCCCCTTTTTAGTGTCATTATTTGCCTACGAGCATGATTATCAAATACTACTACAAGTCTAGTTTTCTTATCTTTAAATATCCCAAAGTTCATGTAGATTAAGTCTTGTCTTTCTCCCCTTACTACTCTATAAACTTTGCCTATGCCATAGAATAATCTATATCGCTTTTTATTGTGGTAAGAATAAGAGAATAACATCAACGATTCATCTTGCAAGTGTTCCATCGTTCCACTAGTGGTTGGAAACACCATTGTCTGTGCTTTTAATTTTTCTAATTCTTCTCGCGTTCGTTCCTTTGGCATTGTTTTAATTTCCTTTCTAATCGTTCTAAATACTTTTTATTTTGCTTAAACTCTCTTGGGTTATGTGTTTCCCTTAATATTTCATTTACTCGCCTTATTTCGGCTTTTAGATATTCAAGTTCGTTCATATTCTTCGTTGTTATACTCCTTTAATCTACGATAGAATGTTCCACGAGATAGTCCACTTTTATATATTGCTTGTGATACAGGTAATTCATGATTCTTTGCTTTTAGAATATACTCGTTTGCTTGATTACTAATATATGCTTTGGGTCTACCAAACTTAATTCCTTTTTCTTTGGCAACTTTAATTCCTTGTGCTTGTCTTATTTTGTTGTTATCTCTTTCCTTTTGGGCTACATAAGATAATATTTGTAAGACAAGATTAGAAACAAATTTCCCATCCAGCCCATTTATTTGGGTTTTTGTGTTAAGTAGTGGCATATCTAACACTTGAATATCACAGCATTTCTTTTGAGTAATGAGTTGCCAATTAGCAAGTATTTCTTCATATTTTCTTCCTAATCTATCAATACTTAATATAATTATCTCATCTCCTTTTTTAATCGTTCTAATAAGAGAACGGTATTGTTGTCTATCAAATGATTTGCCACTTTCTTTTTCTTGGAAGATTTTATCAACACCGATTTTATTCAACTCTACAATTTGCCTATCAAGATTTTGACTTTTAGTTGATACTCTTGCATAACCATATCTCATAAACTATTCTCCAAATAAATCTAATTGTTTGATAGCACTACCACCACTTTTATAAAGTCCACAAATCCAATCGGTTCTTTCTTTATGTGTTAAGTAATTATCGCAAGTCTTGTTATGTTTACAAGTTCCACAACAAGCGTTTGGATAGTCATCAATGTTAAATATTAAGTTAGTCATTTTCATCTCCAAATAGTGAACCTTGCTCATAATGTTCATCAATGGAATCAAGTAAGTTAATACCACC
>Ga0310786_10001433_pt1 | contig 38475 bp, 28 predicted proteins | sample AusTroGonzalo_MG_FD_203881 | JGI IMG/M metagenome (GOLD analysis project Ga0310786, IMG submission 203881) | Bovine rumen microbial communities from tropical cattle in Woodstock, Queensland, Australia - Gonzalo_03 (v2) (version 2) | ecosystem: Host-associated > Mammals > Digestive system >... | reverse complement strand
TTCATGACAATCAGCTGTACTACTACGATAGCGATGCCGGGGATGAGTCTCGCGAGGAAGGAGACTATAACCATCTGACCTTTGCGAGCGGGGGAGACGGAGTAACGCATAGCCTCGGCGGAGACGTCAGCACGCAGATCTCCTACCATACTGATACCCATCATCGCCATGAACAGAATTCCCATTACGAGTGTGCTTAAGAAGTACCAGCTGTACGGATTGGGATCAGCGGCGAAGAAGTCCTTCTGCGAGACCGTGTAAGTCACGTCCTCGGAAGCGTCTTCGATGAGCTCCATGGCAAGAGCCGGGTCCCTCTCGTAAGCATCGGCTATGAGCGTGTAGCGCTGCATGTAAGAGTCTGCGACGGAGCCTGCTACTGCAGCTGCCGTTACCGAGTGATTCTCCTGCAGGTACACTTCGATGTCACCGTCAGACACAACGAAAATGATCTCTGCCTCTTCCTCGGCAAGCTTCGCCTTCGCGTCCTCAAGTGAGTCAACATCCTCGAGCACGAAGAGCTGATCCTCACTTCCCTCTTCAGACAAGGTCTCTACCAAGTCAACGAAGCCGTCCTGGTACATTCCCTCGCCTTCTTCGATGACTATCGTCTTCATCGGATCGATGCTGTTCTGATAGTCATAGATAGAGTCGAATGCGAAGTGCATCGCAGTCATGAGCGCGAGCGGGAAGACGAACATCCAGAACAGGCTCATCTTATTTCTGAATAGTTTTAATAACGAATACTTAAACATGTCCTGCTCCTTTACTCGTCACGAAGCTGCTTGCCTGTGAGCTCGAGGAATACGTCGTTTAATGTCGGCTGCTCGGAGAAGATCTTCTTCATCTTGTAGCCCTTGTCCTGAAGGAGGTTAACGATATCGATAACATTGTGCTTACCGGATCCTGCCTCGATCTTCAGTGTGTTGTTCTCGTAGTTAACGCTGTATACGTTCTTGATCTCCCTTACCATGTCGAGGGTCTTGTCATCTATGCCTGCGACCTCGATCGTAATGATCTCACTCTTCTTGATCATGCCCTTAAGCTCATCTACCGTGCCCTCTGCGATCGTGTGTCCCTTATCGATGATGAGGATGCGGTCACAAAGCTGCTCTACCTCTTCCATGTAGTGTGATGTGTAGATGATCGTAGCGCCGTTAGCGCGGAGCTGCTCGATACCCTCGAGGATCTTGTTACGGCTCTGGGGATCTACCGCTACCGTAGGCTCGTCGAAGAAAATGAGCTTCGGCTTATGAGCGATACCGCACGCGATGTTAAGTCTTCTCTTAAGACCTCCGGAGAGCTTGCTCGGCTTGAACTTAACGAAGTCATTAAGTGCTACGAAGTCGATTGCTTCCTGAACGTACTTCTTTCGTGTTTCCTTATCCTTGATGTAGAGGCCGCAGAAGAAGTCGATGTTCTCGTATACAGTGAGCGCCTCATAAACCGCTACGTCCTGGGGAACGATACCGATCTGGTTCTTAAGCTCGTAAGCCTTAGGGCTCATGGGCTTACCGAAGATCTCGATCTCACCCTTATCGTACTCGAGGAGCGAGAGGATGCAGTTGATCGTGGTGGACTTACCGGAACCGTTGGGCCCGAGAAGACCGAAGATCTCGCCTTCTCTGATGCTCAGATCGAGATGATCGATAGCGATCAATTCCTTGTATCTTTTTACTAATCCCTTAACCTTTAGAATCTCAGCCATATTCATGCCTCCTTAACTTTACGACCTGATTATCGGATATCGGCGGCATGTGTTGTAGTGAACAGCATCACTTTAGAAGATGACAAATGTCATTTTCGACAGTACGGGGCTCGTTAATGTGATATTATCTGCACATGAGTATAAGCAAGCCCGAATTTCTGAACCGCGACCATATGGCGATGAGGATTGTCCTGTGTATCGTCGGTACTATCCTGTGCGGTGTGGCAGTAGGCTTCTTCAAGTATGCGGCATTCGGTGTCGATCCGTTCACATCATTCGTCACGGGACTTGATAAGATCTCCCCTATCGAATACGGAATGCTCTATATAATCATCAATGCGGCATTGCTGCTCGTAAGTATCATCTTCGACAGACACATGATCGGACTCGGAACTATCGTAAACCTGTTCCTCGTCGGTTATCTTGCTCAGTATTCACAGATGTTCCTGACTAATCTTCTGTCACCCGACAACCTTATCGCCAGGATTATCTGCATGCTTATCGGAATTGTCGGTCTGTGTTTCTCAGCAGGACTTTATATGCCTGCAGACATGGGCGTCTCCACATATGATGCCATCGCGATCATCATGGAAAAGAAGTGGCACCTCGGCCGATTCAAGTACAACAGAATCACCACAGACTTCGTCTGCGTTACTATCGGTTCTATCCTCTACATCGTGTCAGGTGAACCGTTATCATCTATAACTGCGATCGTCGGCATCGGCACGATCATCACAGCGTTCTTCATGGGACCTCTGGTCGACTTCTTCTCGAACAACTTCACGAAGAAGTTCTTCCTGAAGGATTAAGTCAGAAGATCTCTTACCGTCGGTGCGTTCTTCGTTAACTTCTTGACATCGACCTTCTCAAGTTTACCGTTAGCCGTATTAAGACTCTTCATGGATTGCTCAAGCTTAGTCTTAACTGTAGTAAGATCAGCAATAGCTTTATCTATATTCTTGATAGCGTCGTTATAGTTATTCTCAGCTCTCGTGACAGATACAGAGAAGTCTTCCTTAAACTTATTCAGATTATCTTCGAAATTACAGAAATCTCTTTCCTGGTTCTGTATCTCAGCGAGCTGCTTCCTGTATACAAGCGAATTCAGCGCCGCATTACGCAGCAGGGATATTATCGGTATGAAGAACTGCGGACGCACTACGAACATCTTCTCGTACTGATAAGAAACGTCAACGATTCCGTTGTTATACAGTTCATTGTCTGCCTCAAGCAGCGTAACGAGAACTGCGTATTCACACTTCTTCTCACGGCGGTCCTTATCGAGCTCCTTGAAGAAATCTTCATTCTTATGCTTCGTCGCCGTCGTATCCATCTCGTTCTTCATCTCGAACATAATAGATATGAACTCCACGCCGTCGGACGACTCTCTGTAGATGAAGTCACCCTTACTTCCGGAGCTCGCGTCGTTATCCTTGCCGAACTCGGCATTCGGAAATGCAGCCATGCGGATCTGATTGAACTGATTCATGCAGTGCTGCTCCAAGCTCTCGCCGATCATCTTCGTCGACTGGCGCGCCTTGAAGTCCTTAAGTCTCTCTATCTCTTCATCGCGGATAGCGATCTCGTTCCTGTGCTTCTCCTCGAGATTACTCTTCTGGATCTCGCCTTCCTTCTTCTGAAGGTCGAGGTCGCCCTTAAGCTTAACGATCTCATTATTCTTCTCGGACAGCTCCTGGTCCTTGACCTGAGTCGCCTTCGTTACTGCGAGCTCCTTCTCGGTCTGGGCATTACTGATCTGAGCCTTCAGCTGCTCGATCTTCTTCTCCATCTCGTTTATCTCGGCTGCCTTCTTCGCGAGAGCGTCCTGATACTCCTTCTCCTGCTCCATCTTGGCAAGAGCGAGGTCCTTCTGTTCACGAGCTTTAAGTTCCTCTTCGAACTCGTGGTCGCGCACCTGCTTCAAGATAGAAGCGTAACCTGATTCGTCAACCTTGAATACCTGTCCGCAGCTCGGACACTTAATCTCGTTATCCATGAGAGACCTCCTTACTTAATAAACTCGAGCACCTCGTTAAGCGACGTGAGCACCTGGTCTGCGAGCTCCCTTATCTCGTCGTCAGGCTGAAGCAGGTCGGGCACCATGATGGTGTACAGTCCTGCAGCCTTAGCTGAGCGTACGCCGTTAAATGAATCCTCTACGGCAGCTGCGTCCTTCGCATCCACGCCGAGTCTTCTTAAAGCCTCAAGCCAGATGTCAGGCTCGGGCTTACTTCTTGTTACCATGTCGCCGCACACGATCTCATCGAAATACTTCTCTAAGCCGGCAGCGATGATCTCTCGCAGCACGGACTTGCTTGAAGTTGAAGATGCGAGCGCGACCTTAACTCCGTTGTCCTTGAGGTAGCCCAGAAGCTCGCGTACACCGGGCTTTACTGCGACGAGTCCCGCATCGAACATACGGGCGAACAACTCACGTCTCTTCTGATTGATACTGTCGTAATCGATCTTCGTACCGTACATCTTCACGAACAGCTCGCGCGTAGCGGCGGAGTTGATTCCGAGTGCGTTGTAACAGAACTTCTCGATATCCTTAAGTCCCGCCTCGGGTGCTACTAACTTCCACGCTTCGATGACGCCTCTTTCAGAGTCGAAGATGACGCCGTCCATATCGAACAATACAGCTTTAAACTTCATGTTATTACCTTATCCTGCACCGAGGATCTTTCTTGCATTTTCTACGCGGTCAGCGCTCGGTGTAGTGATGCCCTCAAGCTCGTAAGGGATACCGAGTGTCTCCCACTTATGTACGCCGAGTGTGTGATAAGGGAGAACCTCTACGCGCTCCACAGTCTTAAGTGTCTTGATGAATTCGGCAAGCTTCGTAAGATACTCGTCCTTATCGTTACGCTCGGGAACGAGCACGTGACGGATCCACATCTTAACGCCGAGGTCGCTCATCTCGCGTGCCATATCGAGGATGTTATCGAGAGGCTGCTTCGTAAGCTCCTTATGTCCTTCGGGATCGATATGCTTGATGTCGAGCATAACGAGGTCTGTGACCTTCATGAGCTCGAGGAACTTATCGTGCCATTCGGGATTAGTGTTATAGGGATTGCCTGATGTATCAAGGCATGTGTTGATGCCCTTCTTCTTAGCCTTCGTGAACAGCTCGAGAAGGAAGTCGATCTGCATCAGAGGCTCGCCTCCGGAGACAGTGATTCCGCCCTGGGGACCCCAGTATGATTTATAACGAAGAGCCTTCTCGATGAGCTCGTCAGCGCCCATGAGCTGACCCTCAGTCATCTTCCATGTGTCGGGGTTATGGCAGAACTGGCACCTCATGGCGCAGCCTGAGAAAAATATGATAAATCGTACTCCGGGTCCGTCCGCGGAGCCGAAGCTTTCAGTCGAATGAATATAGCCTTGTGACATATAGTGCCTCTCTTTATTAGTGATTGATATATTATATCAAATCACCCCGGCGCTTAGACGAGATTACGCACTCCCTCGCATATCCTTCTGGCTACGACAGGATTATTCATAGTGTAGATGTGGATTCCCGGAATATCGCTCGCGAGAAGGTCGATTACCTGGCTCGTAACATAAGACATTCCGGCATCAAACAGTGCCTCCTTACGGTCCTCGTACTTACGCACGATACGCGTGAATCTGTCAGGGAATGAAGCATTGCACAGCGACAGCATGCGCCTTATCTGAGCCGCGTTAATTACAGGCATGATACCGGGTATTATCGGCACGTCGATGCCCGCGATCCTGCACTGCTCGCAGAATCCGTAGAACTTCTCGTTGTCGAAGAACAGCTGAGACAGGAGCACCTGGGCTCCCGCATCAACCTTCTTCCTCAATCCTTTGATATCGTTGATCTTGCCCTCCGACTCGGGATGGCACTCGGGGTAGCAGGCACCGAGGAAGCAGAAGTCGTGCCCCTCGTTAAGGTAGGAGATGAGGTCCGAAGCGTGCTCGAAATCGTGTTTCTCGACAAGCTTCGGCGTCCTGTCCCCGCGAAGAGCGAGGATGTTCTCGATGCCCTCGTTCTCCATGACACGTGCGAACTCATCGATCTCTTCCCTGTCGTAGTGAAGTGACGTCAGATGCACCACAGGCTCCACGCCGTAACGGTGCTTTATTTTTTTCGCGATCTCGATAGTACGGTTGCAGTTGCTGCCGCCGCCTGCACCGAACGTGACACTTATGAAGTCCGGCTTAAGCTCGCACAGGACCTCAAGTGTCTCGTCGATGCTCTCGAGTTCAGTGTCTTTCTTAGGAGGAAAGATCTCGAACGAGAGACTCCTTCTGTTCTGCTTGTAGATGTCTGCTATCTTCATCGCTTATGCGCCTGCGCGGATAATCTTCGCAGCCTCGACGAGGTTGTTAAGGCTCTTAACAGTCTCTTCCTCGCCTCTTGTCTTAAGACCGCAGTCAGGGTTAACCCAGAGCTTGTAGTCCTCAGTCTTCTCGCGGATCTTCGTAAGCTGTCCTACGAGCTCGTCGACGGAAGGAACACGGGGGCTGTGGATATCGTATACACCGGGGCCTACCTCTGTCTTGAAGTTGTTCTCCTTGAGCGAGTCGAGGATCTGAAGGTCAGATCTTGAAGCCTCGAATGTGATAACGTCTGCATCCATGTCATCGATAGCCGGAATGATGTCCGTGAACTCGCTGTAGCACATATGAGTGTGGATCTGAGTCTCGGGCTTAACTCCGCTGTGTACGAGACGGAATGAAGGAATCGCGAAGTCCAGATACTCGCTGTACCAGTCGGACTTACGAAGCGGGAGCTTCTCGCGCAGAGCAGCCTCATCTATCTGAATGATATTGATACCGTTAGCCTCGAGATCGAGAACCTCGTCGCGGATAGCGAGCGCGATCTGCTGTACGCTCTCCTTGATAGAGATGTCCTCTCTCGGGAAAGACCAGTTGAGGATAGTAACGGGACCTGTGAGCATGCCCTTAACAGGCTTGTCCGTGCAGGACGCCGCGAACTTGGACCACTCTACCGTGATAGCCTCTGTTCTGGAGACGTCACCCCAGATGATCGGGGGCTTAACGCATCTTGTACCATAAGACAGAACCCAGGCCTTCTCTGTGAAGACGTAACCCTTCAGGTGCTCGCCGAAATACTCGACCATGTCGTTACGCTCGTACTCGCCGTGAACGAGAACGTCGAGACCGATCTGCTCCTGGAGCTTGATGCACTCCTTGATCTTGTTCTTATTGAACTCTACGTACTGCTCCTTAGTGATAAGACCCTTTCTGAAGTCGGATCTGTTCTTACGGACGTCAGCTGTCTGCGGGAAGGAACCGATAGTTGTCGTCGGGAACTTCGGGAGCCCCAGCGCTTCCTTCTGGATCTGCTCTCTTACATCGAAAGCGGGAAGTCTCGTGTAGTCTTCATCCTTGATAGCCTTCACTCTCGCCTTCACGCTCTCGTCAACGGAATCGGGTCTTCCCTCGAACAGCTTCTTGTTAGCCTCGAGCGCCTCCGGTATGAGCGAGGAAAGCTCGGCAAGCTCCGTGAGCTTCTCCTCAGCGAAAGCGAAATGCTTCTTGTATTCATCGGGAAGCTTCGTCTCGCTTGCAAGTGTGTAAGGAACGTGCAGAAGCGAGCAGGATGTTCCGATTACGATCTTATCGGCATCTACTGCCGTCTTGATCTCATCTAAGATTCCGTTCGTCTTCTCGTAGGAATTCTTCCAGATATTCTTACCGTTAACTACACCCGCGAAGAGGATCTTATCAGCGGGGAAACCGTTCGTCTTAACAAGAGACAAAGTCTTGATACCCTCGACGAAGTCGAGTCCGATGGCATCGAAGTCCAGTGCCGTTACTTCTTTATAGATATCTCTGATATCACCGAAGTATGTCTGAAGAAGAACCTTAAGTCCGTTCTTGTTATTAAGGATATTCTCGTAGATCTTCTTGAACAGTGCGATGTCAGAAGATGTAAGGTCTCTTACGGGGTAAGGCTCGTCGAGCTGGATCTTGGATGCACCGGCCTCGGCAAGCTTAGCGAAGAGCTTGATGTACTCTTCTGTAAGTGTCTCTTCCACATCCTCAGCCTTCTTGGATCCTACGAACTTAGTAAGCTTCAGGAATGTGAACGGGCCTGCTATCTGAACCTTCGTATCAACTCCCAACGCCTTAGCTTCGAGATACTCGTCTACAGGCTTTGTTCCGATGAGTTCGATCTTCGTATCATCCTCGAATTCCGGAACGATATAGTGGTAGTTAGTATTGAACCACTTCTTCATCGGAAGGGCCTTAACGTTACCCTTATCTCCCTGATAACCTCTTGCTGCTGCGAAGTAAGTCTGAAGATCTGAAAGACCCAGTTCCTTATATCTTGCGGGGATCACATTGAAGAGGAATGCCGTGTCGAGGAGATTGTCGTAGAAGGAGAAGTCGTTAGAGGAAATATAGTCGATACCTGCCTGCTTCTGTGTGAGGATGTTAAACTCACGCATCTGCTTGCCGACCTGCTTAAGCTCCTGCTCTGAGATCTCGCCCTTGAAGAACTTCTCAGATGCGAACTTCAATTCTCTGTTTCTTCCTATTCTCGGGAAACCGATTACTGATGAACTCATTTTTCTATACTCGCTTTCTTAGTTGCTAAGCGAAGTATAGACCCACCGGATTGATAGGTATAATACATCTTTTGTGGTGTTCTCCATAGATTTTTTCTATAATGACCTTATTCTGATAGAAGGAGTCTATCTAATTACATGACTTTAAAACAGCTAAGATATGCAGTAACCGTGGCCGATACGGGCAACATGACAGAGGCCGCGAAGAGGCTATTCATCGCACAACCGAGCCTTACCTCAGCCATCATGGAGCTCGAGAAGGAATACGGCATCACGATATTTACGAGAAGCAACAAGGGTATCGAGATCACTAAGGACGGAGAAGAGTTCTTAGGATATGCGAGGCAGATCCTGGACCAGACCGAGCTGTTCGATGAGAGGTATAAGGGACACTCCCAGGGCAAGGTAAGATTCTGCGTGTCGTCGCAGCACTACTCTTTCGCTGTAGAAGCTTTCGTTGAGCTGCTGAAGGCGCACGGAGGCAATAAGTACGAGTTCCACATGCGCGAGACTGAGACCTACGACATCATAGACGACGTAGCGCACCTTCGAAGTGAGATCGGCATCCTGTACCTGAATGAGTTTAACGAGACGGTTATAAGGAAGACGCTGCGTGACAATAACCTTCTTTACGAGCCGCTGTTCAAGGCCAAGCCGCACGTGTTCATAGGAAAGAATTCTCCCCTCGCCTCGAAGAAGAGCCTGACGCTCAAGGACCTCGAGCCGTACCCGAGGCTGTCGTATGAGCAGGGCAGCCACAACTCGTTCTATTTCTCGGAGGAGATCTTAAGCACGGTGGACTGCGATAAGGAGCTGGTCGTGCGCGACCGTGCGACGCTGTTCAACCTTCTTATCGGACTTGACGGCTACACGATCTGCAGCGGCGTCATAAGCGAAGAGCTTAACGGCCCGAACATCATCGCGAAGCCTCTTAAGGTAGACGACTATATGCAGATTGGCTACATACTGCCGGCACAGATACACCCGTCGTTGCTCACTGAAGAATACATACGGATGCTTAAGAAGACCTGCAGAACATAAGACATAGAAAAGGGACCCGGCGATTGCCAGGTCCCTTCTCATTTAAGTCTTACCTAAATCAATAGGAAACTAATGTTATACGCGGGTCGATCGTCTTAGGATCACAGTCTTGCGTGGCAAGTTCTGGAGATAACGTCGTCCTGCTGCTCCTTAGTAAGGTCGATGAACTTAACAGCATATCCGGATACACGGATTGTGAAGTTAGCGTACTCTTCCTTCTCAGGATGTGCCTGTGCGTCGAGGAGCTTATCAACACCAAATACGTTTACGTTGAGGTGGTGAGCGCCCTGAGCGAAGTAACCGTCCATAACGTTAACGAGGTTGTTCTTCTGGTCAGCTTCGTTGTTACCGAGAGCAGAAGGGTTGATCGTCTGAGTATTGGAGATACCGTCGAGTGACCATGTGTAAGGGATCTTAGCAACAGAGTTCAGAGATGCGATGAGACCGTTCTTCTCTGCGCCGTATGCAGGGTTTGCACCGGGAGAGAGAGGCTCGCCTGCCTTACGTCCGTCAGGGAGTGTACCTGTCTTCTTACCATATACAACGTTAGATGTGATAGTAAGGATGGATGTTGTAGGCTCAGCATTTCTGTATGTGTGATGCTTTCTAACCTTTGTCATGTATGTGTCAAGGAGCCATACAGCGATATCATCAGCTCTGTCATCGTCGTTACCGTATCTCGGGAAGTCACCCTCGATCTCGAAGTCAGTAGCGATGCCGTCAGCATTTCTGATAGCCTTAACCTTCGCATACTTGATAGCAGCGAGGGAGTCTACTACGTGTGAGAAGCCAGCGATACCAGTAGCGAATGTTCTTCTTACGTTAGTATCGATGAGAGCGAGCTCAGCTGCCTCATAGTAGTACTTGTCGTGCATGTAGTGGATGAGGTTCAAGCAGTTAACATAGAGATCAACGAGCCAGTCGAGCATAGGATCGAACTTAGCGATAACCTCATCATAGTCGAGATACTCGGATGTGATGGGCTGGTAAGCAGGACCTACCTGTACTCTCTTAGGATCTGTCTCGAGCTCGTCCTTACCGCCGTTGATAGCGTAGAGCAAGCACTTAGCGAGGTTAGCTCTTGCACCGAAGAACTGCATCTCCTTACCTGTCTGTGTAGCAGATACGCAGCAGCAGATGGAGTAGTCATCGCCCCATACAGGTCTCATTACATCATCGTTCTCGTACTGTACGGAAGATGTTGTGATGGAGATGTGTGCAGCGTACTGTCTGAAGTTGTCAGGGAGTCTCTTGGAGTAGAGAACTGTGAGGTTAGGCTCAGGTGAAGGACCCATGTTCTCCAATGTGTGGAGGAAACGGTAGTCGTTCTTTGTAACCTGGGAACGTCCGTCAGAACCGAGACCTGCAACTTCGAGTGTAGCCCATACCGGGTCACCGGAGAACAACTCGTTGTAGGACTGGATACGAGCGAACTTAACCATACGGAGCTTCATAACGAGGTGGTCGATGAGCTCCTGAGCCTCAGACTCTGTGAGAGTGCCTGCCTCGAGGTCTCTGTTGATATAGATATCAAGGAAAGTAGAAACACGACCAACGGACATAGCAGCACCATTCTGTGTCTTGATTGCTGCGAGGTATCCGAAATAGAGCCACTGAACAGCCTCTCTTGCATTCTTAGCAGGCTGGGAGATGTCGTAGCCGTAAGCTGCAGCCATTTCCTTCATCTGCATCAAAGCCTTGATCTGCTTGCCGAGCTCTTCTCTCTGACGGATTACATCATCAACCATGTTGCCGTCACCGCAGTTAGCGAGATCCTTCTTCTTGGAAGCGACGATGAAGTCGATACCGTACAGAGCAACTCTTCTGTAGTCACCTACGATTCTTCCACGACCGTATGTGTCAGGAAGTCCTGTGAGGATGTGTGAGTGACGAGCAGCCTTAATCTCAGGTGTGTAAACAGAGAATACTGCGTCAGAGTGTGTTGTGTGATAGTCAGTGAAGATCTTGTGGAGCTCTGCAGAAGGCTCATAGCCGTACATCTGGCAGGACTGCTCAGCCATCTTGATACCACCGAAGGGCATGAATGCTCTCTTCAGGGGCTTATCTGTCTGAAGGCCGACAACCTTCTCGAGGTCCTTCATGGAATCATCCATGTAAGCTGCGCCGTAAGCGAGGATATCGGAAACAACCTCTGTCTCCATATCGAGTACGCCGCCCTTTGCTCTCTCTTCCTTCTGCAACTCCTTGAGCTTGCCCCAGAGCTTGTCTGTAGCTTCTGTAGGACCTGCGAGGAATGATTCGTCACCTTCGTAAGGAGTGTAGTTATTCTGGATGAAGTCTCTTACATTGACTTCCTCTCTCCACAATCTTCCGGAAAAACCTTCCCACTGGTCAAAATTTTTCATGGTTACTATTTCCTTTCTGATTTAATAAGACTTTTCGGTACTGCTAATATAGCAAAATGAAAATCACTTTACAACCCTAATTTATAATCATTCTAAAAAATGACAACAAAAATTCACACTTTTTGACCTCGGTTAGAAAAGGGTAATTTTTCTTTTCGAAAAGGATACGCCCGCGGGTCTTAACCCTCTATTCCGGGCTGCTGGGGAAGCTCCTCTTCAGGTGCCGTGTGGATAGGGCAGACGTTGTCCTCAGTAGGCGCGAGATAAGAGCCCACAACGAAAAGGTCCGTTACGGTAGTGCCTGCTTCACGGCAGTAGTCGCTGGGGTAGTAACCAGACTCGCACACTTCCATTTCGACGACGGTCTCGGGGCGCTCCCAGCTTGCTCCAGGGAGGTCCTGATGGATCCTGCTCATGACGTAGTACCAGATCCTGTTAGCGTTGGGCTTATCTATAGTAGGTATAAGAGTCTGGCGCAGACGGTTGTCGTAACCATACCAGACCGCACCGCAGTAGTAAGGTGTGTAGCCGCAGAACCACTTATCGAGGTTAGCGTCTGTCGTACCTGTCTTACCGGAAGTAGCGATGTACTCGCCGTCAGCGTTGTGGATGACGGAGACTGTACCCGTAGCTGTACCGTTAGTGATAACGTCCTCAAGAATGTCGCTCATGATGTAGGAAGTCTCAGCCGAGTAAACACGGTGTCTCTCGGGAGTCTTTGTGAGAACGACATTGTCGTTGCTGTCGAGAACCTGTGTGTAAGCGTAAGGCTCTGTATATGTACCGCCGGATGCGAGCGTGTTGAAAGCGCCGCACATCTGAAGGGGCGTGATACCTGTCGTAAATGAACCGATTGCCTGAGCGGGATACGAACCCTCGGCAGTCATATCGATACCTTCCTGTCTTAAGAACCACAGCGCAGTATCGCCCCCGACGTCATACCAGACCTTAACGGCGATGGTATTCTTCGAAGTCGCGACGGCACGTCTGATGGTCATAGGACCTGCGTAGGAACGGTCAGCGTTAAGAGGCCAAGCCGCAGCCGGATTGTTAGGATCCAAATGGCTTTCCTCATCGACATAGATCATACCCGGAGCGATGATGCCAAGCTCGATCGCCGGAGCATAATCAATAATAGGTTTAATAGAAGATCCCGTGGATCGGTACGCCTGCGTCGCTCGGTTCAAGACCATGTTGCCCGGTTTCGGACCATATCCCCCCTGCATACCCGCTATCGCGCCTGTTTGGACGTTAATAACAACCATACCGGCTTGCGGTTTCTCCGGGTAGTCAACTAGAAGCGTCGGGTCTTGCTGGAACAGGTCTCGCGTCGAGAACGCCTCGTCGAGGACCGCCTGGACATTAGGCTCGAGCGTGGTGTAGATATGGTAGCCGCGGTTATAGACGATAGTAGCAGCGAGGTCGTTGGAGATGCCTCTCGTGAGCGCTACGTCGTTGATTACTTCAGAGATCGCGTACTCACAGAAGTAGGAATTGATCTCGTTCGCGGGCTGCTCGTCATTAGACTGGAACAGAAGCTCCGTGTTAAGTGCGTTCTGGTACTCTTCCTCGGTGATGTAGCCGAGCTCGAACATCTTCGACAGAACAATACGCTGTCTTCTTAACGCATTACGTCTTCCCGACTCTCTTAATGGATTGTAATAAGAAGGGCTCTTAGGAAGGCCTGCGAGGAAAGCGCACTCTGCGAGGTTAAGCTCTGAAGCATTCTTACCGAAATAATTCTGTGCAGCAGCCTGAACTCCTACATAGTTGTTACCCATAGGCGCGAGGTTCAGGTACAACTCCATGATCTCGTCCTTGGACAGCTCCTGCTCGAGGCTCATGGCAGCGAACCACTCCTGGATCTTACGGGATGTGGAGTGCTGGTCGTTACCGGAAATGAGCTTTACCGTCTGCTGGGTGATAGTGGAACCGCCGTGTGTGGCAGAACCGCCGTTCGCGAGCGCTGAGAGAACTGCGCTTCCGATACGTCTGATGTCGATACCGGAGTGCTCGTAGAATCTCTCGTCCTCGATACTGATAACAGCTTCCTCGAGGTATGTGTTACGAACTTCACTGATAGGTATATAGATTCTGTCTACGTTCTGGCTTCCCGTAAGTCTCGCGATTACGTTGCCCTCACTGTCGTAGACGAATGAGGTCTGCACCTCGTCTGTCTGTGTGATATCTGAGATAGAAAGGGGCTTGGTCATGGACACGTAGCCCAGAAGCATTCCTGCGCCGAAGCCTCCGAAACCGAATGCGACGCAGAGCACAGCAACAAGAACTACCTTAAAGACAGCTGCCAATAAAGCAACGATCTCGTGCTTTAAGCTTCTGTTGAAGCCGGATACTGTCGGCTTACCCTTAAGAACACGGCGAAGCTCATCCGCGAGCGCACTGTTCTCGGGCGCTACCGGACTTGAGTTTCTGACCACGCCGGAGATTCTTCCGGATTGATCGTGTCTTTTATTTGTTCCCTGTCCTGATCCTTGCATGATGTAATATTTTACCATTATTGTTCATTATTATTAAGAAACCATGTTACAATCTCGTTATGGGTTATATAGAAACAGTAACTGTTACTGCTTTGGGCAATGAGGGACAGGGTGTTGCAGACCTCCCCTCAGGCAAGAAGATTTTTGTACCTGCGGTACTGCCGGGCGAGACTTGTGAAGTCGAAGTGACTTCCGAGAGTTCGAGGTTCGCGGAAGGCGTCTGCTACAATCTTCTGACCATCTCCCCTGACAGGATCTTAAGCTACGGCAACTTCGTTCCCGGAGCCGATCTTGCACACCTGGCTTACAAGGCCGCTCTCGAGTACAAGGAAGATAAAGTACGTAACTGTCTTATACGCTTAGGCAAGATTCCCGAGCAGGTCGTTAACCCTGCGATGCGCCAGATACTTCCCTGCGTTAACCCGCTTAATTACAGAAACCACATGCAGTACCGTCTCGTCGGCGGCAAGCTGTGTCTTATAAACAGCTTCACGAAGATGGCGGAGGACCCCGGTAATCCGATCCTCGAGTACGACATCTTCACCAAGCTTCGCGCTTCCATGCAGCAGGTGTTCTACAATGCGCCCACGAACCTTTTCGAAGAGGTCGTGATGAGAGGTTCCGAGAGGACCAAGGACGTGCTGCTTGAGCTCGTGTCGGGTAATACTTCCGCGCACGAAGTCATCATCGGATACACCAACAACTACATCGAAGCCACGAGCCTCGTGCACACACTCCAGGTCGCTTGCCAGGAGAACGGCTACAGACTCGCGGGACTGACTTTAAGAATAAGCGCGACACCCACGGATAGAAGAACCCGCGGAGGCAAGCGCGTGTTGCTTTACGGCAACGACTACTATGAGGAGATCCTCCTCGGCCACAAGTTCAGGATCCATGCGGGAGCTTTCTTCCAGGTGAATATTCCTCAGGCAGAGCTTCTGTATAAGAGTGCATCGAGATACACTCTCGACGATGCTTCTATCCTCGACCTGTACTGCGGAACGGGTTCCATCGGTCTGTCACTCCTGCGCCCCGGCCAGAAGCTCGTCGGTCTCGATACGGTTCCCGAAGCGATCCGAGCCGCCAAGGAGAATGCACTCCTTAACGGTATGGCTAATGCGACATTCTCGGTTAAGCCTGCGGAGGCTATCGACTTCGATACGCTTGCTATGCCCGAGCCCATGACGGTCATCGTAGATCCGCCGCGTAAGGGTCTCGACCAGATGCTCGTGAAGAAGCTGCTTACCACGCAGCCGTCCAAGATCGTCTACATCTCATGCGATCCCGCCACGATGTCACGCGACCTCGCGCACCTCGTCGGCACAGGTGTATATAATCTCGTTTCCGTAAGACCTGTAGATATGTTCCCCTGGACGCATCACGTCGAGACGGTCGTCTTGCTGTCCAAACATTAATTGGAAAGCAGAAAACCTGACATACGGTCTATGCCGCATGTCCGTGCTGCTAAGCTGTACCGTTATAATATACCCATGAGGAAGTTTACTCTGTTGATGACATACGTTATCGAGTTCACACTGGGCGCTCTGTGGGGATGGCTCTACGAGGAAGGTGTGGAACTCGCCGTTAACCACGCCTATGCGGATCGTGGTCTTCTTCATATGCCGCTTATCCCCATATACGGATTCGGTTGCTTACTGCTTCTCCTTCTGTACCGCAAGAAGGAATATTCAGCACCGTTCATCTTCATCAGCAGCACACTTATCACGACATTACTCGAACTGATCGCATCGTATCCCATCGAGGCATTCTTAGGTTACCTGCCCTGGTATTACGGTGCCTGGCCGCTTAATTATGAAGGAAGGATCTCGCTTATAAGCTCGCTCCTGTTTGGACTTCTCGCAACCGTATTCATGAAGCTGATCCACCCTCTATGCCGCCGTCTCGAGAAAGCTCCGCCTGCCGTCGTCAATACGATCGGCATTATATTCGCGGCCGCGTTCATCATCGATGCCACGTTTACATTCCTGATTTAACGATCTCGCGGAACAATTCCCCAAACTTTCACTCCCTTATTAATAAAAAATAAGTTAAAATAGTTTTTGTCCAATTACAAAATCATATGGGGGAATAGTATGAACAAAATGGAATTCAACTCACCCGACAGAGCGACCAAGGTCCTTGACGGTCTCTACAAAGACATGGAAAGAAGGATCAACAGCTCTCTTTATGGTCTTTGTCCCGTAGAGATGAGTAAGGCCTTCCTTCACATGTGCCACGCACAGTCATGCGGTAAGTGCTCGCCCTGCCGTATCGGCCTCGGACAGTTGGCTAATCTGATGGATGATGTATTAAACGGCAATGCTGACGAGAGCATCCTCGACGTTATCTCAGAGACAGCACAGACGATCATCGAGACAGCAGACTGCGCTATCGGTTATGAAGCAGCAGAGATCGCTCAGAAGAGCCTTATCGGATTCCGTGACGATTACCTCTCACACATAAAGACAGGCAAGTGTTCCTTCACATACGGACAGCCTGTTCCCTGCGTTACTACATGCCCCGCTCATGTTGATATCCCGGGATATGTAGCTCTCGTAAGAGAAGAGCGTTACGCAGACGCTATCCGACTTATCCGTAAGGATAATCCGTTCCCCACTACATGCGGTTATATCTGCGAGCACCCCTGCGAGCAGAAGTGCAGAAGAAATATACTCGACGATGCCATCAACATCAGAGGCATCAAGAAGATGGCAGCAGAACTTGCAGGCGATGTTCCTGCTCCGGCATGCGGACCTGCTACAGGTAAGAAGGTTGCCATCGTAGGCGGCGGCCCCGGCGGTCTTTCCGCAGCATACTTCCTCCGTCTCATGGGACACGAGACAACAATCTACGAGATGCACGATAAGCTCGGCGGCATGCTCCGTTACGGCATTCCTAACTACAGACTTCCCAAGGACAAGCTCGACAATGACATCAAGGTCATTCTCGATACGGGCGTGGAAGTTAAGTACAACGTCAAGGTCGGCAAGGACATCGACGTTAAGACATTAAGAGATGAGTATGATGCAGTTATCTTAACGATCGGCGCATCTACAGATAAGAAGCTCGGTATCGAGGGCGAGGACGCCAAGGGCGTTATCTCCGCTGTAGAGTTCCTCGAGGCTTCCGGCTGCGGCGGCGGCGAATCACTCGAAGGCAAGAAGGTCTGCGTAATCGGCGGCGGTAACGTTTCGATGGATGCCGTAAGAACTGCAGTCCGTAAGGGGGCCGACGATGTATCGATCGTCTACAGAAGAAGAATCGCAGACATGACAGCTCTCAGAGAAGAAATCGATTCCGCTGCTGAGGAAGGAATCGAGATGATGACTCTCAAGGCTCCTTCCGCCATCATCAAGAATGACGACGGCACAGTTAAGGGCCTCAAGGTTATCCCCCAGATGATCAGCGAGATCAGAAACGGCAGAGCAAGCGTTAAGCCTTCCGGCGAAGACGAGTACGTTATCCCCTGCGACATGATCATCGTTGCTATCGGCCAGGACATCGAGACAGAAGCTTTCGTAGAAAACGGTATCCCCGTAACGAAGTGGAACACTATCAACACGAAGCCTTCCGGTGATTTCGATGACATCCCCGGCGTATTCTCCGGCGGTGACTGCGCTTCAGGTCCTGCTACTGTTATCAAGGCTATCGATGCAGGTAAGGTCCTCGCGCACAACGTAGACCAGTACTTAGGTTTCAACCACAAGATCACATGTGATGTAGAAGTTCCCGCAGCTGAAATCTCCGACAGAGTTCCGTGCGGAAGAGTCAACCTCACATTAAGACCTTCTTTCGAGCGTAAAGCCGACTTCGAAGGCGTAGAAAACTCCATGACGCATGATGAGTGCATCCAGGAAGCAAGCAGATGCTTAAGATGCGATCACTGCGGCTACGGCGCATTCAAGGGAGGCAGAGTAAAAGAATGGTAAGTTTAAAGATCGACAACAGAGAGATTTCAGTAGAAGCAGGCACAACCATCATGGAGGCTGCCTCCAAGCTTGGTATCGACATCCCTAAGCTTTGTTTCCTTAAAGATGTCAACGAGATCGGCGCCTGCCGTATCTGCGTAGTAGAAGTAGAAGGAAAGGACAAGCTCGTTACATCATGTAACACGGCAGTTGAGGAAGGCATGAGCGTCTTCACTAACTCCGCCAAGGTAAGACACCACAGACGTACTCTTATCAAGCTTATCCTCTCACAGCACAACGGCGACTGTTCTTCATGTTCACGTAACCAGAACTGCTCGCTCCAGACAATCTCCAGAGAGCTCAACGTACACACAAATCCTTACCGCAAGGAGCTCGCTGATAAGACTTGGAACATGAACTTCCCTCTCATCAGGGATACATCCAAGTGTATCTCCTGCATGCGTTGTATCAGCTTCTGCGAGACTGTTCAGAAGATGAACGTCTGGGAACTTGCAGGTACAGGCGCACAGTCAGTTGTAGCAGTAAGCAAGAACCGCGACATCACAGCTGCAGACTGCGCTCTCTGCGGACAGTGCATCACTCACTGCCCTGTCGGCGCTCTCTCTGAAAGAGATGATACAGAGAAGGTCTGGAAGGCTATCGAGGATGAGAACAAGGTAACAGTAGTTCAGGTTGCTCCTGCTGTACGTACTGCATGGGCAGAGAGCCTCGGACTTGATGAATCCCGTGCTACTATGGGTCACATGGCTGACGCACTCAAGAGAGTCGGCTTCGATTATGTATTCGATACAACATTCACGGCTGACCTCACGATCATGGAGGAAGGAACGGAGTTCGTTAAGCGCTTCTCCGAGGGAGACACGAAGGATCTTCCTATGTTCACCTCCTGCTGCCCCGGCTGGCTTCGCATGATCAAGGCTAAGTATCCTCAGATGCTTGACCGTCTCTCCACTGCTAAGTCACCCCAGCAGATGTTCGGTGCAGTTATGAAGTCCTACTTCGCACAGAAGATCGGCGTTAAGCCCGAAGACATGGTAGTAGTTTCCGTAATGCCCTGCGTCGCCAAGAAGGACGAGTGCACGATGGAGCTGTTCTACGAAGAGTACGCAGGTCACGATGTAGACATCGTTCTTACTACAAGAGAGATGGACCGCATGATCGTAACTGCCGGTATCGACACGAGTACTCTCGAGAAGATCGAGTGTGATGATCCTATGAAGGAGATTACCGGCGCAGGTGTTATTTTCGGTGCGTCAGGCGGAGTTATGGAAGCAGCCTTAAGAAGTGCACACTTCCTTATCACGGGCAGCAACCCTGATCCCGATACCTTCAAGGATGTCAGAAGCACACGTGAGGTCGAGGGGTACAAGGAAGCTGAGTACCATATCGGCGACATCACGGTTAAGGCCGCAGTCGTAAACGGTCTCGGCAACGCAGAGGCTCTTATCGAGAAGCTCCTCGCACACGAAGTACATTACGACTTCGTTGAGGTCATGGCATGCCCCGGCGGATGCGTAGGAGGAGGCGGACAGCCTATCCACGACGGCCAGGAGTGCGCTACACCCAGAAGAGAGAAGCTCTACGAGCTCGACAGGAATGAGAAGTACAGATTCTCACACGAGAACCCGTCCGTAGCCCAGGCTTATGAGGAGTATTTCGAGGCGCCGAACTCACACAAGGCACACATGCTCCTGCATACGACACACAGAGCGGACAAATTCTAAGAAAGCAGGAAATACGGCCGATGAAGGTGGAAAATAACAATGTTACAATGAACCCCGCGGGCTTTGTAGTAGTCGCAGATCACGTTCCCGGAGTCATTCAGGAGATTCGTTACCACACTTCGTATAATTTCATCGGCGAGCGCATTGACGGATATGAAGAACCTGTGGCTCTGCTCACGGCTGAAGCCGCCAGAGCCTTAAGCCACGTTTCCAAGGAGGCGATGGTGCAGGGCTACAGGCTCAAGATATTCGATACTTACAGACCCGCGGGTGCGGTAAAGCACTTCGTTCTGTGGGGTATCGAGGACCAGGATATCCGCATGAAGCCTTATTTCTACCCTGATTTGCAGAAGCAGGAGCTGTTCGCGAAGGGTTATATCGCGTCCAAATCAAGCCACAGCAGAGGCAGCACGGTCGATCTTACGTTGTTCGACATGAGCACGGGTAAAGAGGTCGATATGGGAAGCCCCTTCGATTTCTTCGGCGAGATCTCGCACCCCGATTACCGCGGAATCACTGAAGAACAGTACGAGAACCGCATGACACTGCGTAATCTCATGTTAAGACACGGCTTCGAGCCGATAGACTGCGAATGGTGGCATTTCACGCTTAAGGATGAACCGTACCCCGACACATACTTCGAGTTCCCTGTGTCGACTGAGTATTTAAGAAGATAATCAGCGTCTTAATATAAACTTAAACAGCCTGTACATGGGGTTGCGTGCGCCGCCCTTAGGCATTAATACGGGATCTATCTCTTCCGAGGCGGTTTCCCTGCTGGTGTACTTGATGAATTTATCCTCATTCTCCATATTAATCTTAGACTGGAAGTCGATATACTCCTCAAGGCCCGGAGCCTGATCGAGAGTCACCGATTCCTCATTCTTGTTATCAAGATAATGCGCTACTACCAAAGGCATGTAGACAAGTAGCCCGAAGATGCCCAGTATCAGATTGATAACGAGCATAGAAGACACGAAATACGGCCATCCCAGAGGCTTAAATATGAACGATATCGGCACTGAGATTAAGAGCATGAACAGGATGTACGGCAGCACGAACTTACCAGCACGTGCGATCGAATGCTTGAATATCGACCACTTGCTGACAGGCAGATGGCCCGACGCCTCACCGGTCTGTCCGTTGACCGCGATACCATAGTTCGATCCCTGATATTTGATGTTAAGGAAATACACCGGAAACAGCGCATAAAGCTGGCTGAAGTTATCCGCGAAGGAAGCGCGCGTTCTTACACTGATCGACGTGTATTCGCTCGCAGAGAACTGCTTAACCAGATTCATCGCATACGAGTTAAATCTGATGCTTATAAGGTCCAGCATATCGAGCGCCGAAGTGTCGTATCTCTGCGCATAGAAGCCCGGAAGGTACATGTCGTTATACGGCACGAGCTCGCTGTAATCAAAAGGCTCGATAGCCTCCATAAGAAGGTTGCTTATCTTCTTGCACCCGTCGAAAGGAACACGCTTCATCTTGAATTCGATGGTCCTGTTTATGTTGTATTTCTCCGCAGAATCCTTATTGATCTTCTTCAGGCCTTCGCCTGTGATTACCGTCATGCAGTCTGCGTCGATAAGCCAGAACGGAACGTAGAATCCCGTGATCTTCTCGAGCGTCGCATCCTCTCGAAAAGCCTTCGGCACACCGGGGTGCGTCTTAACCCACTCACGGTAGTTCTTAATCGCGTCTTCCTTGCTTATCTTGAACGGTATAAGCAGGTCGGGGCGGAACTCGCGTCTTAAGCGCCTCTGAATGAGCGTAGGAGAGCCGCAGAACGCGCAGAATGTAGCAGATGTATTGTAATCGGTAACGACCGTCGCGCCGCACGAATCGCAGACATATTCCTGCTTATTGCTCTCTTCGTCACCCGCATCTCCCGTATCTCGGTTCTCGATAGTACCTGTCGGCATGAGAGTCTCAGGCACATAAATACTGCCGCAGAAATTGCAGACGAGTTTACCTATCTTCTCGTTGAAGAAAATGTTCGAGGAACAATTCGGACACTTAGGCGATGAAGCAGCTGCGCTGTCTACTGTATCGTCTTTCCAGCTCATGTCTGATCCTTATTCTTTACGCGCGAGCTCAGCGATATAAGGAAGGTTTCTTCCTATCTCCTTGCTGTCCAGTCCGTAGCCAAGAAGCCATGAATCCGAGATCTCGAATCCGTAGTACTTAACAGGGATCGTCATGAGAAGTCTGTCGGGATTCAGAAGCATCGTCGCGAGCGTGATGTCCGCGGGCTGCTTCGACTCGAGATTCTGGATAAGATATGCGGTCGTAAGACCTGTTCTGATGACGTCCTCTACGACCAGCACGTGCTTGCCGGAGATGTCGACATCGATGTCCTTCGTGATCTTAACGACACCCGTCTTCGACGTCGTGTCGGGGATGTTGCCGAATCCGATCATGTCGATCTTGATGGGCAGATCAATCGCACGCGTTAAGTCAGAGAAGAAATACACAGAACCCTTGATAACACCGACCACGATGAGCTCTTCGCCCTTGAAGTCCTCCGTTATCTGTGCGCCTAATTCTTTTACGCGCTTGGCAATCGCCTCTTCATCATAGACCTTCCTCGTGATCTCGATCGCGTCGTCAAGGATCAAACTCATAATCAGCCTCCGAAGCTTCTCAGGCGCTCGATAAGCTCCTGGAAATCTTTCTTATATACAATACGCACGTTGGTTCCGGGATACAGATCCATGACCATGCGCGCCTTCTTATTCTTCTTGGTTACATACTTCTGGTCCATCGTCGTAAGCTCGAGGTAGAGGTTGAACTTCGGCAGATAGAAATCAGGCGAGAAAGCCATCTTGATGTTGCCGTCCTCATCCCACTCGATCGGGAATGTCTTAGGCTCGTACATCCACTCGATGCCGTACATATCGAGGATCTTCGCGAACTCTTCCTCAGTCTCGTTCTTGAATACCGGTGTCGCCGTCTGATGGTCGATGGATTCGTCCTTAGCGGTCTCGTCCGAGATCTTAATCCTGTTCGCCTTCTTATCCGCGAGTGCAAGCACTGCCTGCGCACACTCCTCTACAGAGAGCTTGTCCGTGTTGAGTGTGAGGTCATACAACTCCGCTTCCGCGAGGTCCGTCTCGAAAAGTATGCTTACGAATCTCTTATGCTTACGGTCGCCGATAGATGCAGTAGACTCCGCTTCCTCTTCGGTAACGTTATATCTTCTGGCGATGCGCTTCTTACGCGTCTCCATGCTCGCGATTACTCTGATGTTAACGGCATCCGGACGGTCCTTGAGCACGACGCAGCTGCCCAAGCCGAGCACGATAAGGTTCTCGGATAAGTCCGCAAGTTCCGTTATCTTCTGTGTGAGCAGATCCTTGTAAGTAATCCCATTCTTGCCGGGTATCTCGGAAAGAAAAAATTTCGCGCTGTCCGCAAGCTTCTCAGACACGCCCTCTTCGGTCTCGCCGTCATCCCCGAAGAAGTTCTCCATCGCATAAGACCTGGTAATTACCTCGCAGTTAAGCTTACCCGCGAGATAGTTCGCGAGCTCGTCTCCGAGGCTTCCGCTTTGTCTTGAGATTGTGATGACTGACATATATCTATTATACCATCGCGGGCGGTATTTTCCCTGCTTTCCTGCGGTTGTTTAACACTTCATTTACAGCAATTACCGCGAGTATCAGAAGGCTTATCCACTGCGATGTCGAGAACGGTCCGAAGATGCCTCTTCCCTCGTCTGCACGGAAGAATTCGAGGCAGAATCTGAATACTGCATATACCGCACAGTAAAGCGACAACAGCTTCGGTCTTATGCGCAGAAACTTACTGCTAATTACCACGAGAATTATCACCATAAGGAACTCGAAAGCAGCCTCGTAAAGCTGCACGGGAATGAGCGGTATACCCGCAGGTGCGATGCCGCCCTCAGGATAGACTACAGCGATGTGCGAATCCGTGTGCGCACCGTAACAGCAACCCGTAAGGAAACACCCGATCCTGCCCATGCCCGCCATTATCGCGATACCGGGAACGAGCGCGGGATAGTATTCTCTTATGTCGAGCTTAAGAAAGCGCGCCGTGAAGAAAGCTCCGCCGATGGCGCCCAGCAGACCTCCGTAGAAGACCATACCTCCCTGCATGTGAGCGACGATCGCGGGAATCGCGCCGTGAATTCTGATGTCAGATATTATCTGTCCCAACGTGACGATAATGTACAGAACCTTAGCTCCTACGCCGCAGCCTAAGAATCCGAACGTATAGATATAAACGGCATTCTCGATATCCAGCTTAAAGAGCCGTGCGCTCAGCATGACAAAAAGCAGGCCGCAGATTAAACCTGCGGCCGCCATTATTCCATATGTAGGTATCGTTCTGCCTAAGAACTCAACAGAAGGATACATTCGGTATTAGTAGTATGTGTAACCGCAAGCAAGGCAAGCGATGCAGCCAACTACGAAGAGGATGTTCACGATCAGTGAGATCAGAGAGATGATGAATGCAGCTGTTCTGATACCGCCGTTGAAGCCCTTGCCCTTAGCAACGAGTGAGAGGACGAGACCTGTAACAGAGAAAGCTACACCGAAGAATGTTGTAAACCATCCGAATACAGGAATCCAGCCAACGAAAATGTTAGTAGCTGCTACGATCGCGAAGATAAGAGCGATAACAGACTGTGTGTAACCGGGCTGCTTGGGTGCTGCAGAAGATGCAGCTGCGCCGCTGTAGTTATTCTGCTGCTTCTGAGGCTGCATAGGTGCAGGTACGAAGTTATCAGGATCAGAATAATCAGGTGCAGGTGTTGATGCAGCCTTAGGGCTGTGATCAGGCTCTGCAGGAACGAAATCATCAGGATCAACCTTAGCAGGCTCAGCAGGTGCATATGCAGGAGTTACAGACTCTTCGGAAACGAGATCTGCAACGGGCTCTGTGATCTGCTCTACGGGTGTTGTATCGTAAGCGGGCTCAGCGGGTACTGCAATTGTCTCAGCTGCTGCCTCTGCTGCTTCAGCAGCCTCAGCCGCAACGGGAGCCTCTGCAGCTGTTGCCTCAGCAACAACCTCTTCAGCCTTCTCTTCTACAGCAGCTGCAGCCTCTGCAACTGCCTCAGCAGCGGGAGCTGCGGCACCGCAGCCTACGCAAAACTTTCCGTCATTCTCCTGTCCGCATGCGGAACAGATCCACTTATTCTCAGCCATTTAAATATCCTCCAACTGATATTCGATTATTGTGCATAAGGCACGTTAATAATTCTATTATTTTAAGAGGGCAGATGTCAATTATATTTAACGCGCAAAAAAAGAGGGCCGAAGCCCTCTTACGTATGCTTTGCGATGTGTTGTGTTTATACGTTGACCATGTAGAAAGCGCACTTGGAAGCCCACTGCTCAGAGCCTGCGAACTGGTTGATAACACCGGATCTTGTCTTACCGCTTGTAAGAGCAGCGAGAGCTGTCTGCTCAGAGATTCCATCTCCGAATACACTAGTGAGGATCGCTACGAACTCTTCGTCGCTGATGTTTCTGTTTCCGAACTCCTCGCTTGTGAGCATCTGAGCTGCTACGGATGTAGCTGTTATGTCACCGTTCATAAGCTTGTCTGCCCAGAAGTTGATCTCTGCCTGAGAAGCTTCTCTTCCGAGGCACTCGAGGTACATATGACCTACAAAATTATTAACGGACATTGCCCTGATCTGCTCAACAGTAAGCGAAGCAACTACGACACGGGATGTATCAGGCAGCTTTGCATCGTCGAGGGGAAGAGAGATATCGCCGCCGACGAACATGGACTCGTCGCAGTGATCGTTGATCATGCCCTGAGGTAAAACGGGTGCCTGATTAGGATTGCCGTTAGCGCCGCCGACGAACATAGTCTCGTCACAGTGATCGCTGATCATGCCCTGAGGGAAAACGGGTGCCTGATTGGGATTGCCGTTAGCACCGCCGACGAACATCGTCTCGTCGCAGTGATCGTCCTGAAGACCGGCAGGCAATACATCAGGATAAGCCTCTTCAAGCGTCATGTATACATTAATGTCTGTAGATCCATCATGAGCCTGGCTGTTAGTTACAAAGTTCTCAGCAGAAACCGAGATAGTAAAATCCTCTCCGCTGTAAAGATCAACATCGTATGCAACAACACTGTCAGTAGTAGAGATCTCACTGATTACATTACCTGCTGCATCAGATATGGTAATTGTCTTAGGGAATTCTCTGTCGCAGTTGATCAGTACAGTGTATCTGCCGGTATCGCGGACGCTGATGATATCATCCGCAGAGTCATAGCTCCACGTGGAATATCTGCTTGCTCTGTGAGCCTCGACTCTCAGGTTTCCGTGAAAACCCTGAGCAGGATTCTGATCTGCGAATACCTGCGCTCCGCCAAAGAGCATAGTTGTTACGAGTGCCGCTGATGCGATCTTTGCTTTCATGTTCTTCATTTTGGTTTCCTCCTAAAGTGGTTTTTCTTAGAGTTTGTCTTGTGTTTTTCGTGCTACAGCTGCATTTAAACACCTGCAGAAGGAGAAACCAATCAATAATGACGGCTCTTTATGTTGCTTAAACAACAGTAATTCCGTGATGTGTTGTTCCGCGCACAAGAAAAGGCCCCCGAATCTCTCCGGGGGCCCGTAAACCTTATTAATTAGAATCTGTCAGTAGTTGAACCGTATCGGGTTCATCGATTATACGTTTACTCCGTAGAATGCACAGAATGCTGCCCACTCATCGGAAGCTGCCATCTGCTCAACGATTGCAGATCTTGATGTACCTGCTGCGAGGTCTGCCATCATAGCTGCTGCTTCGTCTGCTGTTGCTTCTCTGTCACAGAATGTGTAGTAAACACAGGATACGAATGTTGCATCGTCCATGGCAAGATTGCCGAACTCTTCGCTGGCGAACATGATCTGAGCAACCTGTGTGGCTGTGAATCCCTGATTGAGGAGATCGTCTGCGAAAGCTGCTCTGCCTGCTTCATCAGAGAATCTGCCGAGGATTCTTGTGTAGAGAGTACCTACGAAGTTGTTTGTAGCCATAGCTCTAAGTTCCTCTTCTGTGTAGTGAACTTCAACTTCAGGTTCAGATGCAGGTGCGGGTTCAGGTGCAGGTACAGGTGTGATAGTAAGTGTGTAAGTACCGGCGTGATCAGCTGTTGCGACTACGAGGTATGTAATGTCTGAATCGAGCTTTGTGGTGTCTGTGCCTTCACCCGCAAGGTAGAATATAAGGTCATCGCCATCAAAGATCGATACTGTAGGTGTCATCTCACCGGGCTCGTTAGGAACGAAGCTCCAGCCTTCCCAATGCCCACCGTCAGACCTCTGCCAAGCAGACTCTGCATCACCGATCGCTACCTGATACTCACCGGACTCCGCAGGTGTAAACTGATAAGAATTCTCTGTATATACCTCGGTCCACTCACGAGCCTGCGTGTCGTAACGCCAGTTCTCAAACTCAACTACTACAGTCTCAGATACTTCGGGCTCGATCTCAGGTGCTGCGAAAGCTACAGAGATGTCATAAGAACCTGTACCGGAATAATAACTTGTGTTCCAGTTCCAATCGTTGTAGCCGCTGTAACCATAACCGTATCCGTAACCATAACCGTATCCGTAACCATAACCATAGTAAGGATTATTATTAGGAACAGCTGATGTAGCTAAGGACGCGTTAATGGCATAAGTTCTGCCAGCAACCATATACATTGTAAATGAACCGCTGTAAGCCTGGCTCTCACCGACAAAGACCTTAGGATTCAGATGAGTATCAGAGAATACACCGTTGCTGATAGTAAATGAATAATTACCATCATAAAGAGGTGTGAAGTAGAAAGTCTTTGATGTTGACTGTGCAGATGCATTAACACTTAAGTCACCTGTAGAGTATGCGGCCATTGTCTGACCTTCTGCCTCTACCTGCTGTACAGCGGGTGCGGGTGCTGCGAGTACTGATCCACATCCGAAGATCATTGTTGATGCTAATGCCACGCCTACGATTTTTGTATTAACCTTTTTCATTGTTGTTGTCTCCTTTCGAAGTGGTTAGTTATTGTTCACGCCCCAAGTTTCACACTCCCGGGAACCCAAAACAATAGCTTGAAAGCGCCTTTTACAGAGGCTTTTTCCAATAGAAACAAATCATTTATATTTGACGTTTTTTATGAACGATGATTGAACTTTGTAAATGGACGAATTCATTTTCTTCAGAACATTTTCACATTTCGCTTGACACAGGGGAACTCATGCCCTATAATTCCTTCGCGTACGCCGCCTTAGCTCAGTTGGTAGAGCAGCTGATTTGTAATCAGCAGGTCGTGGGTTCGAGTCCCACAAGCGGCTCCAAGCAAGAAGCCCCGTAATCGTTAGGTTACGGGGCTTTTGTTATACCTTGATAATCACAGGATATCATATGGTGGCAATCCACTCCATAATGTAGCTTGTGGCGATCGTGTGGTTGCCTATCTGGTTTACTCCATTCTAAGTATCAGCTCCAACACATGCTTTGCTGCAGCATAAAGCTCCTCGCGAGTAATCTCACCTTTATCGAAAGCTGTCTTAACTTTATCAGGATAACCGTTACCCATCTTAAGATCGTTACCTGCCTTAGCTTCGAGGTAATGTTCTCCGCCTGTCCACCAGTCGGTCACTACGAGGCCATTAAAGCCCCACTCTTCTCTTAAGATACCGTTAATAAGATCTTCTCTCTCGGAACACTGTATGCCGTTAACTTTGTTGTAAGCGGTCATTATGCACCAGGGATCTGCTTCACGCACAATGATCTCGAAAGGCTTAAGATAGATCTCTCTTGCTGCTCTTTCAGACAATCTGGAATCACTGAACTTACGGTTCGTTTCCTTGTTGTTAAATGCGAAATGCTTTACTGTGGCGGCGATGTTTACGGACTGCACGCCCTTAACAACAGATGCACCGATCTTACCTGCGACAACAGGATCCTCAGAATAGTACTCGAAGTTTCTTCCGCACATCGGTGTCCTGTGGATGTTTACGGCAGGTGCAAGCCAGATGCCGATGTTGTTCTCCTTAACCTCGGATGCAGCAGCGCGGCCGATGCTCTCGGCAAGGTCAGTATTAAAGCTGCAAGCTATCATGGTCGCACAAGGCCATGCTGTCGTGTAGATTCCGACATGAGGGAGGATTCTAAGTCCTGCAGGACCATCTGCAGTAGCTATCTCCGGCACACCATATTCAGGCATGTTACCGACACCGTAAGTATTAGATACTCCGATGTTCTTCTGTCCGCCTGTAAGGTGGATCAGGTCATCGTCGCTTAACTGAGCCATAAACTCATCAAGAGTATTCTTGCCGTCAGCAACATCCTCTAACATTATGTCTGCCCTGTCAGAGAGGTTATAGATAGCTCTTCCTCTTTCAGAAGGACACATACCCTCGATCTCCAAAAGAGTCATTCTCGGGAAGATATTCTCATCCTTCTTGGACGAAGATGTCTCCATCTTCTCCATAGTTCCGTCAGGTCTTAGTCTCTCTGTAAGAGCAGTAGGAGCGATTCTTTCTTCCAACACTGAGACAACCTTATCTTCATCGATGCTGTAAACATCATTAAGTTCAATAAGCTCACGAATGTTGTTGCCGACGAAGAACTTATAGCCGCCCTTCTCAAGTATCAGAGCTGACTTACGAATCTTGCCTGTGTCATCGTAAGATGCCATCTGTGCAATATCGAATGTGAGCGTAACTTCTTCAGCTTCACCGGGATTAATTAAACCTGTCTTAACGAACGCACCGAGTTCCTTCGCGGGTTTACCGAGAACACCCTGCGGAGCAGAGTAGTACAGCATGATAACTTCCTTGCCTGCCATGTCGCCTGTGTTCTTAACGCTGACCTTTACCGCGACCTTATCGGCATCAATATCAAAGCCTGTAACTTCCTTCTCGAAGCTTGTATAAGACAAGCCGTAACCGAAGGGATATACCACTTTATCTGCTGCACCGGGAATAGTCTCGAAATACCTGTAGCCTACGTAGATATCATCTGTATATTCAGCATAGTCGTTGCTGTCGTGGAAGTTATAAGTGGACGGATAGTCTTCCAAAGATCCTGCGAAAGTATCCGCGAGTTTACCTGAAGGATTAGCATCGCCTAAGATGAGATCTGCAGCCGCAAGACCTCCTTCCATGCCACCCTGCCATGCATAAAGTGCAGAGGATATCTTACCGTCGTTTTTGATCCAGGTCGTATCTATGACACCGCCTGCGTTAATTACTACGATGACGTTATCGAACTTCGACTTAACAGCTTCGATCATTTGCTCTTCGCCGTCCGTTAAGTAGAAGTCGCCCTTAGGGAAGACAGCTGCGAGAAGATCTTCCATTCTTCCCTCACCTTCCCAGAAGTGCTCGGTCTTCTCAGAGGAAGCCATACGGTCCCAGCCTTCACCTGAGAAGCGGCAGATGGTAACGATAGCTGTATCAGCAAATTCCCTTGCACCGTTCAGGAGGTTATCGGGGACAGCGGGTTCGACCGTCATTCCGGGATCGTGCTGCGCTTCATACTGCGCCTTGATGTTTTCCTCATAGAACCTGACAAGATCGTGGTAGATGCCGATCTTGCCTTCAGCTTCTTTTATCTTCATACCCTCATAGAAGTTTCTTACGTACTTAACAGTAACGTCGCCGGAGCCGCCGCCACCCTTAACATAATCGACCGTACCCTTACCAAAAAGAGCAACTTTCGCGCCTTTCTTTACGGGAAGAGTATTGTTCTCGTTCTTAAGAAGGACCATGCCTTCTGCCGCACCCCGACGCGATAATTCGATATGTCCGGCGGAACCCGTTACGCGTCTTCCGTCTTCACCCAAGGGAAGACCCGGCTGGTATAGATGTCTGATCCATTTAGTCATGTTAGTTAGATTCTTCCATTAATCTTTGTATTTCAGTCCTTTCGGGCATCGACTTAATGGCACCCCTTTTCGTTGTGACGAGGGATGCAGCGGCGTTAGCGAAGGTAAGCATGGCGCGAAGCTTCTCCTCATCCAAGTCCTCGAGACCATTGTCACAGATAAAGTCCAGCACGCACCCGCAGAAAGTGTCACCCGCGCCTGTGGTGTCGACGACATTCCCCTGCTTGAAGCCCGGCACCTCGACGCGCAAATCCTTGTAGTAAGCACGGCTGCCGTCCTTGCCCAGAGTCAGGCAGATAAGCTTGGTATTAAACTGCTCCCGGATAAAACGGATGCCTTCATCGTAGTCGTCCTTACCAGATACGAACTGCACCTCGTTATCGGATATCTTAAGCATGTCACACAAAGAGATAGCTTTAAGCATTTGCTCCCGCGCGTTCTCCATGGAATCCCAAAGCGGCGGACGAAGGTTGGGGTCAAGCGAGATTATCAAGCCCTTGCTCTTCGCGATCTCCACTGCCTTTAACGTCGCTTCTCGCACTTCAGGTGCAGTCATGGAGAGCGTACCGAAATGGAAGACCTTCGCACCTTCAAACATCTCTTCCTTAATCTCAGAGGGCTTAAGCATCATGTCAGCTCCGGGCTTCCTGTAGAAAGAGAAATCCCTGTCGCCGTCAGGCAACGTGTGCACGAAGGCTAGTGTAGTCGGGATGTCGGGATCGTCCAGAAGATACGTGCTGTTTATGCCGACATCTTCGATGGTGCCGCGAAGCAGCTTGCCGAACTGATCGCTTCCGACTTTACCTATGAAAGACGTGCTTCTTCCGAGCTTACTTAACATGGAAAGAACATTACACGGAGCGCCTCCGGGATTAGCCTCGAAGAGCTGATTTCCCTGCCCGCTTAGACCATTCATTGTAAAGTCTATAAGAAGTTCTCCCAGAGCAATTACATCCGTATTCATAATCAGCCTCTCTTTCTTTGGCATGCGACAGCTACAGAAACAGATATATCAGAGTAAGGGATCAATGTAGACTGCAGTGCGTGATAGATGTCGGATTTACCAGGCCATACAGTTCCGATGACGTTGTTCTCATGGTCAAGCTGATGGAACCAGGAACCGGTCTTGTGGTCTAATACCTTCTCGTCCAGGTACGCCATAAACTCAGAATACATATCAGCGTACTTTGCTTCACCTGTCGCTCTGTAAAGAACAGCAGATGTGTTGATCGCTTCTGCCAAAGTCCAATGCATTCTGTCGTGAACAACGGGCTTGCCTTCCCAGTCAGTTGTATAGACGATTCCGGGGGCTCCGTCTGAGTTCCATGCGTCATCCACCGCACGATTGAACAAGTTGGCTGCGGCATCTGTGTACTCCTTCGCCTCTTCCTTATCTTTGTAAGTTGAAGTTGCCCACTGCGTTATTAGTCTTGCCCATTCTATGCCGTGGCCGGGAGTCGCTCCGTAAGGCTTAAACTGATCAGCAGGTCTGTCCTTGTTGCACTCGAGATCCGCTTCCCAGTCACTTGTGAAATGCTCAGGGATTCTCCAGCTGTTATTCTCTGCCCATGTAATAACATGACCGATGATCCTGCCTGCACGCTCTCTGTAAACTTCATTACCCGTAACATCTGCTACAGCGAGGAAAGCTTCAACTGTATGCATGTTGGCATTAAGACCTCTGTAAGGATCACACACGGTAAATTCCGTGTTCCATGTATCGCAGGATAATCCTTCTTCATCGTTCCAGAATCTCTTGTCGTAAAGATCCAGTGCTTCCTTAAGAAGTTCAGAAGCTCCCGGTCTTCCTGCAAGTAAAGCGGAGCTTGCCGCGAGGATCACAAAAGCATGTGCGTAGCACTGCTTGTTGGGAAGGATCTTGCCGTCTGCTGTTATTCCCGGATACCATCCTCCGTTGATATCGTCATGAAGTTCGCCTCGTATTCCTTTAAGGGCCTGATCTATCAAATCCTCAGAGCCCTCGTGGCCTAAGACGGAACCGATGCTGTATACATGTGCCATACGGCAGGTTATCCATGTCTCGCGCGGCCTGTCTGTCCAGGGCGTACCGTCGTCGCCAAGATAGTATGAAGAACCTGTGGGCGCCGGGAACTTATGTCCGAACTTAAGAAGGTCGTCCGTAAGAGACTTCATGAAAGCCTTATTCTCTTCTGTATCGATAATGTACTTGTTGTTCATCGGGACCTCCTCAATTTATGTCATATACACTTCGAAGTCTTAAGTTAGTTATGTCACCGCTTAATACTTCTACGGTCTTTGTTCCTGCATTCATGTCGAAGAAATTATCAGTAAGGATAAGATCATCGTTATCGTTTCTGATCTCGACACTCTTGGCATAGCTTCCTGCATATATCGTGATCCTGCTGCCATCGACTTCATACCTTAATCGCGGATCTTCGAATCTGAAGTACTTCGGCAGTGAGAAGATGACAGTTCCTTCCGATATGATCCCGCCTCCGACCGACGCTTGGTAACTTACATATTCGTTATAGATGTCGATATCCGGCAGATCTTCCTTATCAAGCCAGAGCGAGGTTTGCTTAGGAACCATCTTCGTGATCTCAGCGGCCTTAAGAACATTCGCTTTACTGTCTCTTATCTGCCAGCGGATCTGAACTTCCTTCTCCTCCAAGGTCTCGTTAGAAACACACAGTCTGATGGACTTATTAAACTCAAACGGAAGCCTTACCAATTCCTGTCCGCTTCCGAGCATTCCCTCTTCTTCGCATGAGATCATCACCGGTGCGAAGAAACGCCTTGCATAATAATGAAGTGCCTTAAGTCTTCCCTCGTAGTCGACACTGGACCAGGAAGCGACAGGCCAGCAATCGTTAAACTGCCAGTAAACCGCACCCATGCATCTGTCGTCATTACGGTTTCTTCTGAAGTGTTCGACACCGTAACGGATCGCATCTGCCTGCAGTAACTGTGACGCGTAGATCAGCGTGTCAAAGTCAGTCGGATATCTGTAGGTCTGCTGCATGTAATTCATTATCTTGCCGTTAGCAGAACCGTTACGCTGATGCCTCTCCATGATGTAGGAGAAGATATTCTTGTCGCGCTCATCATCGGTAAATGTCTCAACTGTCTTTACTGACGGGAAAGACTGGAATCCGAACTCTGACAGATATCTGAAATGGAACTTTCTGTATTCCGAGAAAGGCTTGTTGCCATGCCATACATCCCAGTAGTGAACGTCTCCCCTGTTCTCATCCTGAGGCTCATCGAAGCCTCCGCCAGAAGAGGGACTTGCCGGCCAGTAGAACACCTGCGGAGCTAATTCCTTCATCATCTCAGGAAGGATCTGCTCATACATTCTGGTGTAATCTTCAACCTCACTCGGCTTGCTTACCCATACGCCTTCCTTAACAAACTGCTCCATCTCGTTATTGCCGCACATAAGTCCGAGCGAAGCATGGTGTCGTAACCTTACGATGTTGTCTCTAAACTCAGCTCTGATATTCGCCTCGAATTCAGTTGTCAGATCGTATACTGCGCACGCGAACATGAAGTCCTGCCAGACTATGATTCCCATCTCATCACATAAGTCATAGAACCAGTCGTCCGGATAGTAGCCGCCGCCCCACACTCTTATGGAATTGAAGTTCGCGAATAACGCTTTCTCCAGAAGCTTCCTTGTAGTCTCCGGCGTAACTCTGCCGAGCAGGTGATCCTCGGGAATGTAATCTGCACCCATAGCGAAAATATTAATTCCGTTCACGCGCACACAGAACTTCTCCCCCCACTCATCGGGAGTTCTGTCCATGGTGATAGTTCTTATACCGACACGCTTGGTTATCGAATCAAGCAGGGTCTCGCCATCATAGAGGTTAACGGTGACTGTGTACAGATTCTGTTTGCCGTAGCCTCTCGGCCACCAGCGGTTATCGGGGTCTATGGATATCTTATTATCCTGTCCCCTGTAAGTAAGAGTAGTGCCGTCAGGAGCCGTGACCTCATATTCCACGGTAATCTCTTTGCTGTCATCCAAGACATCGTACTCGGGGTTTATCTCGAGCATAAGTTTTTCGCCGTGATGCTGGATGAAGTTAATGGAGTTGAGCCTTACTGTGTCGAAAGCTATGAGCGATACATCGCGCATGATGCCCATGTCAGGAAGGTGCGCACCCCAGTCCCAGCCGAACATGCAGTGAGCCTTACGGATATGCACGAAGCCATTCATGCAGTCTTCAGTGCCGAGTGTCGGAGCTGCTGCGAACGCCTCCGCGATGAACCTGGTAGGCGAGTGGAAAACTACCCGTAACGTGTTCCCCTTCTCCTTGAGGAGCGACTGTACCTCATGCTCCCACGTTCTGTGCATGTTGTTCGCGGTGATGATGTGCTTGCCGTTAAGGTAGACATCCGCGAGTGTGTCAAGGCCTTCGAACCTGATGACCGTCTGCGTGCTTGTAAGGAACCGCTCGTCCGCGTCGAACGAGGTCTCATATTCATAGTCGAAGTCCATCAGCCTAAGAGCTTCGATCTCGTTGTCCTTCCAGAATGGATTCTCCATCTCATGGTTGTTAAGAAGGTCGCCGTAGACTGTCCCCGGGACTGTTGCAGGGAGCTTCCTGTCAGTATCCGTTCTTCGCATCGTCCAATTGTTGTTAATAAGCATCTTGTTCATGCTTTCATTCTCCATAATCTTCTGATATAAATGTGTTAAGAATGGTTCATAAAATTGTAAAAACCTATTATCAGTATGGAATTGTTTGAATACATTGACCGCCAGGACACACCGTATGATGTCTTCTACACCTCGTCAGTGAAGTCGCCAAAGCACTGGCATTATTACTCCGAGATCCTGTATATCAAAAGTGGCAGGATCAAATTGATATGTAACGACTACAGCTTTATCCTAGAACCCGGCGATATATGCTATATCTATCCTCTTCAGCTTCATGAGATTACCCGCGCGGATAATGATACGGGTGAGGATGTGGATTACGCGGTGATCAAGTTCGATATCCATACGATCGGCATCCCCGAGGCCTATGTCCAGAAGATGTACGATTACTTCGTATCCAGAGGGTCGGATCAGGACTACTGTCTTATTGTAAAAAATGCGACGGATATATCAGACTCCGTTATCTCCGCAGTGAGTGAGTACAATTCGAGGGATATACTTCATACCTTTAAGCTGCAGTCCGATATTATAGGCATCCTTATCTACATCGCACGCATGTGCGACAAGACCATATCGGAGAAGGGCAACAAACAAAGTGAGGTGTCTTTGTCTTTCTACCGCATTCTAGAATACATAGACATGCATTCATCAGAGAAGCTCGAGATAGCCGATCTCGCTGAGAAGTGCCACTTAAGTTATTCTCACTTCGCGAGGCTGTTCAGGGATAATTACGGCCGTTCCTGCAAGGAATATATTAACTATATCCGCCTTCATAAAGCTGATGAATTGCTGATGCATACCAATTACGACATATCGTATATAGCATCGCAGACAGGGTTCTTCGACAGCAGCCATTTTATCAAGGCGTACAAAGAGTGGAAGGGCAAAACACCCAAGCAGCAGAGATTTCTTTATAACAGGTAAGGTTATAATTATTTTTGGAATCTTTCGAATAATTCTCCCTCCTCATGTGTCATATAGACAGATGCGGAAACAAAGGAGGCATAAGAAATGACAGAACAGGAATTGGAAAAGCTCTATAACGAGGCTTACAAGTCGGTGTATTGGACTGCGATGTCCATCCTTAAGAATAAGGAAGAGGCAGAAGACGTCGTCCAGGACACATTCATCACGGCTTACGAATCCTACGACACACTGAAGGATAAGGACAAGGCTGTCGCATGGGTCAAGAAGATCGCGGCCAACAAGTGTCTTAACATCGTAACCCGAAGAAGAACCGTCAACGCCGACGATGAGTTTCTCGAGAACGTTGAAGATATCTCAGAGAACTTCCTTCCCGATTCGGTAGTCGAATCTGCAGAGAAAAGAAAGATCATCATGGACATCATTAATAACACTCTGTCCGAAGATACTGCGATGACCATAATTCTTTTCTACTTCAACGACATGTCGATCAAGGAGATCGCAGAGCGTCTCGACATCCCCCAGGGCACCGTCCTTTCCCGATTGAACTATGCCAAGAAGAAGATCAAGAAGGAGGTGGAGAAGTATGAGAAAGATAATAAGGATAAGCTGTTTGTGGGCGCGCCTTTCCTGACTCTGCTTTTCGAGAAGGAGGCCGAGCAGGTACCGTTTGTACCCATGCCGGCAACAATAAAGGGTGTTACCGCATCTTCGAAGGCAGCTCCTGCGAAAGCAGCAAAGGCTACAGCGAAAACGTCAGCCATCAAAGCCACGGCTATCGGACTTACGGCAGCAGCGGTACTTGGCGGCGGCGGCTTCATCGCATACAAGGCCATAGCGGGCAAACCCGCTGCATCCAAGTCCCCGTCTGAGACAAGCGAGACATACGAAGTTGCAGAGCAGACAGAAAGACCCATCAACGTGCTCGGCATGACGCCCGATCTTCTTAACCTCGAGGGAGGCTATGTAAGGTACAGCACATTCCATAACATCTCTGAGGATGAGTACGAGGAACAGGATACTCTCTATTACGATGCCGACGGCAATATGGTACTCGACTGTCTTTATAACGAAGACGGTGTGCTGGTCTCTTCCGATTACTTCATCTATGACGAAGAGGGCCGCGTGGTAAGAGAAGAGCTCTGGGATACCGGTGACAACAGTAACGGACTCTACATTACTTACACTTACGGTCCTAACGGAGTAGAGCGTCAGGAATCGGGTAGATTCGAACAGGATCCGGATCACTATCATGTCTACGAGTATGACGATCAGGGCAGACTTATCCTCGATACCGAATACAACACGGAGTTTGGCAACAGCTACTGGTACTGCGATTACGTGTACGAGGATGACGGAACTTACACAACACACGTAACGTCATTCGATGTATACAGACAGGAAATGATCGATGACGGCAACTACAACCGCTACAGCGCGGACGGTGTACTGCTTATGGAGTACTGGAGCGCCCAGTCGATAAGTGAAATCTATAACTACGATGATAACGGTGTCCTGGTATCTGTAGACAAGTATTACGGCAGTACTTTGAACCAGACGACGACGTATGAGTACGACGATCAGGGAAGGCTTGTACATGACTATTCGGCGTTCCCAGGCCACGATCCGTACAGAGAGCACACGTACACTTACGAAGATTTGTAAAAATTTCTCGCAGACCTTCGAATAAACAGCCTCCTTCATGTGTCTAATAAGCAGATGCATATGAAGGAGGTTTTAAATTATGAAAAGTATTCTATTAGCATCAGTATTGTTGGTTACGGTCTGCGCATGCGGAATTACATCATGCAGTGCGGATGTCACAGAGGGCTCTTCCGTAAACGGTGAGGTTCTCGGAGAAACACGTGTAACTGCGAATGAGACTGCAGTTGCTTCGGATAACACTTTGTTCGAAGAAGAGCCGTATGTGAGAAGGCATTCCGAGGACGGTTTCATGATAGCCGTACCGACATGCTTTGAAATGGATTATTTAAGAGTACGAGGCTGTCCATACGACAAATACATCAGTTATCAGCTTGATGAGGATACGAAGATCTGGCTGCATTCAGAGGTCGGAGGATGGACAGAGGAAGCCCCTCCGTGGATGGAGACAGATAACTATACCCGCTCTCTTGAAGATGTTCCGGGCTTCATGCTGACAAGAGTCTTGGACTCATTCTACGGTCCGGGAAGAGTTGACGGCAATTTTCCGTT
>Ga0310786_10001432_pt1 | contig 38484 bp, 31 predicted proteins | sample AusTroGonzalo_MG_FD_203881 | JGI IMG/M metagenome (GOLD analysis project Ga0310786, IMG submission 203881) | Bovine rumen microbial communities from tropical cattle in Woodstock, Queensland, Australia - Gonzalo_03 (v2) (version 2) | ecosystem: Host-associated > Mammals > Digestive system >... | reverse complement strand
AAATATCATAGAAATAAAAAACGATTCGAACAATAAAAATAAAGTTGATTTTATGCCCCAAACTCAATTTTTGTTATTTACACAGTTGGTGAAAAATGTTATAATTTCTTTAAGTGAAGGAATATTGTATCCCAAATTCCCAGAAATTGGGGCTTTTGTGTGCAATAAAAAGGCAGGAGATTTTTTATGAAAATTCGTATCAACACAGATTCTTGCAAAAATGCAATGGGGACGGTGTTTCTTTTGGCCACTGCGTTTTTCATTTGTTCTACGTTTATTTCTATGCGTTCTGTTTTTGCAGATCCGATTGTGTCGAATAATACAAATGTTCAACAATCTGGTCGTCAAAGCCCGCGTTACGATAATCGGACCACGGGACGGACTGTTTCTCGTTCGACTGTGTCGCGTTCAACGGTTGCCCAATCGACATCGGCGCAAACTGGTGATAAAACGGTTGTTTCACGTGGTGTGGGAACGCGTTCTGTGGCGTCACGTCCAACAAATTCGACACGCAAAATGAACACTAATTCAAGAAAAGTTGCATCTCGGACACAAAAAAATGTGCGTAATACAAATTCGCGTGCCGTTCGTGCGCGCACTGGGGCATCGTCGCGTGTGGGGACAACTGGAAATGTTATGCCCGGAACGCGTGCCAGTACGACAACATATTCATATTTGGCCAGCAGTTTATACACCGGGGCATATTCCAATATTATTGATTCTTCGACTGGGTTGATTTCTGCGGATGCATATTCAAATTGTTTGTCATCATATTATACATGTATGGATGAAATTTGCACTGCGCGCAGTGATACCAAGGGTCGTTGTTCTTGCGCTGGACGTGCCACGAATTTCTTGGCTGCCGAAGATGCACTGCAAAGGGCAAATGAAGAATTAATAAAATTATCCGGGCAATTATCTTTGTTGATTGCAACAAAAGGCAAAGGTGATGATTTAGCCGCTGCGTTTTCATTGACCGATGCAGAAAAGGTTATGAATTGCGTGTCCTACAAAGAAGCAGAAGACAAGAAAGCCTGGTGTGATTCTCACCCAAGATTTAATGATGATGGCACCGCTGTAACAACATGTGCTATGCCAAGTTATTGTAGTGATTCAGGAAACAATTTTGGATTCGATATTAAAAATATCGATGGTTCGTCATCGGATATTTTGGCGCAATTAAAGGCATGGGCTGATGCAAAAGATTTGGCAAAACAATATACAATCACAGATAGCGATGAATTTGTGGTACAGGTTTCTGAATTTTCAGATTATGTGAACGCATTACAAGGAATCACAGACAAAGAAGAAATTGCTTCTTTGGATGCATTGGCAAATAAATGGGGATATAAATTATTTGAATATGCACATAATAATGTTTGCGGACGTGTTCTTGATTCGTGCTTTAACGGAATTTACGAAGGTTGCGGAAATCCGGGCACTGTGACAGATTCTGATGGAATATCACACACGAAATGTGCAAACGGCGCAACATCAAATTGTCCGTTTAATTACAACAGTTATATCCATGTAGATGAAACCGGTGATGTCGTGTTAAATGAACGCGGATCCAGTGGCGCATCTGTGAATTCCAGTGCGGCATGTTTTGGTTATTCAACAACCACAACAACCAGCACAGGATCCAGAACAACCACCACTTCAACAACTGATCCATATTCAACATTACGTGGACCGGTGGCTGATGCCCGTCGTTCGATTATGCAAAAATATTTGTTAGATGCGAATTCAGCATGTGATGTTTATGGTGAAAATTTAAAGAAAACCGCTCAAAACATCAATTATCAAAAAATTGCAGCGCAACAGGCATTACAACAAAAACGTCTTGAATTCAAACAGGAAGAAGAAGAACAGGTTTTTGCTGATGCAACCGCTGCGGTGGATAATTTCAACGAATGTATAAGCGAAATTTGGGATTGTTATGAAGAATACAGCGACGAAGACAAATGGACAACTGCCCGTATCAAGGCATATTGTACCCAAGTGTCCCAGGTTCCACATTGTTATGAACCTATGATTTGTTCGCCGTTGCAATCGCCGTTGGTTGCAGTTATTGACAAAGCGGACAATACCAATTGCCTTTACACTGATGATTTCAAAACAAACGAATGTCGTAACGTCGTTTCTATAAGTGAAATCTTGTATGGCACTGGTGCGGCGCAAACAGATGTCGACGCTTTGGCTTGGCCGATTACATTTGATTATAAATACAAATCGGCGGCGGTGCGTGAAAAATGTTTGCAAGAAGTTGTTGGAACAACCGCTGATGATGATTCATTACGTGGTTGGACAAAACCAAAGGCCGAATAAGAAAGAAATTCAAACCGCCCATCCGGGCGGTTTTTTAATTTCAGGAAATAAATTCATTTGACACTACGGGGTTTTGGAGATGGTGTGATGATTTCACAATGCTTCAGAATATTATTCCCCGCCTGGGGCGGGGTGGATTGCGACCATCGGGAGCAAGACGGGGAGGGTTGTCCTACTACGCCAATGCTACGTGTGACAAGTAAAAAAACGAGCGTTTAAAATTCAACCCTCACCCCGGCTGACGCCGTACCCCGCCCCGGGCGGGGAATAAGGTGTGTTGAAAATTTCTTTGTGTGTGTATTATGTTCTGCTTTACACGATTTTGTTTTTATGATAAAATTATAATAATTTGAGAGAGTAATGAAAACATTATCGCGTGTTTTGGCAATGTGTTTGTGTGTTGCGCCCGTTGTTGACATGGGTGCGTGGGGTGTTGTTGCAACAACATCCGGACATAATTTAACCGCATATAACCCCAGTAATGCATATAATAACCAATGGGCATCCGCAACCAACGGACGTCAGGATGCCACCGCCCCATCGGCAAAGGCTGATTTTGGAAATTGTAATTCTTTGATTTCGCGTTGTGCGCAACCGAAATGTGCAAATGGCGGGTGCAGCGATTTGAACGTCGCAACCAGTATTGTTGCCGGCTGTGTCCAAATGAACAAGACATGCGAACAATACGGAAACGAATTGGTTTCGTATATGGCTGCGCAATTGGTGGCATCTTCTACGGCAAAGGTTAATGCCCAAAACGCGGCGGCCGCACAAAGTGCCGCGGCAGCGCAAAGCCAACAAACGCAACAGCAGATGCAACAAATGCAACAACAAATGCAATCTCAGTTATCGCAATTGCAACAACAAAATCAACAAACCCAACAACAATTACAACGTGCATTGCAACAACAACAGCAACAAAATGCAGAATTGTTGGAAAAAATGAATAGTGCGACGACACAAAATACTGTGTCTTCATCGAATGCCGGATCGGTTGATGTTCGTACAAATTCATCGGATCTAAGTGGATACCAAATAGATGCAATCGAACGCGGTGTGTCGGCCCAGGTGTTGGAACGTCAAAAAGTTGGGAAAGAGGTTGAAAACGAATTACAAGAGGCGAACACCGCACTTAAAAAAGTTAAAACCGTAATGAATAATGCATTTGAATATGCGGGCTGTGATTCACGTGGAAATAATTGTACGGGGCCAAAGCGCGTAAAAAAATGGCGTGAATTGGCAATGGAATTCGTTGACCCATACGATACAGTGGTTGATAAATTATATGATGCAATTGAAAATGCTATGTTTGTTGGCGGAATTGATTTGTCCGATATATATATGATGTTGGACGATTCTTGCCAGCGTTGGGGTGAATATATGTGTCAAGGGGGAAACGCTTGGTCAAGTATACAACGTCCTGATAATAATGGTATACCTTACACATGTAGCGGTGGTGAGCATAGTGTAACAAAAAATGGTGTTACAGACACGCGCTTCTTAACTGAGTACAGTGTTTGTGTTGCTAACATTGGTTTTTCCGATAAAACTGAAGAATATAATAAGGCGGTGGAAAATTGTTTAAAAAAGCATTGTAAACCATGTCAACGTATAGGAATAGTGACCGATAAACAAAAAATTTATAAATTATGGACAGAAGAAGATAAAGGTGACGACAACAAAACCATTATTGCATGTGCGGATGGTGCGGTGGTAAATAATGGTATATTCAAACGTCGTGCAAAAAAACAAAACGCAATGGCCATGATCGATGTTGACACAATCAGTGCCTGGCTTAGCCAGACCGAACCCAGTTCCGGATATTCGGACGCGAACTGTAACACAAAAGATAAGGGTGCAACAGGAGCTAGTTACGCAAATTGGGCGCAATGTTATTGCAGTGTTACGCAAGGAACACTTGGTTCTTCGGCATCAAGTGGTGAATCCGTCCTGCGTAAGGCCGCTTTGTCACGTGCACTTGATGAAAAAGATGCCGCACTTTGTATAGATCAGTTAGCCCAAAACGGAAAAGCCAATGAAGAGACATGTCCGTATATAAATCCGATTTATGCGATTTGTGATACATATGCATATAATGCGGGTGATAGCGAAAATCGGAAAGAATCAACCGATCGTGACAATGTCAAAGAAATCGTCGGATTGAAAGTGACCGTTTTATCGCAACAATTATATAAACAATACGAATATTTGGCGGCAACATTACGTCGTTTGCAAACCCAATTAAGACGTGCGGTATCTTTGGCGAATATGGAGGCCGCTGGCGCATCCACTGACGGTGATTCATCTGGTTTGATCAGCAGTGATAGTAATATAGTCATCAATGGTGCACAAAATTGTTTAAGTTTTTCTGAATATGATCAATTTGTAAATTGTTTGCAGACCAATGTAGCCCTGATAAATGGTATCATAGATTCCGACCCAACAAAGGCATGCCAACAATTACAGGTAACATATGCGCAGGCAAAAGCAAGATTCGCGATGGAAGAAGAGAAGACGGAAGATGTTGAAAAAATCGATGGGTGTGAAAACTTTGATTATGATAAAGATAAAAAAAGATATCCGAAATGCAAGACAGATACAAAATCTAAACAAAGTGTGCGCAATTGTGCAAATACAATAATTACTAAGGCTGGAGTGATAAAAAGACGGTTGGACCGAGAAGATAGAAAATACGATAGAGATAGATAACAAAAAACACTGCAATTTCCGCGGTGTTTTTTTATTCCAGAATGCGCTGGTTCCACCCAATGGTGGGAACCTGTGTTTGTTAATGCCGAGTGTCGGTTCCGCCCTTGGGGGCGGGGGACCGCTTGCGGTGGTGGGGGTTAACCCCCCTCCGGCTGGCGCCGCACTCCCCCAATGGGGGGAAGAACCTTACCCTCTCCCAGTGGAAAATGACGAAAATAACATATCATGCCGCCACGATTTGCATAAAAATTTATACAAAATTGTTGACTTTTGGTGTTTTATATGTATAATTTGCATAAAATTTTCGACAAATTGAAAATTTAAAAGCAAACAAATAATAAACCAAAGGGCAAAATATGTCTACATTCGCAATATTTCAAACCGGTGGCAAACAATATCGCGTTACAGAGGGCGATATTATCAAGGTTGAAAAATTAAACGCCACGGGTTCTGTTGAATTCGACCAGGTTTTAATGGTTGGCGATAAAACAGGCACACCTTTCATCGAAGGTGCCAAAGTTGTCGCAGAAGTAATCGAACAAAAACGTGATGATAAAATTTTGGTGTTCAAGAAAAAACGTCGCCAAAATTATCGCAGAACTGCCGGTCATCGTCAGTTTATCACTGTTTTGAAAATTAAATCAATCAAGGCCTAAACCGCCCAATTTAGATGAAGGAGTTTTATCATGGCACATAAGAAAGCTGGTTCTGCATCAACAAACGGACGCGATTCGGCCGGACGCAGATTAGGTGTTAAGAAAAGTGGCGGCAGCCGCGTTATCCCAGGTAACATCATCATTCGTCAACGCGGAACATCTGTTCATCCTGGACTTAACGTTGGTATGGGCAAAGATCATACTTTGTTCGCCAAAGTTGCCGGTACGGTTTCGTTCAAACGCGGAAATGGTGACAGAAAAACTGTTTCTGTGGTTCCTGACGAAAAGAAATAAAATAACTTTTTTGTTATTGATATTTACCCATCGTTCGCGGTGGGTTTTTTATTTGATTTTTACTGTAAATGTGCTTTGTTTGATGCTCGTTTTGTGATATAATACGTGTTAAGGATGAAAAAGATATTTTTTGGTTTTTTCATTGGTGTTTTGTGTGCCACCAATTCATTTGGTGCTGATGGTGTTATATCGCGCGTAATTCCGGTTAAAAATAATGTTGAAAAAACAGAATCTACCACCGCGGAAACAACGAAAAACCGTTCGGCGCGCCGGGTCAGTGTTTCACGCAATACAAGAAATACAGATAACGTTTCGCGCGGTTCACAACGTGGAACAATAAACGTTGTCCCTAGGGAATCCAGAAAAACAAGCACCCGTCAAAGTGTTGAAGATGTCGCAAATAACGTTGGGCGTAATCAACGCACTGACGCGGCCAGCATCAACAGCAATCCTGCCGTTCGGCGCGCTGGGGTTGTGTTGCGCGCCTCTACTGCGGAAGTGGGCGGACGTGCAAAAATAATAGGAACTGATAAACAGACCGGATCAAACATAGATGAAAATATTCGCAATATTCGCGGACGTGCTTTGTCTTTGTTTTCTTCGTCTTCGAAACAACAAAAGAAACCTACGGCTGAATCAATTGCCCAGGCCAAAGAAGAACTTGAAAGATTATCAGATTTAAACAGCACATGCCAACAACAATACAACGAATGTATGGATCAATTTTGCATGGTTGTGGATGCAAACCAAAAACGTTGCAGTTGTTCTGCCAATCTGGCTAAGTACGCTAATGCGCAAAAGGCAGTCGAAGATGCGAATTCTAAATTAAATGATGTTGCACAAAATATTCGCTATATCGGTTTATCCGCAGATGAAATTCGTGCGATTATGAATGAAACTGAGGCGGAATTAGCAATGTCCAAAACCAAAGATACCAGTGAAACACGTTCTATGTTGGATGATATTGCAAATATGATAAAAGATCCAACGTCTGCATCCAGCACCAGTTTGTATTCTGATAATTCAACTTCTTTGTTGGATATGGAATTTGATTTTTCTTCGGATTCCACTGATTTATTCGGGCTTGATTTGTTTTCAACAAATGCGGGGGATATATCTTCTAAGCGCGGCAAAGAATTGTACAGGGAAGCAACCAAACGTTGTAAAACTGTATTGAATCAATGCAAAGAAGCAGGCGGAACTGAATCTCAAATTACTGGGAATTATGATTTGGCGATTGATAAAGATTGTATTGCTTATGAACAAGGTTTGGAAAAATTAAATCAACAATTGGTATCCAATGTGCGCAGTGCAAATTTGATGTTACAAAAAGCACGTTTAAGCGTTTTACAAAACAAAAATCAATATGATATGCGTGGTTGTATCGGCGCATTGGAAGAATGTATGTTGGACGATATGGTTTGCGGCGAAGGATACATAAAATGCCTTGATCCAACTAAAAATTACATTGATGAAAATGGTAATGTTGTATTGGGACGCAATATTGCCAATATCGTTGCGTTTACCCAAGATTACAACAATTCAAATATAACGTCTGATTTTATCAAGGCGGCGGTTAACGATACAACTTGTCAAAAACACGATGGTGCGTGCATTGTGAATTATTTAATGAACAAAATTGGCAAAGGTCAAACATTTAAAGATGGCGGATTATGTCGCGCTGTGTTGGATAAATGTCAATATTATACATATACCAGCGATAACAGCAAAACCGCCGTATACAACCCATATAATGAAGTTGTTGTTAATTATATTCAACGTGTAATGGTAAATATCAAAGCGGCACAATCAAAGATAATTTCTGATTATGCATCAACATGTTTGTCTGATATATCTGATTGTTATAATCAACAGGTGACCCAGATAAACACGCTTAGCACCACTGCAACTGCAAACAGCATTTACAATGTTATGACGGGGGCATGTTATAACGTTGCATTGACATGTGGATATGCGGTGTTTGCATATGATGCAGATGTTGCGTTGGAATTGGAAAATATAGATAATGAAAATGAACGCAGAATGTATTTAATTCGTGAAATTTCTGATTTGTTCTATCAATCATTACTTTGCCCAAGTAATTCTACATTTATTTCTGATAATGTTATAAATTCTTCATCAAATGGCAGATCGGGTGATCCATTTATTGGGGTGGTTAATAGCGCACAAAGTTCAATATCGACGATTATCAAAAACAGAACAATCGGTGGATATGTTAATGCGCGCTGTAAATGTGACGAAGGATACAGTGTATGGAATGGTGCGTGTTTGTTGTCGTGTTCAAATAATGAATATCGTAATAATTTGGGTGCGTGCGTCAGTTGTTCTGATAATGGTTTGCCAAGTGGTGGTAATGATACAACGGAAAATAATTCGTGTATTGCAGGTTGTCCGACAAATTCAACGCTGGTTTACGAATATCATGATCCAGATGGCAATGGCACAGACAGCGGATATGTCACGTCCAGATGTAAATGTAATGTCGGTTATCATGTGTTGGATGGTACATGTATAAAATGTCCAGAACATTCTGTAAAAACCGATGCAACAAATGTTGATTTGAACAGAACAATTGGTGGACAAACAACCGCTACATGTAAATGTAATTCGAATTACACTGTATGGAATGGTACATGTGTAAGCAGTTGCCAAAACGGTGAATATATGAACGGTTCTGGTGTATGTACATCGTGTTCTGATAATTTACATGGTGGATCCAGTACTATGGAACATAGTGCGTGTATTTCTTGTCCGGAAAATTCGACATATAATTCAACTGGGGCGACTAATTTGGATGACCAATTGCATGTGATTGGTGGATGGATTGCCCAGTATTGTAAATGTAATACAAATGGTCGGACTGGCACAGATTATGTTGTTTATAATGGAAATTGTACGGTAAAATGTCCAGACACTCAATATCGTGATACTGATGGAACATGTAAAAACTGTGATGCAACGGGCTACCATCTTGCACCAGAACAAGACCCAAACTCGCTTCAGATGGAATATTACCAGTGTATATCCAATTAATAAAAACGAATATATTTTTATGGGTTTAATATTTTTTCCATAAATTCGTTGTGAACTTTTAATTCATCATCTGGGATTGCAAATGTGCGATGTGGAAAATCACCACCGATTTTTGGGGTTTTCAAAAATGCATCGTGTTGGGCGTCCATAAATTCGTTGATATCTTGTGCGGGTGCTGTATTTTCCAATTCAAGATACACATGTGCCAATATTTCGGCGTCGATTAACGCACCATGCGCATCTGCACGTGCGGTTAATGATACACCAAACCATTTTGCCAAGGCGTCCAAAGTATAACTTTTTGGGCCATAAACACGATTACGGGCAATTACAATGGAATCCAGCATTTGTTCGCGCGGAATAGGTTTCAAATTTAATTTGTTTAATTCATAATTTATAAAAGGAAAGTCAAAATCCAGGCCATTATGGGCGACGATTTGCGAATCACCAATGAATTCCAAAAATTTAGGCGCAACAATGGACATGGTTGGTTTGTCTTCCAAAAAAGCATTTGAAATTTTATGAACCATATAGGTTTCTGGGGGAATAATCTTGCCTTCTGGATTGATATATTCATGGAAAGTATTGTCTGTCAATTTGCCGTCCAATAATTCCACAGCGCCGATTTCAATGCATCTGTCACCGCGCATATATTCAAATCCAGTGGTTTCAATATCAAAACAAATTATTCTTGCCATACCTTTTCCATTTTTTTATAAAAAGATTGTATAAAAAACTTTTATAAATTACAATACAGAAAATTGATAAAAAACCTATGAATTATATGTCTGATTTAAACGATGAACAAATATTGGCTGTCACAACGCTGGACGGGCCTTTGTTGGTGTTGTCTGGAGCGGGAACGGGCAAAACACGGGTTTTAACATCACGAATTGCGCATATATTACATGAACAAATGGCTATGCCGTGGCAAATATTAGCATTAACCTTTACAAACAAAGCGGCAAACGAAATGCGATTTCGTGTCGCACAATACCCCGAAATATCGCATTTGTGTGGTGATTTATGGTTGGGAACTTTCCATTCAATATGTTTGCGTATTTTGCGTGCAAATTATGTTGCTGCGGGTTTACGACGCGACTTTTTAATTTACGGCGAAGATGATCAAAAATCTGTATTAAAACGCGTGATAACGAATCTGGGGTTGGATACCAAAGAATATAACCCGTCTGATTGGGTGGAAAGAATATCAAATATCAAAGACAAAGGTTTTACCGATTTTGAAAAAATGCCATTATCTGAAACCGCAAAAAAAATATTGTTGGAATATAATGCAGAATTATCCCGTCTGGGCGCGGTTGATTTTGGGGATATAATTTTACGTGTGTTAAAAATATTCGAATCAAATCCTGAAATTTTAAGTAAATATCAACATCAATTTAAATATATTTTGGTTGATGAATTCCAAGATACTAATGCGGCACAAATGTCTTTGTTAAAAACGATAACTGCGGGCCAAGAAAATAAAAACATTTGTTGTGTTGGTGATGATGATCAGTCTATATATTCTTGGCGTGGTGCAGAAATAAAAAATATTTTGGAATTTGAAAAAACGTATCCGGGCGCAAAAATTATACGGCTTGAAACAAATTACCGCAGTTCTGGAAATATTTTAGGTGCGGCAAATTCGTTAATAAAAAATAATATGGGGCGTCTTGGCAAAGATTTAAGGGTTGCGCCAAATATGACTATGGGGGAACCTGTATATGTTTTTACTGTGCCGTCCGATTGGGACGAAGCACGCTTTGTTGCGGATACTATAATACGCAATAACAAAAATAATTTTACAGATTTTGCAATATTAATTCGGGCGGGGTCATTATCCAGAACTTTTGAAGAAGAATTTACATCCAAAAATATTCCATACAGGTTGGTTGGTGCAACTAAGTTTTATGACAGGGCGGAAATTCGGGATGCAATAGCGTATATTCGATTGTTGGTGTATCCATTTGATGATATTTCTTTTGAACGTATTATATCGAAACCGTCGCGTCATATTGGACCTGCTGCGATTGCAAAAATTCGCAACAGCGGAAAAAGTTTAATGGACGGAATAAAAACTGTTAATTTAAGTGCAAAACAAAACGAATATGTAAAAGAGTTTTTATCTGCTTTTGATTTTAATTGGCAAAATATGTCACCAAAAGAAGCCGTACAACAATTACTTGAAAATTCTGGATACATGAATATGTGGCGTCAATCAAAAGACACAGATGCCGAAGAACGCATTGAACATATACGTGAATTAATAAATGTGGTTGTGGTTAAATATGATACGTTGTCTGAGTTTTTAGAGCATGCGGCATTGATGATGACTGATGATAACGATAATGAAACAGACGATAAAAATGTAGTCAGTATTATGACAATTCATGCCGCCAAAGGTTTGGAATTTAATACTGTGTTTTTACCAGCATGGGAAGAAGGTATTTTCCCAAACGATAAAACAACAAAAGAAGGCGATGTAGAAGAAGAACGCCGTCTTGCATATGTTGCTATTACACGTGCGCGTAAAACCGTAATAATCACAAATGCAATGGTTCGATCATTGTTTGGACAACGTATGTATCAAACACCATCACGATTTATCGGGGAAATTGATAAACAATTTGTGAACGATAACAACCAACGCAAAAATGTTGAACATTATGATGGGCAGCAAAAAACACACAAACAAAAAATTTCAACTACTGCTTCGTTGGTTGGAAAAATGGTTTTGCATTCTGAAATGGGAACAGGCGTAATAATTGCTGAAAATAACGATGTGTTAACGGTTGCTTTTAAAACCAAGGGCATAAAAAACGTTATGCGTAATTTTGTAAAAATTGTGTGATTATTTATGCAGCCAGTCTTTGAAAGCCATACCACCAAATTTTTTCACTTTATTCCATAAAGTTTTTGAATCGTTTTGCAATTGTTTGCCAAATGAATTATTTATCTTGCCACCCAATTTGGTTGCATAATCTTCAGCCTTATTCGCCAGATATATCACCAAACATCCGGTTAATATCATCATCATTCCGCCGTCTGTATCATCCATGCCTTTTAATAATACCGCACAAATTGCAATGATTATCGATAAACAGACAAAATATACGGCTGTATTTACAAATGTAGCAATAACATCAGACAATTTTTTCGTATTAAATATTTTTAATAATCCACCAAAAATTTGTCCTGCATAATTAGATTCTTTGATTGTGGGAGTGGCCTCTGCAATCGCAGTGAAAGGCAACATCAACAATGTTAAGAATAAATCTGCGACAATGCCCAATGTCATGAAAGCATATTTAAATGTACATTTTATGAATATATATATACATGCCGCGCCAAAAACAAGTTTTGTTATACTGAAATGCAACATTATCGAAAAACCAACCGATATAGCGCGATAAAAATATACTGATAAACGACTGGGCAGACACATAATATCTGCCGCTGCGCCAGAATCAATCAATGCGCCAGCAGCACCTGAATCGATTGCAATTTGATTGCGTGTATTAATATAGTTGCGAATCGCGTCACATGTTTTTGGTAATTCAATATCAAATACGCTGGCCACAGAATTTAAAATAAAATCAGATACGGCAACCCCAAACGATATAATCGGTGAAATTAGCGTAACAAATAATTCTGCAGGCCCATATATCAATACTATTACCCAAATGGAAATAGTTATGCCTTTTTTAAATATTTCAAAGAATACTTTTTTATAATCGGTTGAATCACGTATCATAGTGTACGCTTCCAATGCAATCCAGAATGCATACATAAAAAATAAGAATATTATTGTGAATCTGACCAAAGAGATTTGCATGATGTGATCAATCGCGCTTAGTGCGCGCATAAACGCAAAACCAATTCTGGCTTCGAATGGAACAAAATCTTCTGAGTTAACAGTTGTTTCAAAATTTTTATCGAAATTTCTTAAATCTTCTGAAACCTCTGTTTTGTATTTTTCTGCTGTATCTTTATTTAACCATGCCCCATATTCATCAACGTTTCCAGTTGGCATATTACTTACCGCGGCGTATGTTGCGCCATACATACAAAAGATGCATAATATACAAACAATAAATTTTTTAAAAATTTGTTTTATTTGCATTTATTATTTCCCTTTGTCGATAAGTTTTTTTATTGATTCATATGTTTTACCAGGCGCGTTATACGTCATGCGTCCAAAATCTTTAATCCATTTACCATAATCAAAGGAATCTTCTTTGTTGTTTGGTAACATTTTATCAATTTCTGGTGAAACAACCCAGAAATAAAGTATAACAATTCCAATCATGAATATGAAAAACGAGAAACCGTTAGACATGAAATCAAACGCATGTGGATATTGTGCCTCTACAATATGTTGTTGTTCAATGAAGCATGGTTTAAATTTATCTTTGTCCATTTGACCATCAACCAAAGAAATTTTTTCGCAATCATGAAATGCCTTGAGAACAGCAGTTGATTCGTCTGTTGGGTTTTCTATTTGTAAATCGCCCAATAGCGGAGGCAAAATAGTAGTAAAACCATTTTGAGCCGCAGAAAAATATACAATCGCGTAGATGATACAAATCTTTAAACTTATTCTTATTACGCTGACCGTGGAATTTATTAACATATCAATTGATGCATTTAATAAGCCTTTGGCCAAAGACCAAACCTGTTCAAATGCGGCTGCGGCTAATAACAATGGCATAAATATAATCACGAATATCAATTTAAATATAACACTTAACACTTCAAAGAATAAATTGAAACCAATTACCAAAAATGCGATGACCAATGCCAATCCTGCCAGCCATGTAAATAATCCGCCACCAAATCCCAACCACGCATAATTCATCAACGCAAAGCCACCGCCTGCGCCCGCTAACATGACAGTGTTTAAATTACCAATGATGCACATGAATGGTTTTAATACGGGTGTTAATACATCATTATCGTTTTCTTTCGCTACTTTCGTTTCGCACGCAGAATTACTGATAACACCTGTGGCCGCCGCAGATAATTCAGAACCAATATACATAACAGGTGTCACAATAACGTTGGTTATTGTGCGTAAACCATTGGATCCTGTGGCGCCGGCCCAATTAAGCGCACCAATTAAAACGCCAGCAATCAAAACACGTAAACCAGTTTTCCAAACCTTTTCAAACCATTTTTTGAAATCTAAAGATGGGATGTTTTTGGTCAGGTTTTGTATATCTTTGGATGTTGCTTGTTCTTGAAAAAATTTTATTGTGTGAAAAATTAAGAAAATTCCAAAACCAACCGCCATCAATATCCACAGATTATGAATGATGCCTGTCCAAAACATTTCTGTGGCTTTGTTTAAAACAGCAAACATTTCTGCAATATATCCACACAAGAAACATCCCGGAACGCCAGAGGAATCAGTGTTGCCAGCGCCAATTTGTTGAAAAAATGTATCAACACTGGTATATGACAAAGACGCCCCACCAATGGCAGAGGACAAATACCAAATGCCGATTCCCAATACGGTTATGCCAATAACAACTTTAAAAAGTTTTTGTATCAGCCATTTTTTTATCATTTTGTTTTGTCGCCTTTGTCTGATTTACCTTCGTCTTTCTTTTCGTTTTCAGCAATTACTTTGTCTGGATTTATTATGGTGGTCACAACTTTTTTCGCTTCACGGAAAACAACATTGGTCATATTAAATACATTATCGCCCATTTCTTTGGCTACACTGTCTTCAGGTTTTACACCAAAAACCGACAAAATTTTTGTAGTAATTTGTGGAATTTGACCTGCTAAATATTCTATGACATAAATTAACACAATTGCACCAGCAAATGTTAGTTGCATGTAATTAGAATTTTCTATGTCAAAATCAAAAAATTCTGCGGATGGTGCCTGAATAGAATTTGGATCAATTCCATTTCCACTAAAATATCCGCGCACTATTAACAATATTATCGAATAGGTTAAGATTGCCGATATTATACCAACTATTGCATTTATTATATGTTTTATTTGACCAGCCCCCAAATCGCCACCAAGGTTTTTCATCCAACCTGGTAATTTATTTGCATCTTTGAATATAAATAAAATCAAAGACAACGGGAAAAAGAAGGCAAACAAAGCCATTGCAACAATAACATCCATAAAACAAAAAGAATATTTAATAAACAGTACCATGAATTTATAAACGATGAATAACCCTATGAAAAACAAGATAATATGTTTTATTAACGAACCAATTGAAAATAAATGGTCTGTTGTAAATGCGCCGTCCATTACACCTAATCCCATTTTTATGAATACTTGATATTGGGTCATTCCAGCTTGCATTAATTGTAAAATTGTATCGCGCAATTGCGGATTAAAAAATCCAGAATTGTCCAACGTTATTGGTTGATAATTTGATTCTACTTTGTAATCTGATGGTAATATTGTTTCTGTGGCAAGTAATGTCACATGTGCCACAGGTTCAAATGTTATTTTTGAAATAATTTTTGGAAATGTTATTCCCATTGCTAATATTGCAAACACCACAAGAGATTTTATAATAACAGATTTTAAAGTTTTTTGAAAAAGCGAATCTTTGCCTCCATCTTTTATGTTTTCCCAGACAACGTTTGCTAAATAAAATGCAAATAAAATACAAAAAATTATGACACCAAAAGCAGTTAAACGTTCGTACGCTAACGCCGCCGCTTGCGAAATAACAAGAAATAATTTATCAAAAATTGCGCATGGCCAACATGTCATTTTTTATTTCTTTCTTAATTTGTTTCTTAAATCTACTATGGTTTCGATTTTCTTTGGTGCCGCCTTTACTTTGCCCCACATAGTTTTTGCATCGCCCGTTATAGTATCATAAAGTTTCTTGTCAGTTCCTTTGGTATACATATCCAATCTGTCGCGGGTCATTTTGAATATATTTTGCATCAAGAAAAATGTTAAAATAGAAGACAGCCATAAAACAGAATGTTGACCAAAATTCATAGCCGTATTTGTTATAGTTGGAACGTTCGTTTGAACAATTCCGCCAGATGCAGGTTCGAATATAACCGACGACCAATTAAACAAAGCACGAACAACCGCTAAATTTATACATAATATAAACGCGCACGCAATCATGGTTATAACCAGTTTTTTCAAGGCATCTACGATTTGGTCAAATACAGGCAACACATCAAACCATTTATCAGATTTTTTTGCCGTCCATGTCAACACATTAAACGGATATAAAATAAGCGCCATACAAAAATCAAATATTGCCTGGATTATTAACAGCGCCATAAATAAATTCGAAGATACAAATGCCGCCACCAATAACAACCCCGTAATTACATTTAAAATATTTTCACCACCGTGTGGTATCAAAGTCAGCAATCCGCGCAATCCGGTTTTTATGAAATTCATGCCATATTTGATGATATTATTATTTTCATTGGATATGATATAAACCGGACGAATTAAAAAATCACAACTGCGTTTTGAAATCCAGCCCTGTTCAGAAATAGATTCAGGGCATGTTGGGGCATCAGCACTGTCATTCAGCGAAGATTTATTTATTGTTTGAAAAATTTGTTCTGTGTAAATTGCGCCAAATTCCAAGAAAGGGTTCACAACCCATTGTGTCACATACACAGGTTTGATTTGCAATAATACAATGCACGCGATAACAACACGCATAGCGGGTTTTAACACATTGTTGGCAATTGTCCAGCCGCTTAATTTTCCTTCAAACATTTCGCCACCGCCGGAAAAACCAAACAAAGACAGCCAATCTTTTGGTAAATGTATTTTGACAAGATATAACGATACAGAAAACAGAAAGAAGGCGAATATGCAAATATAAATCAGTCCTGTTCCATTACCCACAAAATAATTATACAGCGATATAGCAACACTCATCATAGATTCAAGAACCAAAGGAACAAATGGCGCCAAATTAAAAGCGTCGATGATTCCTTTTGCGTGTGCATTGATTGGCAAACAAGCGCACAAAACAAACACGCCAAAAATAATTGAAACACGTTGAAAAAAACGCAAAAAAACGGGTTTTAATATTGCCATTCTCTCTATTATTATTTTTGTTTATTGAATTATATCACATTTTTAATAATTTATGGTATAATTAAAATCATGAAATCGTTAAAAAAATTATTTATAGCATTCGCCGCATTAATTCCAGGAACATCATTTGCAATTGCCCCTGTGGTTATTGGTGGCATAGCGGCCCTTGGTGGAATCATAGGTGTATCTATATGGCGAACGGCCGCGCCAGTGAATATGCAAGATGCCTTGGAATTTTTTACATCATGTTGGACGTGCCAATTGTTTTCAGATGTTATGGTGGCAATGTCTGATTTATTACCTGGTGTGTACAAATCATTAGGTTTTGTGATAATACCTATGTCTTTGGCACTGTTGGCGGTATTGATTGCATGGCGTTTGTTTTCAAATATGATAAATGGTAAATTTGAAGAGCCTTCAAAATTATTGGGGAATTTTGGTTCTTATATGGTGAAATTGACCATTTTAACGGGATTGCTGTTGATGCCGTTGCCACGTTTGATAACAAATGTTTTAATAGATCCCGCGGTGACCATTGGGACATCTTTGGATTATATGGTCTCTGATAATGATGCGTTTTCAGACTGTATGGTTGTGACGGCTATATCTGATCCAACGACGGTGTCTTCTGGTGCGGCACAAATAGGGGCTTTTTCACCAAAATTAAGGCACCAATTGGCATGCGAGATCGCAAATGTTCATCAATTAACTGGATTGGGAATGACCGTAGGTTGGGCAATGATGGGTGCCGCATTTGAATATAAATATCAACACAAAGTATTATCTAAAATTCCGATTTTTCCAAATGTTCCATTGTTTGCAGTTGGTTTGTTGCTGTTGGTGTTGTATATTTATGCTTTGTTGCCAATACCGCTGTATTTCTTAGAAATTTTTATAAAATTAGCCATGGATTTGATAATGTTGCCATTTATGCTGATGGCATGGATGTTTGATGATGAAAATTTTGCAATTTTTCCAAAAGGTGGCGGAACGATTCGCGAAATGATAAATGATGTGATAAAAGGTGTGGTTGGAATCGCATTAACCATAGTATTTTTGACTTTCTCGGTAATGTTTATAAATGCTATGTTTGGCAGTTGGACTGGCGATAATATCTTAAAAACAGCCATAGAACAAAACGATTCGCAATATTTAATAGATTCGTTAATGTTGCAAAACAATAGTTTGATTACAATTATATTGATGGGAATCTTTATTGCTATGTTTATGACCATGATTCCGCAGTTGACGTCAATGTTATTCAAAATAAAAATATCAGATAAATACTATCAAACAGCCAAAAAAGATTTAAATACTATGTGGGAAAAAGTCAAGAAAATCCACGAAGTTGTTAAAAAATAAAAAAATCAAGTAAATTATTTAACATATACATATTTTTTCTTAACACCGAATCTGATATAATTCATGAGTGATGAGTAAGATTCCGATTCTTTATTGGCCACATAAAACAACTGATGATGCAGATTATCAGTTGTCGCGCAAGGTTATAAATGGCGCAACTGGCATGATGCCAGAGGTTATATTGGAAGATTTGGACGTTTCCGCGATATTTGATGCGAATCCTGATGCTGTGATTTATTACCCTGTTTTTTGTGAATCAACTGGTTGGTGGGGTGAATTATTGGGCGGAAATGGTGTTATATCTGAAAAAATAATTGTTTCCCCAGAATGTCAATTAATGGTTATTGTTGCAGAAGAAAAAGCAAAATTGCATGGTAATCATCAATTATTGGCTGCTGAGATTCGTCCATCCAGCGGCTTTTTCAAAAAAATGAATTCGTCCGTTGCCACGGTGGCGGACATGTTGGCAACAGATGCGGGGACTATTTTGGCGCTTTTTTCGGGTAAAAACCAAAATCAGTTTATAAATATTCTGGAATCGACGGGGAATTCTTATTTGGGCTGTATTGGACAGTATTGAAAATATAATTTTTGACAAGTTTGTCTTGATTTTAAGAAAAAAGCAGGTATAATCACACACGCTGTAATTTAATAGTAAATAAAAAGGACATAACGATGAAACAAGGAATTCATCCAGAATATAATGAAATTAACGTCACAATGACTGATGGAAAAACCGTTAAAATGTATTCTTCTGTGAAGAAAGATTTGGTTTTGTCCACTGATAATTTGAATCATCCTGCGTGGACTGGTCAACGCAACAACGAAGGCGTCAAAGGTAAACGTGCGGCCGAATTCAAAAGCAAGTTTGCTGGGTTTAATTTCTAATATTTGGAATTTAAAATGGATTTGCTGATCAAAGGTTCTACTGAATTAAACAAAATGTTTGCGGCATTACAAAATACCGCGGCGGGTTTGCGTCATGATTTTGGCGAAGTGGAAGATTTGCAGCAATCTTTGCGCAGTGCGCATGATTTTGTAGCAAAGGCATCAGCCAGAATAGAAGAAAGCATTTTATCTGATTTGCAACTTGTTCGCCCAAGTGCAGGCCTTTTAACCCCAGATGTTTCAAAGGCGGGCGACGGTCGTGATGAATTTGTTTTGGCTTTGTCTGGGGCGGCAAATTTCGTTCGTGGAAATTCTCATTTTGCGATATCTTTAGCATTGCGTTCAAATGGCGAAACAAAAATAGCATTGGTTTATTCCCCAATAGAAGAACGCCTTTATTATGCAGAGGCTGGTTCTGGGGCATTTGTGTTTTCCGCATATCATTCTGAAAAAATACACGTTTCCAATTTAAGTGAATCAAAAGATTTAACAATCGGATATAATACAACTGGTGCGCGTCCTTTGATAGAAGGCGTTGCACGTGAAACGGGTTGCCCTGCGCTTGATTTTGCATGGGTTGCGGCCGGAAAAATGGATGCGTTTGTATCTGACCCGTTGGATTATGCTGAAATGGCGGCGGGCGAATTATTGGTCCGTGAAGCGGGCGGCAAAGTGTTCGAAGAAAACGGAAATGTCATCGCGATAAACGGACATGTACAATTATAAATTCATTACCGGCGTCGCCGGTTTTTTTATTAAACATTACCTTGCAAAGTTGAAATATTTAACATAAAATTATGTCTATGAATTTCAAAAAGATTTTTCATTATGTGTTGGGTGTTATTTTTTGGTGCATAGTTGCAGGCATCGCTGGTATGGCTGCGCTGGTTTTAATATACGGTCATGATTTGCCTGATTACAAAAATTTGGCATCATATACGCCACCTGTGGCATCACGTTTGTATGCATCTGATGGTTCGTTATTGATAGAATATGCCGCGGAAAGACGCGTATTCATAGATTTTGATGAAATGCCAAAACAACTTATCAATGCGTTTGTTTCTGCCGAAGACCAAAATTTTTGGACGCATCCTGGTATAGATATTCAGGGAATAATTCGTGCAACATTAAATAATACAATGCGGTTGTTGGGCTTTGATACTAAATTTACGGGGGCGTCTACAATCACACAACAGGTTGCAAAGAATTTCTTTCTAACATCAGACAGAACATTATCAAGAAAAGTAAAAGAGGCTATATTGGCCCTTCGTTTGGAACGCAGTTTTTCAAAACAACATATAATAACATTATATTTAAATGAAATTTTCTTAGGTGCACGCGCATATGGGGTTGGGGCGGCTGCTTTGATGTATTTTAATAAATCTGTCAAAGATTTAACTTTGTCGGAATGTGCGTTTTTGGCATCACTGCCAAAGGCGCCAAATGATAGAAATCGTGCCGTAGAACGCAGAAATTACGTTTTGAATCGTATGGTCAAAGATGGTTATATTACAAAAGAACAGGCACAAATTGCATCTGCGGAACCATTAAATATAAATTCTGGATTTACAGAACAAATGGAAATGGATTTTCAATATTTTGCAGAAGATGTACGCCGTAAATTATTGGAACACATCGGCCGTGATACTTTGTATAGCGAAGGATTGTATATAAAAACCACTATTGTCCCAGAATTACAACGTGCGGCGGCGGCGGCATTAAATAAAGAATTGGATTCGTTTAATGCCAACAAAACAAAAGATGAACCCAAATTACAGGGCGCAATTATCGCGATGAATCCGCATACTGGTCGAATCGTTGCGATGACTGGTGGGCGTTCTTTTAAAGAAAGTTCTTTTAATCGTGCAACCCAGGCATATCGTCAAATTGGATCAACAATAAAGCCATTTATTTATTTGTCTGCGTTGGAAAATGGGTATAGCCCACAAACGTTAATATTAGATGCGCCGATTGTTGGATGGCGTGAAAATAACAAAGAATGGCGGCCAGAAAATTACGACAGAAAATTTTTAGGAAATATACCTTTGCGTTTTTCACTGGAAACATCGCGTAATGTGCCAACTGTGCGATTGGTTGAACAAATCGGTGTCAAAGAAGCAATCGAATCTGCCCAAAGATTTGGTGTTTACCCAAAAAATTTAGATTATTCAAAAATAAATGAATCTATGGCATTGGGGTCGGGTGAAACTACTTTGGAAAAATTGGTTTTGGGATATTCTGCATTTGTAAATGGTGGACATGTCATAGAACCAAAAATGGTCGATTACGTAGAAGACAGATATGGAAAAATTGTCGGTGGCAAAAAAAGTGTTCAAATTGATTGGAATGAATCATTGTTGCCCCCGGAAAACAAGGAAGATCGTGAACCTTTGTCCGATCCGCAAAGTTTATATCAAATTGTGTCTATTCTTCAAGGCGCGGTTGAACGCGGTACCGGAAAACAAGCACGCGTTTCGGGACACACAATTGCAGGCAAAACAGGAACGACAAATGAAGTCAAAGATGTTTGGTTCATTGGTTTTTCTAAGAATTTAATTGCGGGTGTTTATTTGGGATATGATACGCCACAACCATTGGGCAAAGGGGCGGGCTCTCACATGGCGGCGCGTGTTTTTGCTGATTTTATGAATGTTGCATTAAAAGACGAAAGCAATCAACCATTTGCAGTGCCAGATGGGCTGACTTTCATCCGTGTAAATCGTAATACTGGGGTTGCAGCCACCCAAGATTCAAACGGGATGATTATAAACGAAGCCTTTAAAATAGGTCAAAAACCAAATCCTGCCAACGAAGTAGGGCAATCAAATCAAAAACCTACGTTGGGTGGAATATTTTAATTTTATTTTATATCTTTTATTTGCATTTTTTTTTATGATAAAATAACATCATAAGGTGAAAGGAGTTTTTGTATGTTAACAGATTTTTTAATAGCCCAAGGTTATTCGTTTTTTTCAAGTGGCTGGATTCAATTTGGATTGGCTTTTGGTGTTGCGTTCATGATAATGTTCATATTTGGGAACAGTTTTGTTCGTTTAATGCATAAATTGCAAGGCAAAGGTCAACCAATAAGTGAAAATGTGCCGGCTGAACACAAAAAGAAGACGGGGACACCATCAATGGGTGGACTGTTAATAATAATTGCTGCATTGACGTCATCATTGTTATTTATGCCTGTGTATAATGCCACTGGTTGGATTGCCATAGTTGCAATGTTATTGTTCGGATTAATAGGTGGCATAGACGATTATAAAAAAATATCAAGTCAATCAAAAAAGGCCGCTAATGGTTTGTCACCAAGTATGCGTTTGTTTTTAGAAGGAATCTGTGTAATTGGTTTGACTTATTTTATAAATAAAACTATGCCGGGTTATGTTCCTGATTCATCAATTGTTTTGGGATCAACAATAGTTTTGCCGTTGGATAGTTGGGTATTGGGATATGTGTTTGGCGTTCCTTTGACCTTAGGATTTTTATATTATGTTTTTGCATACTTTGTTATATGTGGTTCTGCAAATGCTACAAATATTACAGACGGGCTGGATGGATTATTGTCTAAACTTTATTTGCCGGTTTTAATCGTGATGGTCGTTGCGTTGTATGGCGCAACCAGAATTGGTTTTATGGATTCTGTTATGTTTTTACCAGAAACCAGCGCGCTGTATGCGCCATTGGGTGCGGTATTCGGTGCCGTGTTGGGATTTTTATGGTTTAATGCAAAACCTGCTTCTATGTTTATGGGTGATGTAGGATCGCTTGCGTTGGGTGGATTTATGGGGACGGTCGCTATGTTATTAAAATCAGAAATAATCATAGGCGTTGCCGCTGGTATGATGGTTTTGATTTTGTTGTCTTCGTTTATTCAAACAATGTATTTTAAAATCACTCGTAAAATAACAGGAACAGGACGTCGAGTATTTTTACGCGCACCGTTACATCATCATTTTGAAGAATTAGGATGGCCAGAAACAAAAATCGTAGATAGGTTCTTCATTATATCTATTTTATTTGCGGGTATGGCATTGATGTTATTAAAGTTTGCATAACAAACATAGGTTTATAGATGTTAAGACTAAGACGTGGCGAAGAAAGCACATTAACAGATTGGTATTTTGAAATAGATAGAGGCCTGTTGGGTTTGGTCTTGATTGTAATATCTATTGGATTGATAACGTTGATATCTGCGGGGGCGGCGCAGGCCGCGCATATGAATCCACCTCAACCTTGGTTCTTTTTTATAAAGAAAGCGATATTACCGTATTCCATAGGTTTGATGTGTTTGTTTGGTTTCAGCATGTTGAACAAAGATAAAATTATAAAAATATCGGTGTTGGGGTTATTGGTCGGTATCGGTTTCTTGTTGTTTACAATTATTCATCCATTTAAAGAACACGGCAGTGCACGTTGGGTGCGATTTATGGGGCAACGTTTTATGCCTGCTGATGTAATAAAACCGTTTTTTATAATGATAACCGCATGGTTTTTGGCAAAGATGCATGATGTTTACGGTGGTGACATCTTTTTTAACAAAGAATCTTGGAAGTTTAACAAGATTAGTTGGTGGCCGTATTTGTTGGTGTTTACAATCTGTATATTATTTATATTTATGCATCCAGATGTTGGAACGGCAGCATTATACGTGGGTGTTTTGTTTGTGATGTTATTTGTCGCCGGCCTGCCTTGGAAATTATTACCTGCGTTATTCGGAACAATTGTGGCAATGGGGATGGCGGCTTTGGTATTTATGCCACATATTCAAGAACGCGCGAAACAGATATTTTATACTTTGCCACGCAGCCAAATATGGTTTTCAAAAAATTCTATAAGACACGGCGGGTTGTTTGGCAGTGGTGATGAATCTTTTGTCAAAGATGTTTTACCAGAATCAACGAACGATTTTGTTTATTCTGCAATTGCGGAAGATTGGGGTGCGATTGCAGCATCGGGGTTGGTAATTTTGTTGTTTGTTATTTTAATGAAAATGTTAAAGCATGCTATATATGCAAAAGATAATTTTGTAGTGTATGCTTTGGCAGGTTCTGTCGCGTTGTTTGGTGGACAAATATGTTTCAATTTAATGACAGCGTTGCATTTGTTTTTGAACAAAGGTATGACGTTGCCTTTTGTATCGTATGGTGGTGTATCGTTTATAACATTTTGTATTTTGTTTGGTATGTTATTGGCCATAATACGTGAAGATACATGGAATAATTAAATATGGGGGCAAAAATGAAAATATGGATTGCAACAGGGGGAACAGGTGGACACGTATTTCCCGCACTTAGTGTCGCAGCAGAATTGGCAAAACGTGGGCATAAAATAACAGTGTCCAGTGATGGCCGTGTGATAAAGATGGTGAAAGATGGTAAACCAAATAACGCAAGGTTTGCATTTGTTTGGGCTTCGGGTGTTGGTGCAAAATCTTATTTTAAGAAAATGTTGGCTTTGTCAAAGATAGGAATATCGGCAATCGCACTGATTATACGTTTTATGTTTTTCAGACCAGATAAAATAGTGGCTTTTGGTGGGTATGCGTCTGTGCCTGTGGTGTTTGCGGGACACGTATGGAAAATACCAACATATTTGCATGAACAAAATGCAGCAATTGGACGCGCAAATAAGTTTGCGTTGCGCTGGGTAAAATTTTTAATGACCAGTTTTCCGACTGTTTCAGGCGTTCCAACAAATTCAAAGGCAAAAATTATTTATACGGGTTTGCCTGTTCGGTCTGATTTTTTAGATGCTGCAAACACACCGTTAAAACACGAAAATAAAATTTTAGTCACAGGCGGTTCATTGGGGGCGCAAATTCTTGATGAGATTGTGCCAACGGCAATTGCAGAAATGAAAAATAAAAAATTATTTGTGACACATCAAACACGTCCAGAAAATGTTGAAAAATTACAGCATTTTTATGCAGAGCATAAAATTCGCGCGAATGTATTATCGTTTATTCACGATATGGCATCCGTTATAAAAGATGCTGATTTAGTTATTGGTCGCAGTGGTGCCAGCACGGTTGTTGAATTAGAAACGATTGGCCGTCCCGCTATATTGGTACCATTAAATATAAATCCTGACCAAGCTGCCAATGCCGCGTCGTTTGAAAAATTAGGTGGAGGATTTGCAATCGATCAAAATAAATTTTCTGCGAAATGGTTAACATCTACATTGGATGAATTATTTGAAAATCCGTCACGGCTTGATAAAATGGCAAAAAAATCGTATGTACAAAATTTAGCGGTCGAAAAAATATCAGATGTTGTGACAAAATAAAAACACCCATTTGGGTGTTTTTTTAATTGTGTATTTTTTGCTTGCTTGCATTTTAATATTTGTTCTATGATTATGTTAAGGAAGGAAAGGACATGCAACGTTTAATCGTATCTTTGTGTGGTATTTTTGTTTGTGTAAATGCGTTTTCTGGCGCATATTTGCCGGTTGTTGATGTGTCGCAGGCGGGGGTTTCTGCGCGTGCTGTGTTTGGCGAAGAAATTGTTCCCCAACAAAAAAACGAATTGGTCACGGTTGCACCACTGCCAAAAACGAAACCCGTTCGCAAGATTGTTTCGCGCAGTGCAAAGCAAAATGATGTAAAAAAACAAATTGTATCAAACGATGTTTTAAAACCTAAAAAACCTAGTTCAGATTTATGGGCAAATAATGATGCACCATTACGCATGCCACGTATTGATGAAATTTCAGTTGTCCGTTCCGATGCTCTATTGCCAGAAGAAAGTTTGAATTTTACCCCAACGGCTGATATTATTGCCAGAAGGGAACAACTGTCCCAGGCCAAGGCATTGGAACGTGAAACATTGACAGAGATAAATAATTTACGTCAAGAAATTGCCCGGTTGAACGCAGCACAAAAACAAGCAGAAGAAAAAATAGCAATGGCACGTCCAATGGTGGAAAAACAAGATACAATCATGCAACAACCGACGGTTAAACACACGGTTGTTCCTGAACGTAGCGTGACAATGCGTCGTGAAGTTGTGCCAATAGAAACAAAGAAAGACGTTGTTATTCGCAGTGTTAAAAAAGATACGGTGGCACCAAAGATGGTCGCTGTAGATGATTCAATGACAAAATTATCACCAAATGAATTGAAAAAGGCATTTAAGAAAACATATTTGTCCGAGAATAAACATTTATCAACATATCGTGATGACAGATTTGATGTTGCAAGCGATATGTCATCGGACATAGAGGGCTTTTCTGCACAACGTGATTTGTCTGAATCGTCGAAAGATGTGCGTCCTTTGGAAGTAAAAATAACTTTCTTTGATAACGATGCAGGATTATCGCGTGAAAATTATGATATGTTAAGTCGGACTGCGTCGATTGTTGTAAATAATCCAAAGCGTGCAATTCAGATCGCTATCCCCGAATCAGTGACATATAACAAAGATAGCAGAAAATTGGCTGCACGTCGTTTAGCTATTGTTGAACAGGTGTTAAAAGATACAGGTGTTGCAGAACGTCGGATTGTTCCGGTGTTGTCGCAACGCAGTGACGATGTTTTTGTATTACGTGTTATTTCTGGTGAAGTGTTTGAAACTTTGACAGAACAAAAACGTAATATGTTTGGCGACAGTGTGTCTAAAAAAACATACAAAAGTATGACGTGGTAAAAATATTCAAACGTTTTGTTAATTTTATATTTCCACCAATATGTCCGATATGCAAAGAATTGGTCGAAGCGCATGGAATGCTTTGCGCAAAGTGTTGGAAAACTTTCAATTGGATTTCAAATCCAAAATGTTTTAAGTGTGGGTATCCGTTCCCTGCTGATTTAGATTTAGGCCCAACACCAATGTGTCCGCACTGTGCGTCTGGTGAATGTGATTTAGATTTTATAAGGTCGGCGTGCATATATGATGACGTTTCTAAAAATATAATGTTGCCATTTAAACATGCGTCACGTTTGCAATATCAAACGTTAATGTCTAGTGCGATGATAAACGCATTGCGTGATTTAAAATTGGATGTCGATATTGTTATACCCGTTCCTTTGGCATGGAAACGTTTATTTAAACGCGGGTATAACCAAGCAACTTTGTTGGCGCGTCCAATTGCAAAACATTATAATGCATATATGGATGTTGATTCTATAACACGAAAATATAGATCAGATATGGGACATAAAACCACAAAACAGCGTCGTGAAAATGTTCGTGGCGTATTTAAAATTGTGGATAAAAATAAAATCAAAGGTAAAAGAATTTTATTAGTTGATGATGTTATGACATCAGGTGCAACATTTTACGAATTAAATCGTATTCTGCGCAATGCGGGGGCAACCGCCGTATACGCCGTTTCATTTTGTCGTGTCGTTCATGCAATATAGTTTTTAATTTTGTGTGGAACACAAAGATTGTTGCAAAAAAGTTGCAGTTTCAAATTCGTCCGTATTCATGGTTTTAACTGTTTCTTGTAAATCAATTTTATCTTTGCACGCGTTGATTATATCTAACATATCTTTTTGATCTTTGTCCAACGGTTTTGAATTTGTTTCATCCCATTTCACAGATAACAGATTTTTTTTATTCACTGCAATATTATAATGATTTATCGCCCAACCATTCGTTATGGATAATATTTCTTTGCCTTGTTTGTTGAACACAATATATTTTTCGCCCGCGTTAATTTTAGTGTGAATTAAAATATTGTTATGGATGGCTTCTTTGATAAGTATTTTGATAATTTTATTCATGAAAATTGCACCTTTGATTTCATCAGAAATAATATGCTTTTGAATAGCATTTTTCACTAGGAATGTTTTATTGTGCATTTACTTGATTTTGCGTTTTTTATTGTGTAAAATTCACCACATATTAAAACATATTTTAAGGAATACATAAATGAACATAGATTTAGGCAAAAATATAAGCACTCGTGAAATGGAAACCAAAATTCAAGAATTTTGGGACGCTCATAATTACTGGGATAATGATGTAAATGGTGATAAGAAATCTTTTTGTATTATGATGCCACCACCAAACGTGACTGGTAATTTACACATGGGACATGCGTTGGATAATGTTTTAACTGATATTATTTGTAGATATAAACGTATGAATGGTTTTGATGTATTATGGCAACCGGGTACGGACCATGCGGCCATTGCAACGCAATTATTGGTGGAACGTGATTTGTCTAAAAAAGGAATAAATCCACATGCTTTGTCTTTGAAAGAAAAATTAGATTATGCGTGGGCATGGAAAGCGGACAAGGGTGGTCAAATATTAAATCAATTACACATATTGGGGGTGACGCCATCTTGGAAACGCGAAAGATTCACGATGGACGAAGGCTTGTCGCGTGCGGTTACACAATTGTTTGTTAAAATGTATAACGAAGGTTTGATATACCGTGCAAAACGTCTTGTCAATTGGTGCCCAAAACAACAAACATCTGTTTCTGATTTAGAGATTGAAACACGCGAAGAACATGGTAAATTTTATTATTTTAATTATCCATTGGTTGACGGTGGTTTCGTTGAAATTGCGACTACGCGTCCTGAAACTTTGTTTGGTGATAAAGCAATTGCGATTCATCCAGAAAATGAAAAATTAAAACATTTGATTGGCAAGAAAGCAATTATTCCATTAACAAATATTGAAATACCAATTGTGGCCGACGTTCATGCGGATCCTGAAAAAGGAACAGGGGCGGTGAAAATTACACCTGCACATGATTTTGACGACTGGGAAGTTGGATTACGTCATAATCTTGAACCGCTTTGTATTTTAACACCGGATGCAAAATTAAATAACGAATCTGTGATACCTGAAAAATACCGCGGTATGGATCGGTATGTTGCACGTCAGGCGGTCGTGGAAGATATTGAAGCGGCCGGGTTGATGGTAAAAATTGAAGATAAAGTTATTCCAACACCATATTCGGAACGTGGCGGTGTACCGGTTGAACCAATGTTGACCACACAATGGTTCGTTGATGCTGAAAAATTAGCCGTTCCTGCAATCAAAGCAGTGGAAGAAGGTAAAATTAAATTTGTACCGGAACACAGATACAATTTATTTATGGCATGGATGAATAACATTCGTCCATGGACTATTTCTCGTCAATTATGGTGGGGGCATCATATACCTGCTTGGTATGATGAAGATGGCAATGTCTATGTCGCAGAAACAGAAGAAGAAGCCGTTAAACAATCGGGGGGCAAGACGTTGACCCAAGATCCTGATACATTGGATACATGGTTTTCATCTGGACTTTGGCCGTTTTCGACCCTGGGTTGGCCGGATGCTACACCTGAATTATCGAGATATTATCCAACAGATTATTTGTGTACGGGATCTGATTTAATATTCTTTTGGGTTGCTCGTATGATAATGATGGGCATGTATGTTATGAACGATGTTCCGTTCAAAACGGTTTATATGCACGGTATGGTTGTTGATAAAAACGGCAAAAAAATGTCCAAGAGCAAGGGTAATGGAACTGATCCATTGGAAGCAATCGATAAATTTGGCGTTGATGCATTACGTTATTGGATTGCAACTGCGCCAATTGGAACGAATTTGCCGTACATCGAAGACGAAGTTAAACGCGGTTCAAAATTATTGACCAAGTTGTGGAATGTTGCGCGGTTTGTGTTGATGAATTTAACGGATTTTGATCCGACAACTGCCATTAAGATTCCAGTTGAAAAGCGTTTTATTGAAGACAGATGGGTGTTATCTGAATTGAACAAAGCGGTTGCAAACACGCGCAAAAATTTAGATAAATATTTCAATTATAATGCGCGGTCTGCAATTGATACATTTTTCTGGGATATATTCTGTGATCAATACATTGAATTTATCAAAGACAGATTTTGGAGTCCTGAAAAATATGATGCGCAATCAAAGGTTGCCGCGCAATGGACGCTGTTTACTGTATTGCGCGCGATAATTGGTTTGTATGCACCATTTGTTCCATTTATTACCGAAGAATTGTGGCAAAAGATTTATAAACAATTCGAAGGTGGTGAAACATTGCATTTAACCAAATATCCAGAAGTCGAATCAGAATATGATACGAACATTGATAAAATGGATGTTGCGTTGGATATATTGAAAACGATTCGAACATTGCGCACTGAACGCAAGGTTGGTAATGGTGCAAAACTGGAAACTTTGACTATTCCATCAGATACACCGGCGTTTTTGCATGAATTTATTAAATCTGCCGCGCGTGCAAATGAAATTGTTTTGGGAGCAAACACGGATTTCACGGTTGCGCCGAATATCGAACAATAAAAATCATAACCAAGGGGGGACGTGATGATATCAAAACTGGTCGAAGAACATGTTTTAAAATCATATCAATGTGACAGATATGGTTTTATGCGCCCGATAAGTTTGATGAATGAATTACAGGGCTTGGCTGGTAAACATGCCGACAAATTGGGTTTTGGTCGTGATGTATGTTTGTCGCGTGGAATTGCGTGGGTTGTGACACATATGTTTGTTGATATTGTTGATATGCCACGCGCAAATGATAAATTGATTTATACAACCTGGCCATCTGTTTCTGGGGCTGTGCGTTCCGAACGTGATTTTGAGGTCAGGGACGAAACGGGTAAATTAAAAATCCGTGCAATCAGCCAATGGGTTTTAATTGATTTGCAAACGCGTCGTCCAGTTCGTATTTCTGAATATTTCCCTGAATGGGTGGGATTGCCAGAACGTATTTGGGAACGCGAATTTGATAAATGTCCTGACTTTGTTCCAACAAAAACACGTGCGATTGGATGCCGATACGATGATGTAGATATAAATCAACATATAAATAACGCGGTGTATGCAGTATGGGCAACCGAATCAGTTGGCTTTGATTTCAGAAATGAACATAAATTGCGCGGTATGGATATTTATTATGAACATGAAATCAGTCCAAACACCCCGATTGTTCATATAGAGGTCGCAATCGACGGATACGAAAGTCATCATAAAATAATGACGGATGAAAAAGAACATGCGAAAATAATTTGTTATTGGGAAAATAGATAGGTAATAAAAAAAATCGCCAAGTGGCGATTTTTTTTTAATTCGCTGCGGATACAGCCAAACGTTTACGACCAGCCGCACGGCGACGATTTAAAACGTCGCGTCCGCTTTTAGTTGCCATCTTTTCACGAAAGCCGTGAGTTTTTACACGACGCGTTTTTGATGGTTGATAAGTTCTTTTAGTTGCCATAATTAAATCCTTTTGCACCTATATTTAATCATACGTTTTATGAAAAAGCAAATATTTTATTTACTTTTTATTAAGCCTAATTTTTGTAAACCTTGGTATATGCAATAATATACAAACATGAATTCTATAAATTGCAATAATGGTATAAAAGGTAAAAATGGTTTTGCCATGTCTATCTCCGTTGGTTAAAGTGTTTATATCTTTCTGGGAATAATATTTTGCAAAATTTTTCTATCATGAACAAATCACGACATAAACCCGCCCGTATGTTCGCAGAACATGATGCCAAAGGGTTATAGCATACGTCGCATTTTGCATTGTTTTGTGGGTTGCAAAATTCCAATGTCAGTTCGTATTGTTTTTCTTGTTCGTAATCTTTTGGTTGTTCAGAAGATAGCGCATTTGTTGTGGTTTTTTCTATGAACGTAGTATGCAAATTATAAATACAAGAATCCGCAGGAATAGGTGCGTGTATCAATTTGTTATGATATTCAACAATGGCATCATTTGATAAATGTCCACATGGCGTTTTTTCTACATCGGCAGTAAATTTGCCGTTTTTGAATTCAGCGTGAACTATTTCCAAAAATACGTTGTTCTTCTTCATATTTTTTATCTTGATTCGTTATTTTTGTATTTGCTTGGAAAAAATACTTTGCCAATGGTTTCGCGAATAAACGGATTTTTGCATGTGCCGTTTCTTATTTTACGGATACAGCCAGAATATTTGTGCACTTTGCATAACGGTTCCAGTGTCCATGGATTTGCGTCTATCAACAAAGATTGTTCGTAATTATCGCAATATTTATACACATGAAGTTGAAAACTATATGATGTGCATAATTTTTGATCTGTTTTAAAGTTTTTTAATTTGTCCAGATATTCGTAAACTTTGTCATTTGGAATACCACCAACCGTAAGTGTTGCGCCGCCTGGATAATAAAAATCTACTCTTGTTGTTGAATAATCTTTTTTCTTTGACATTATTGTTTGTCCTTTTTGTTTATACAATGTTAGCACACAAACTCAATTTGTCAAACGTTTACATATAAATATTTTTTTGCTAAAAAAAGTTAATTTTTATGCTTTATTTCTTGACCAAAATGCTAAAAATTGCTAGGGTTTATATATCTTAAACGTAAGGGAAAAAGTAATGTCTGAAATAAATGAAAATATCAATGAAATAAACGAAATTCGGGTGCCACAATCCCCGATTGAACATGAAATGCGAACGTCCTTTTTGGACTATGCGATGTCGGTTATTGTTGACCGTGCTTTGCCGGATGTGCGTGATGGTTGTAAACCGGTGCATCGTCGTATTTTATACGTTATGAACGAAGTTGCACCTGCGACAAAATCGACCGTGAAATCTGCGCGTATCGTTGGTGACGTGATGGGGCGTTATCACCCACATGGTGATTCTTCTATTTATGAAGCGATGGCACGTATGGCCCAAGATTTTTCCATGGGCGAAATGTTAGTCCAGGGTCAGGGTAACTTTGGTTCGCGTGATGGCGATAAACCTGCGGCTATGCGTTATACAGAGGCACGTCTGTCGAAACTGGGTGCGACATTAATGGAAGATTTGGACAAAGATACTGTTGATTGGCAACCAAATTTTGATGGCACATTACAAGAACCAATTGTTTTACCAACTAAGTTTCCAAATTTCTTGGTTAATGGTGGTTCTGGAATTGCTGTGGGTATGGCGACAAATGTTCCGACCTATAATTTAGGTGAAGTGTGCAATGGTATATTGGCTATTTTAGACAACAAAGACATAACAGATGATGAATTGTTTTCTGTTATTCCGGGACCTGATTTTCCAACAGGTGGAATTATTATGGGGCATGCGGGTGCATACAAAGCGCATACAACCGGCCGTGGGTCAATAATTGTTCGTTCAAAGACACATTTTGAAACTTTACATGATCATCCTGCAATCATAGTTGATGAATTGCCATACCAGGTAAATAAATCTCAATTAATTATCAAAATTGCCGAAATGGTAAAAGATAAAAGAATAGAGGGTATATCTGATATTCGCGATGAATCGTCTAAGGAAGGTTTGCGTGTTGTCATAGAATTAAAACGCGATACCATGCCAGAGGTTGTATTGAATCATTTATTCCAAGATACAGAAATGCAATCTAATTTCCCGGTAAATATGATGGCATTGAATCGTGGGCGCCCAATGTTATTTACTGTGCGCACGGTTTTGGATGCGTTTATTGAATTCCGCGAAGAAGTTATCCGTCGTCGTACAATCTTTGATTTGAACAAAGCGCGCAATCGTGCACATACTTTGTTGGGGTTGTCTGTGGCGTGTGGCAATTTGGACGAAGTTATCAAATTGATAAAAGAATCTGCGAACCCAGACGATGCACGTGCTGCGTTGATTTCACGTGGGTGGGCTGCGGCTGATATTGAAAATTATATTACTTTGATTGACGATCCGAACACTGAATATAAAGACGGCATGTTTTATATGTCAGAAGATCAAGCAAAGGCAATTTTGGAATTGCAATTGCATCGTTTGACTGGTTTGGAGCGTGATAAAATCCATAGCGATTTGGTGGAATTGGGTGCAACGATTAAAGATTTGTTGGCAATTTTGGGTAGCCATGAACGCATAGTGCAAATTATTCGCGAAGAAACAGCCGCTGTGCGTGATAATTGGTCGCAACCACGCAGAACAGAAATCTCTGATGCGGAAATCGATATAGATATCGAAGATTTAATCGCACGCGAAGATATGGTTGTCACTGTATCAAATACAGGATATATCAAACGTGTTGCGCTGGATACATATCGTGCACAAAAACGTGGGGGCAAAGGCCGTAATGCAATGACAACAAAAGACGACGATTATGTTGTAAACGTATTTGTTGCGAATACTCATACACCGTTGTTGTTCTTTTCATCCAAAGGTTTGTGCTATAAATTGAAAACTTATAAATTACCAGAAGCATCTGCATCGGGCAAGGGACGTCCGTTGGTGAATTTATTGCCGTTAACAGAAGGCGAAACAATAACCGCAATTTTACCGGTGTCTGATGAAGATGTAAAACGCGCACAAGAATCAGGCAAAGAACATTTCTTGATGTTTGCGACTGCATCTGGGACGGTGCGTCGTAATCGTATGTCTGATTTTGATTCAATTCGTGCAAATGGTAAAATTGCTATGAAATTGGATGAAGGCGACACATTGATTTCAGTATTGCCATGCAACGAAGACCAAGATGTATTTTTATCGACATATCGTGGCCGTTGCATAAGATTTGCTGTTCCTGAAATTCGTATATTCGCAGGACGTAATTCAACTGGTGTTCGTGGAATTTCTTTGCAAAAGGGCGATTACGTAATCGGTATGGCTATGTTGAATCATGGCGAATCTGATTCTGTTGTTCGTGCCGCATATGTAAAACAAAGCCGCGCACTGCGTCGTGCGATGACGGGCATAGAAGAAGAAGCCGATGCCGAAGAAGAAAATACAACACTTGTTTTAAGTGAAGAACAAATGGCAAAAATGGCGCTGCGCGAAGAATTCATTTTGACTGTATCTGAAAATGGATTTGGAAAACGTACTTCGTCATATGAATATCGTTTAACGCATCGTGGTGGTAATGGATTTACAAATATTAAATTGGGCGGAAAAAATACCGCGGTCGCAGGTTCGTTCCCAGTGACAGATGACCAAGACGTTATGATGGTCACAAATGGTGGCAAGATAATCAGAACCCCAGTCAAGGACGTTCGTATTGCGGGCCGTTCGACCGCAGGTGTCACGTTGTTCAGAACTGCCGATGATGAAAAGGTTGTGTCTGCAACCGTGATTGATCACGAAGAAGAATCAACAGAAGAAGTTGTTGCGGAATCATCAACGCAAACTGAAAATGTTGAACAACAATAAAATGGAAATGCGTAGGTATGGAAAAAACAGATTTGTATTTTATTCCGATAAATGAAGTTGCAAAACGTTTGGACATACCTGCGCATACATTGCGTTATTGGGAAAAACAGTTTGGTGGTGCAATAAAAACAACAACTGGTTCGGGTGGACGTCGTTATTATCGACCAGAAGTTGTTGAAAAATTGGAAACCATAAAATCACTTTTGTATGACAAAGGAATGACAATCGCTGGTGTAAAAAAAATGATACATAATGGTGAATTTTCAAGTCCTGATGTTCAAAATGTGGTGTCAACAAAAACCGAAACAATTTCAAAAAAAATAGATGCGGCTGAAATCGATGATGCGATTGATTTATTAAAACAAGCATATGAATTGTTATAGGGATAAAAAATGAAAGATATATTCAGATTAAACAAAAAGTCGAAATAAAATTCGACTTTTTTGTTATGCAGAATTACTGTTATTGTTCACAATGCTTAATGCCGCCATACCATCCTTCGGCTCTGCCAATCGCATGCATAAGTTGTTCTAATTCTTCGTCTGTGTAATCTCGTAATATTTTTGTGTCAACGTCAACGCCTGCGTTGATTAATGTGTTAATATATCCATCTACATTATTTTCTACGAACGGTGCATAACGAACTATGGCTTGGCGCGCGGTCAAATCTGGATATTTAAAACATCCGTCTCTTGTGCATATACGTGATTCCAGTTTAAGTAATCTTTTTAATGCGGCCCAACCGGTTTCTTCATCGGGGAACACCGCAAATTTTCCATTAGGTGACGTATCTAACACAGCACATTTGTATTCATTGGAACTGTCTCTTAAATTACCAGGATTGAAGAAACGCCATGGAATATAATTATTGCATTTACGATCAAAATAAGAGCCGTCTTCTTTGCGGATATATCTAATGTGAGATTGTTTACCGTCAACTTTTGTGACAGCATATGGACAATTTTCACTTGGTTTTGGGGTGGCAGTAACCAAGTTACGAACAAACTTTATACATTCGGCAGAAAACAAATCCATGTATTGTGCATATGTGATTCCTTTGTCCATTCGTGGTTCCAAATCAGCAAAACCAGTTAAACATACGTAATAGGCACCTTTGACGGTTACAAAACCGCCACTTTGACTAAGCATTGTATTATAAGCGCCCAATACATTGTTCAATATTTCGGCATCACTAGGTTCAATTATATAATCAGATGCATATCGTGTCGCAATATTTCCAAAATATTTTTTGATTATATCTTCTGCTGTTTCGGAATCGACAAATATCATTTCGTTTGAATAGAGCGTTTCGTCGGCATGTACAGAACCATAAAATGAACACATACTGAACAACACGGCAGATAATGTTAAACAAATTTTTTTCATTTCAACACCTCCGTACATTGTTCGGCAACTTTTGCAACATCTTTAATGGCCTTAATTTGACTCGCATTAAATACAGTGGCGGTCGCGCTGGCAACGGCACTGCCCGCAGACAGGACGTTTGCAGCGGTATTCAAATTCTTTTCTTTTTTTATACCTTCCGGGGTATCATTTGAACGTACTTTATCTGAATTCGCCATGATACTGGTAATCGTACCCGCCAAACCAGTTCCGCTGCCAACAATAGACGATACCATACTGCCCGTGGCTCGGTTGTTTATTTTTGATGTATCTATGTATTCAAAACCGGCACATGCGTGATGTATTTTTTGTGCCTCTGTGACATCTTCGCCATTAATCCGTGCTGCAACGATTGAATTTTGCAGATTGCGCACAGATTTGATACAACCATCGATTTGTTCTTGCAAAGATTTATCAACTTTGTTTTTACTGGCAATAATGGCACCAGCCACATTAGTGACGGTATTTCCCGCAATTAAACCAGTTCTCCAATTACCAAGTCTTTTACTTTTTTGGGTTAATTCAGCTGTTATTCTTTCATTTTCTGCATCAAGTGCTTTCTTTAATGGGTTTTCTGCGTCAACTTCTTTGATGGTAATCTCGGATTTACTTTGTTGTAATTGTTGTTCAAGAGCTGCCATAAACTCTGTTGAACCCACAACAACCACATCCGGCGAAGCGCCATAACTCATACTTCTCATTGATGCCAATTTTTCTTCTATGGCTTTATCGACATTTGCTTTTGCAATACCAACGGCAGTAGCGCCAATACCCAAACCAGTTCCAACACCGGTCACCGCAGTATTTATGCCAGCCCGAACTTTCATATCATGTAATGCATCATCTATGCCAACACAGTTTTCATACGTGGCACGCAAAGCATCATTCAATTCAACATATTCAGCATTAGCGCAACAACAAACCATCGCTAATACAATTGATGTGTATATTGTTTTCATATGACAAACTCTTTAATCGATAACATTATACCATAAATTATATTGTCGTCCAAACGGAAAAAATTGGCTGAACAACCTATATAATTTATAAACAAGCGATATTTGAATTTTAGAAAAGCCAGCATAAGCGAAAGCAGATGGCAGTGCATACTGTGCAATTCACGAGCTAATGAGATACATGATTTGTTATCGTTCGGGAAAGAAATTAAGGCGTTTTTGAATAAAGTTTGATTTTTATAATTTTATGTTATCATCTTATAACATGATAAAAGCTAATACCAAATTATTATTGCAAGAACCCACCAAAGAAAAAAAGCAAAGAATTGTTGCTGATTACAACGATATAGCAAAAGAATATGATAGAGATTTTTTCACAGATACTTCTGATAACAAGTATATTGATATTTTTCTGGATAGTTTAGATGGTTTAAGAGTTCTGGATGCTGGGTGTGGCTGTGGTAGAGATTATAAATATATGGTTCAAAAAGGATTTTCTGTCGATGGGATAGATTTATCGTCTGGTATGCTAAAAATAGCGCAAGAAAAAATTCCAAACGGAAAGTTTGAACTGATGGATATGACAGATTTAACATATCCAGATGATAAATATGATGGCATTTTA
>Ga0310786_10001429_pt1 | contig 38513 bp, 19 predicted proteins | sample AusTroGonzalo_MG_FD_203881 | JGI IMG/M metagenome (GOLD analysis project Ga0310786, IMG submission 203881) | Bovine rumen microbial communities from tropical cattle in Woodstock, Queensland, Australia - Gonzalo_03 (v2) (version 2) | ecosystem: Host-associated > Mammals > Digestive system >... | reverse complement strand
TCATTGGATAACTTTTCTATCATTGCTATATGACTTTCACCATATATCAACGCATCAATTATAATGCAACTGTTATGAGCCGTAATACCAAGTTTGGAACAATTAACAGAAGAATGAGAAGCTTGACAGCAAAAAATCAACCAATACACTAGATATTTATCAATTCCATTGGCTTTCTTACAATGAATTGGTATGGTATTCTTCATCAACTATTCATTATGAGGAAATGTAATAGATACTTCAGCTGGTACATTGATATTAGCTGCTCTAGCTATGACAATTGGTTCAGTGTTATTAATGCGATTATGAGAATTGATTACAGAAAAATGAATTGCTAATGGTATATCAATACTTATCTTCTCATCAATCGTTGCTTGAATTACACAAAGTGTATACGGAAGTTTCTCATGAACAACTAATGTATGATGAATGTTATTATTCATGCTACTTATCATATGAGTTTTGATTTTCTTATCAATATTCATACTAAAATCTATAAAAGAGATTCCTATCATATATGCTAGAAAAGGTAAAGTTCAAGAAAGTTCAATCTTGCCTATACCTATGAATCCAGTATGAATGATACCTATTATCTTCGCAATGGCATTTGTATCATTCCCATACTTATTATCAAAAATCATAGTTCAATTCCAACCAATGAACGAGAGGTTAGTTCATATCGCAGATTGGATTGAAGCAAATCTAAACATCTATTCTCAACAACCTGGATGGGTGGCTGTACTATTATATTTTGCTTTGATAGTATTGTTTACATTCTTCTACACTCTTATCGTATTTAGTCCTGAAAAGATGTCAGACAACATACAAAAGAGATGAGGATTTGTACCAGGAATTAGACCTTGAAAAGAGACATCAACATATATTAATAAGATATTAATGCATTTATGTTTATGGTGATGACTTTGATTAGCTCTTATTGGTATTTATAGTTACATATTAAGCTACATACCTTTCATACAAAACTTAGTTGCTTCATTATGATCATTACCTGTTGTTGTTACATGATCTGGAGTAATCATTATAGTATGAGTTGTACAAGAGATTATAAACAAAGTTGAAACAGATTTGATTATGCAAAGATACGAAAAATATGATGCTGAAGAAGTAAATAAATCACTTAGAGAACTATAAAATATGAAATAACAAAAAATTCGGTCTTAACTGATCGGATTTTTTTAATTTAATCAAATATTATTCTACAATGAATAAACAATAACTAATCAAAATTTAACAACAAATTTAGCAAAACATTAACGGTATAAAGCGGCATTTCTTTTATAGAAAAAGATCTAGAATCACACACACAAAACAATTAATATGATAATATATAAAATTTTTAATTTAAGAAAAATAACTGTTTCCAGTTATTTTTCACCCTACGTTGCGTTAGTTCGTTCGATTGTGGTATTTAAACTTACTAACTTTGTGTAAAGAGATTATCTTTACAGCATATAATATAATATTAATTTTACCTTTTTCAAGTATTTTTTTATATTTTATAACAATCAAAACATCATAGTTACAAACTATATATTCGCAAAACATCAACTATTTAGATTTGACATATTTATAAAAAGTAATTCTTTTACTGTCACTATTATAAATTAAATAATGCAGACACTCCATTCTTAGCTGGAACCTTTCATGCAAATATTCAATAATTATCTGCTCTCTCCAACATAATCATTACTAGACCTCTACGCTCTAAATAATTTGGCCAGTTTCCATCAATCTGCGTCATAACTCAATATTCCTTTAATGCAGATAAATGGTTTGTATACCAGAATCATTTATCATTATATACACTTGATTCATCTTTTACGTTATAAGTATCTCCAAACAACAACCTAGAAAGTATCGTTCCAAATTGAGCCCTTGTAACATAATTACCTGGATTAAATGATTTAGAAGGAGTTACTCAATCAGATTCTAATCACATCAATCATAATTCACAAGACATAATAGCAAATCCACGTAATTCATCATTTAATTTATCAATATCATTAAATTGATAACAACCTTCTTTTCATCATTCTGGCCTAATTCAAAGTACCTTTACAGCAAATTCTGATATCATCTTTGCAAAATGACTCCTTATCAAATACCCATCAAGATTTGCGTTTTGAATTGGACACATAGTAGTGATTCAATAGTCATAAGCATATAAATATGCAAATTTTTGCTCTGTTGAATAATTTGAAGCATTTACTCAACATATATCAATACTAGCAGATCAATGTGTCCTTATATCATTTTCACAAGTTCAATCATAATAACTATCTGACTTATCTCAATTTGGACATTTATCTTTTACTAACCTAACTCATCCTCATCATCAACCTCATCATGACGAAGTTTTTCTCGTTACATTAAATGAATATACACTACTCAATCATCATGTTGTTCAATCAACAAATTCTGCATAAACATCCCAGAAGTATTGTCAATCTCTAAAATCATTCAAATCAATCAAAGCATCTAATCAAGTTGTCCTATATTCTATATTTATTGATGGTGTACTCCATACCCTATATACATACTGCGAAATTAATCAATTATTAGTATTTCATGATAATGACCATCCAAGAGACAAATTACCAGAGCTTATAATCTCTCAATCATCTGGCTTAATCAAATTAACATAAGGATAATTATTAATATCTGTAACATTAACTCTTATACCAGCAATACTATTTCACTCATCATCAGAAATAGTTAATTCACACAAATCTTCTCAAGTTACTGAATTATTATTTGGTCTATACATCAATATATCACCAGAAATTGAACAAGTTCACTTACTTCATCAATTAGTAACTTCAGCTATCATAGGATCACTTCAACAATCTCAATCTATTGCTTGAGATAATTCTTTCCAATTTACATCAATTCAATTTAATACACTAATCGTAAATCCAGTAGCGGTAGGCATTGAATCAGCAAAATAATAAGTTGCATACTTCATATCTCTATTTCACAATGCATCTCTAACATATCATGTAACAATAACGCCACCAGATCTATCTAAATATACTCATATTGATCTTCAATTATTCCATGTGACTCAATCAAAACTATAAGGTTTAACATCTAATCAAATTCATGTATCATTAGCACCAGAAATAGCTAAAATTCCAGTTTTACATTCAAATATTCCAGAAGCATCATTAAATTCAAATGTAGGAGCTTCATGATCAAATCAAGTATAATCAACATGAACAGTTCAAGTATTTCATGCAGAATCACTAACTTCAAAATCATATCATGAATTTAATGTGATTGTTCGTCCAGTATTATGGGAAACATCATCACATCAAGTTAGATAAATCATTACAGAATCTCATGAAGTCCATCATGATGGTACAGAATACCAATTACATTGCGGTGCCAAAGTATCTATATCATTAAATGTAACTAATATATCTTTTGTACTATTTTCATTATCTTTTATCGTAATACTACAAGTATCACTTCCTGTATTATTTTCATATGGTGTATATGTTAATGTATTATCGCTTATAACACAATATCACTTATTTCAATCTATCTTTACTCAACTAAAGCTCAAATCACCAGTTCAACAACTTCATTCACTTGCATTTGATGCTACTATAAATTGTGCTAATGTAATGCTTCTTGCTGTATTTCAGATATTTCATGTACTGAAACCAGTTCCAGTAACTCAAACATTATTTATCGTATACGTAGCTACTTTAGTTCCCGAATTTCCCAAACCATCTCTTACATATCATGTCACACTAACAGTTTTTGGTTGTTGTGCATTTATACTATAAATTGTAGCTGTTCACCAATTTCCAGTTCCAAATTTATATGCATTTTCAGGCAATAACGCACATCAAGTATCATTAACACCTGTTATAATTAAGCTTCATAACTCACATTCATTTCAGCTATTATTTGCAAAAATAAATGTAGGTGCCACATTATCCTGTTTTGATACATAAACACCACACTGTCATGTATGTCATGCAATATCTTCCACAATCACAGATACACCACTTCAATTCTCAGATACATATCACGTATAATAAGTTCATTCTCAATTCCAATCGACTCATCAACTACTAAATATCGTTATATTCTTATCTCACGTTAATATGAGTAATATATCTCATGTAGTACATTGTTGCTGCTCTACTATAGAACAATGAGGATCACTTGAATCTATATAAAATCGTCTTACATCACTAATTCATGTATTTCAATTAATATCTGTACTTATTACTCTCCAATATCACGTTCCATTTGGCAAAGATCATTCTGTTGTTCCTGTTCATGAAATAAATCAAGATCTTACCACAACATCACATCATTCATCTTCACATATTTCTAATTTATATCAGCTAATTCATGCACATCATTCATCAATAGATCCAGACCATTCAAATGTTATAGTACTACTATAGAATCCAGATCATATACCTGGAGCAATTAAATCTACAGGACTTGGAGCAGAAATATCATAGTTTCAAAGAACTAATCATGTACCTCATTCGTACTCATTTCATAACAAATCTCTTATATCTCAAGTATCAACCCACACTTCTCATATTCATCATTTCATTTCTACCATCCATTCATACGTATCAGTACTAATCATACTAAATCAAGTTATCTCTATATTATTTCATGTTAATGTGTTTTGTGATACTCAAGCCACTTGCTCACTAAATACTCATGTTACAGTAAACATATTTTCATTTGTACACTGTGGTCACACTCATCAAATCAATGTTACAGTTGGTCCATACGTATCGATTCATGTCCATGTAACCGTAATTTCTATTCATTCATCATCTCAATCTGTTACATTAATTACACAACTATCTCGTCATGCCATATTATCTCATGGTGTAAATGTTATATTATGTCAATCTACCACACATCCAGTATCACTACCACTTACAGTTGCCACAATTCAAGATAATTCACAAGCTCCTGCCGATACATCTCAACTCACATACCAATTAACACTAATTCATGTTCATACATTTTCTACAGTAAAATCATGTCCAGTTACTGGATCATTTTCCCATGTGTATGTTACTCATGTTTGCACTATTATTCATGCTCAATTAGTAATTGAAATATTTACTACTTTTGCACCAGTTCATCATAAATATTGTCATGATTCATTTCCAGTCCATCATCACTCTCGACTATATGTAAAATCAGAGACATCATCATTTCCACAACCATCTCATGTATTTATTTGTACACCTCATGTAATTGTTGTACATTCATATCATGAAGCATTATTTACAACATATGAAATTTCTCATTGATCCAAAACATCATCCATAACCATTCATGTACATACTCAAGTATTTCATAATATATCCCATACATATCACGTATAGATTCAAGTTGCATTTACTCATGTAGTTTTATTTCCACCAAAACTTCAGATATTCATATCCCATCGAGAATATGTAGCAATATCACTACTATCTCATGATAATATAATCTGTACATTTCCACTTACACATTGCTGTGGCACTACTATCTTACATTGTGGTGGAAGTGTATCAATTCAATTCCAATATACTTTTACACTTCCTGTACTTCAATCATCATCCTCTAACCATATTTCACATACATCTTCTCATGTGTTTCAATTATTTGGTGTATATGTTATATAATCTCCATTTATATCACAACTTCATTTACTTCCACTATTCTGCAATGTTGCAGTTATAGTGTCACAACTTCATGCATGAGCCGCACTCAACACCTTCCAATTAATAGTTATTCATGTTCATACATTTTCTCATGTGAAATCATGTCCAGTTACTGGAACATTTTGCCAAGTGAATCAAACCCCTGTATTAACTGTATTTCATGCACCATCTAATCATGTAACATATACAATATACCTTCTATTTAAATCTTCTCAATTATACGATAATGAATATCAACTATTTCATATTGGATCTCATCCATTCCAAATATATTTCAAATCTGTATTTCCACATCACTCATCTTTCAAATAAATAAATCATGTAATAGCTTCACATTCATATCAGGTTGCCTCTACTACAGACTCAATAACTGGTGATTCCTGATCAAGATTTGTAATCTCTCGAGGACAACTTCATAATTTTTCATCAGTTCATGAACTTCGTTTTACATATCAAGTAACTGTTCAAGTTTGAGTAAATCGTCATGTCAATAGCAGTTCACTTACCATATCAATATCATCATATCATGTCCATGACAATGAAATAGTTCATAATGGCCAATCTGTTGGTACACTTCATGTTAAAGTCAACATTACTCACGTATTACTACATTCTGACGATTCTGAAATCTCACATGATATAGAATGCAAATCCACTTTAAATGTTCATGAAGACCAATTTCAAGTATTTCAGAAATTATCTACTGGCTGTACACACAATGTATATTGTTTTCCATCAGAAAGATTAGAAACACCTATATTTGTACCTCACGTAAAGCCACTAACAATTATGTTAGAATCACAATCAACTCATCTTACAAATATATAATTATATCCACTTACATCTGCACATCCATTATAAGTAGCAGGATCCCAAGATAACACATCATTTATTGAATAACCTGTATCCTGCCAATTTGTAAATGTTACAGCATTTGGTCAGATATTATCATACATTCATGTCAATTCATTTGATTCTATATTTGGATTTCATGCCTCATCAAACACCTCTCATGCTGGTATTTTTACACTTACTACTACATTTGGATCCATATTTACTATCCAATTGTATTCAAGTCACTCTCATACAAAACCAGATACAATTCAATTTACAACTTTTACATTTCATGTTTCAAATCATTCTACATTCTCTGTAAATGTTCATGTAACCACAAAACTATTTCAACTCATACATGCTAAATTCGTTCACACCAATTCTATTTTTGGCAGTTTCGTATCTATTGAATAAGATATATATCATGTTACCACATTTAACTCATTATCTGATACATATAATTCACATTTTCAAGTTCATTCAAAATCATCTGCAGGTTCTATACTCAAAATACCAGCAGTCAATGTTCAAGTTCAATTAACACATCCTGACAACTGTACTTGTAAATCTAAAGTTCCACAATCTCATTCATTTGCTCACAAAACATCAACGACATCGATATTATTTACTACTCATGTAATCATTCATAAATTGTAATTTCAACTCGACAAAGTTGGTAATACACCACTTATTACTAAAATATATCATGTTGCATTCTCATGTCACAAAATATCAATAGCTGTTACTTTTTGTACTATATTTATTCATCATGTTCTTCCTATTTGACCAGATGTTATATATAATCCACTAGATGACTGTGATATTCCTGATCAGAATTCAGGTCAAAAACTATATCAACTAATTCATGCACATCATGTATAAGTTGCCTCAATTCAAATTTCTATTCATTGACATTCATACACACTTATTGTTTTTCCAATTATTTCTGGTCATTCATTATCAAATTGTGACACCAACACATCACATTTTCATGTATGTCATTCACCATCATCCACTACTACAGATATTTCTCAATTTTCAGACGCATATCACGTATAATACGTTCATTCTCAACTCCAATCTATTCATCCACTATTTATTATCTCTATATTCTTATCTCACGTTAATATAAGCAGCACATCTCATGATGGTATACATTGCAATTCATCCTTTACTACTATTGAACATCTTGGATTGTCTGAGTTTATCCTAAAATCGCGCACCTCAGAAGGCTCTCATTTATTTCAATAATTATCTACACTTATAACTTTCCAATATCACGTTCCATTAAATTGTAATGATTTTTCTTTACCAGTTCATTGGATAATTTCTGGCTGTACCTCAGTACAAGAGTAGTCTTCACATATCCACAATTCATATCCACTCACACCAGCACATCAATTATCTATGACTCCACTCCAACTAAATGGTATAGTATTACTATAAGATAATGATCATTGAACTGGACTACTCAATAATACCGAATTTGGTCACTCTTTATCATAATTTCAAAGAGTTAATACTGTACTTCACTCATTTGTATTTCACAATAAATCACTTACTACTCAAGTATCTATCCATACTGTTCACGTTCATCATTTCATCTTAACTATCCATTCATACGTACCTGTACTAATCTTATTAAATCATGTTATTTCTACGTTATCTCATATTAAAGTACCAGTTACTACACCCTCAACATTTTCACTAAATACTCATGTCACAGTAAAGATATCTCAGCTTGTACACTGTTCTCCTACTCATCATTGTAATTCTACCGTTGGTTTCTTGGTATCAATTCACGTCCATATTATTTCAATCTCCAAATCTTCATCATCTCCATCTGATACAATAATTACACAACTATCCCATCACGCCATATTATCTCATGGTGTAAATGTTATATTATGTCAATTTACCTCACATCCAGTATCACTACCGCTTACAGTTGCCACAATTCAAGATAATTCACAAGCTCCTGCCGATACATCTCAACTCACATACCAATTAACACTAATTCATGTTCATACATTTTCTACGGTAAAATTATGTCCAGTTACTGGATCATTTTCCCATGTGTATGTTACTCGTCCTGAAATAAAATGTCATACTCAATCATATACAAAGACATTTACTGACCTTGTTCACACATCTCAACTATATATTTCATTTGTATTACCAATATTTGCAAATCACAATCATTTCCAATCATAATATAATCAACTTAATCCACACGAATTATCATTTCAAGTCACTGTAATACTTCATGCCTCACATTCTTTTCATGTCCAATCAGATAACTGTAATGTAGGCTCATCCAAATCTAAAATTCATCATGTTATTTCTATAGTACATGGATCGCTTACATTTCAAGCAAAATCAATTACATATCATGTATAAATTCAAGTAGCAGAAACTCAAATAGTTGAGGTATCTCAGAATATTTCTCAATCAAAACTATATCCACTCAAATCAATTGAATCCGAACTCAAAACCAATTTTACAGATTCTTTTGTACAACTCTGTCACTCTCGGACAGTTAATGTACAACTTGGCTTCTCTCTATCTATTCATTCCCAAGATATTATTATATTTCCTGTACTTCATTCATCATCTTTTACTTGAATTGTACAACTATCATCACCTGTCACTCATAAATTTGGTTTATATGTTATATTATCTCAATCTCTTGCACACTCTCATTTATCTCATGTATTTATAAATCAACCTCGGAACACATACTCACTTCCACTTCCACATGCTCAATCACTTACTTCCGATCTTTCTCTCCAATTTACTTCAGATCACATTCATACATTTTCAACTGTAATATTTTTTCCAGAAATAGGAGAATTTATCCACTCAAAATATATTCATGTGGCTACACTATTACTTACTCAATCATATCACGTTACATATACTGTATATCACGTTGCTTGTCACTCATAAATTCAAGATCAATTATCATATACTAAATCACCACCTTTCCACTGATACATAAACGTCTCCAATCCACTTCAACATCACTCATCTGTCAATTCAACATATCATGTAATTACGGTACATTCATATCATGTATTCACGACAATAGAAGATATAATAGGATCTATATTATCTATATTTTGGACTATTCATGTACACTCATTCTTTTTTACAATATTATCTCATGAAACCTGCATTATATATCAAGTTACCAACGACCATGATTCCGTAACTATTTTCGTCAACTGAGTTACTGGCTGAGGATCATAATATCACGTCCATGACAAAGAAATTCCACTTAATTCAACCCCTACTCCTGGCTTTAGTGTCAAAGTTACTCATGTATTACTACATACTGATTCTTCAATTACACATCATATAGAATTTAAATCAACTTCAAAAGTCCTTGATGTCCAATTTCAAGTATTTCATAATGTATCTACAGGTTGTATACATAATGTGTAACTATTTCCATGTTCCAAATTATTTACACTCAATCATGTCTCTGTTTTAAATCCACTAATTCCTGCACTGCTACAATTTTCTCACTCAACAAATTTATAATTATATCACGATACACCAGCACATCCACTTTCTATTGCATTATTCCATTTTAATGTAGCTTCCCTAATAAATATCATATCCTGCCAACCATCAAATTCTACATCATTTGGTCAAACATTATCAAATTCCCATGAAATAGATTTATTTTCTACATTACTATTTCAAGCATCATCCACAACCTTACCAGATGATACCAATACAGTAGTCATTCATACTCACTCAATAGGGCTTGTGACAGACCATGCATATATAGGATTTTCATTTGATAATCGACTTGCTCATATTATTCAATTCGTTATGTCAATATCAGATAATTCAAATCATTCTACATTTTCACTCCATGTACCAGTAATTGTCCATGGCGTTCATCATTTTTCACAAATTGCATTTCATGTTAAACTCAATTCTGGTACTACTGTATCTACCACAAATTCTCATGTTCATATTACTGTGTTTTCTTCATCATCTCTAAATTCAAATATACAATATCAGTCCAATCAATCCAGACCATCATTTGGAATAATTGTAAATTCTCAACCAGCAAAAGTATAGCTTGCTCACGAACAATCTACTCATGTTACAGTTACATTTCTTGTTCCACAAGCTCCCTCTGTTGCTCGGAATAAATCAATCAAATCTCCAGATGTAATAATATAATCTCAAGTTATTGATGGAATATGTATATTTCAAGAAAGTAATACTACACCAGTATCTCACCAAGTATAGTTCACAGTATTTTGTCCTGAATTTCATGCTCAATCAGTTATAGTTACACCAACAGTAAATCAAGAGACACTGTCAACACGAATTCAAGAGCTATTACCCGTAAATCATCAGTCCCATAAATATTCAAAATCACTTTCCTGGTCTTTTCCACAACTATTTCATGTAGAAACATGCACAGATCACGTTATTATTTCACACTCATATCATACAACTGAAATTACTTCAATACTTATTGGCTCTTGATCCAATATATCCAATCAAAGTGTTCACGTACAAACTCCCTGATTTCACGCTTCATCATAAACATATCAAGTATATTCTTCATTTTGATTTACTATTGTTGTAATATTATTTAAGAAAATTCAAGTAGTTCAATTCCACCAAGAATACTCTACAATATCAGATACATCTCACGATAATTTTATTTCAACACCAGAATTTGTACACTCTTGTGTAATTACTTCTATACTACAAATTGGAGCCGTTGTATCTACTACAAAAGTTAATCCTGTCCACTCAGAATATCATCCAAGATTATCTTTTGTCCTTATTTTAATAGTATATTCTCAATCAGACAAATCAGATGGTACAGTCCATCATGTTACGCTTACACTATCTGTAATTTCTGTACCAGAAAGTACTATTTCATATCAAGTTACCACTCTACATCAATTTGAAAGTGGATCATCCCAAATAAATTCAGGCGTATTACCACTTGTAGGCGTACCACCAACAATACTTAAATTACCAGGATAAGATAGCACTCACGTACTTATATTATCAACATTTATAGAGCTACTTCCAGTATTTCATGCCAAATCTTTTACATAACAAGAATATCCTGAATTAGCAGCCACACTTATTGTATCTCCAGAATCGGACATATATTCATCTTCAAAACCTGTCCAACTATAAATATAAGGACTATCATCATATGGATACATCGTCAATTGCACTTCTCAACTAGTACATTCTTCACCATAACTATATTCTATCGTACATGTTGGCTTTTGCTTATCTATGGTTATATTAAATTCTCCTGGCTCAGATACTCATCATAAACTATCCAAAGTCCACACCTTTACAACATACTCTCAATCATCCAATCAAGTATTACTTGACCATTCATTGACAGCTGTAATTCATGATTGAAGAACCACTCACCGAGACAAAATTTGTACTTCATATCATGTTGCCTCTCTACATTCTCAATTTGCACTTACAGAAGGCCAACTAATATCAAGAGTATCATCATTTGTATATCATGAATTATTTTGAATTGAAATCGTTGGTTTGGCTAAAACTCACGTATTTATATAATCTATCTTTAACATACAACTTCCAGTATTTCATGCCAAATCCGTTATTTCTATCTCATATTCCATATTTGAATCCACACTTCATGTGGCAGTATCTCCAATGATTAACCACTCAATACCTCATCATACAACTCAACTCAAATTTTCACTTGCAGCTAAAGTCAACATCACACTTCAACTTACACAAGATGCTGGCTCTTTATCAATAGTACAAGTTGGAGCTACCGTATCAATTCATTCCCGATAAATTTCTACATCTACTATACTATCTTCATCATCCTTCAATTGTATCTTACACATATCATCTCACGTTTGATTTGGTTTTGGTGTATATATTATATTATCTAAATTAACTAAATCAATTGTACACTCTCATTTATCTCATGTGCTTATAAATCCACTCCATATTACATTTTCTGAACCACTTCCACATGCTCCATCTATAGCATTTGAATTTATCCTCCAATTCGTTGTCTTCGCACTATTTCATACATTTTCACTTCATGTGAAATCTTGTGCCGTAATGGCTGTGTTTGTCCATTTAAATGTTACACTACTTCATGTAATATTTCATACACTATCTTTTACTTGTACATTTACTACTTTCTCTCATACTTTTCCACTCCACAATAAATATGATGTATCTCATGAAAAATTGTTATTTCCATTCCATTTATATGTTAATGGAGTATTTCCACATCCAGCATCTGTAGCTACTATACTAGCCGTTCATATAGTACATTCTTCTACCTCTGCTCCACTCAATGTGGTTATAGTAGGTTTTGAGTTATCAATTATATTATCAGCCGTATACTCACAAACATTCCACTTATCTGTTACCGTCTGATATATGTATCATGTAACAGTCTGCCCACTATATGTCAATCATGTATACAATGGATCTTTATTTGTATCATCTCATGTTCCTACCCATGATAAATATATTTCTCATACTGTATAACCTGTTGCTGCCTCCAATTTTACCTCTACCTCTCCACTTGTACATTCAAAATTTACAGGAGTTATTTTACATCAGATACTACTTAAATCTACTGAGAATTCTCACACTGTCCATTCTCAAGCCTTTCAGAAATTATCCACCGGTTGAACTCTTCGACAATAACTTCAACTATCCACCAATCAATCTACATTTGCTTCCAACAAATTTCATGATGCTATAAATCCAGCATCATATGGACTTCAAACTCAACAACTTCAGCTATAAATTTCCCAGTTATATCCACTTACATCTGCACATCCGCTATCTATCGTTGAATTCCGACTTAGTGTCGCATTATTTGCGTATATCTTTGCTCATGGCTGAGTCAAAGAAACAGCAATCGGTCAAACATTATCGTACATTCATGTCAATTCATTTGATTCTGTATTTAGATTTCATGCTTCATCATGCGCCTTTCATTCTGGTATTTTTACACTCACTTCCACCATAGGAACCATATTTACATTCCATGTATATTCTGATCATTCTCATGAGAAATTAGAGATATTTCAATTCATATATTCTATATCTCACGACTCAAATCATTCTACATCCTCTGTAAATATTCATGTTACCACAAAACTATTTCAACTCATACATGCTAAATTCGTTCATATCAATTGTACTCAAGGTCTCTCTGTATCATATGTATACATTACATATCATGTCACTGTATTTCTTTCATTATCCTCAAATACTACTGTACATGTTATATTTCATGATGATTGACTTGGTGGTGTCACTTGTATTCAATTATCAATCCATTCTACTGTTCATGATGTACATAATATATCTCATGTCTTACTAATATTACCACTTCCACACGCTCCATCTATTGCTCACATAGACACTATCAAATCTTCATACAATACTTTTGTTCATGTGATTGTAATATCATATATAAGTGTATCCGTTGTTAAAGAAGGGTTTGTATTTTCCCATGTATAAATTACCTCTGCACTTTGGTTATTTCATGCTCAATCTACAACTGTTACCGTTGCTGTTTTTCAAGTCACTGCATCACTATATCAAGAAAAATTCAATCAATCTCCATTTCCGTATCATGCCCAATTATATACCAAATTTCCATTTCCACATCACTCATCACTTGATTGAATACTTCATGACAATACTGTACACTCTGCTCATGTAATTACTACTCATGTAACTACTGGAACAATATCATCATAATTACTTACTCAAGTATAACAGATTCACGTATTTCATATACTATCTCTCACATATCATGTATATATTGCATTTCATGTTACGACTGTCGTCTTTGTAGTGCTATATTCAATTCAATCCCAACTATATTCAATTGCTCAAGTAGTATTCATTGATAATGTTATTCAACCACTTGTACATGTTCTATCATACACAATTGAACATTCTGGTTTCTTAGTATCTATATCATTAAATGTAATCGTTATTCGTCATGTATTATATTCATCATCCCTTATTTCCAATATACAACTATCTGATCACTCATGTTGTAATTCAATATTTGGTGTATAAATAATAGTATCTCACTCTCAAGTAGAACATATTCCGTACGTTCACGTATCAACAATTCAACTAAGGAATACCTTATCACTTCCACAATCTCAATCTTTCGCCTGTGATAATTCTTTCCAATTAAATCCTGTTTCACTATTTCAAACAGAATTTATTACAATAGTATCATCAAATGTTATTCCAGAATCATACCATACATACGATACTATTGCACCTGTTGTATTTCAAACCAAATCCCATACAGATACAGTAATTGGTAAAATTCCTGCATGAGTTAAACCCGTTCAATAAGAAGACAATGTTCATAAACTATCCCAATCATATGTGAAATCACTCAAATTCTTTTTTCCACAACTATCTCCAATAGAAATTTCTACATATCAAGTAATAGTTTGACATTCATATCACGTTGCTTGTATTACGCTTATTGTAAATGAATTATTATCAAATATGTTCTGTGTTACTTCTCAAGTACATTCAGATCTATTTCAATTTCAATCAATTACATATCATGTATAAATTCACAATCAATTAACTCACGTAGATACAGGATCAACAAAAGTTAACCACTCATCACCCAAATTCCAACTATATCCACTAATATCAGCATCACCTGTCAACGACAATTCTATAACTCAACTTGTACACTGCTGAGTTAAAGGTACAACTAATGCACAAGAAGACGCTTTTGTATCAATTTCAAAAGACAACGATATATACTCATTATTTCAATCATCATCAGTTATTACTAAATCACACTCTCAAGCTCATTCATAATAAGTACTAGGTGTTATTGTGAGAATTCATTCCACAATACTTCCTTCATAGCCAATACCTGTACAAGAATAAATTTCAAGTGACAAATTACCTGTTCAACAATTTCATTCTGTCACACCAAAACTTTCATATATATTTGCAATTCACGTACTATAACTTCACGTCAAAACTGGCAAACTTATATTACTATTATTTACAGAAATTCATGTATCAATAAATTCATATGTAGCAAATTGTTCAGAAATATTTCACAAAGAATCTTTTACAAATCAAGTCACAGATACAAATCATGTAGTATTTTGACTATCTATATCAAACCTACTATTTCATGTCCAATTAATAGAATCAAAACTATATGGCAACAGATACAAATCTGAAAAATCTGTTGCTAATGTTATTTCCAAATATCAAGCCTCACACTCATATCCAGATCTACTATCAAATTCAAATTCTGGTCAAGTAGTATCTTTTACAAAACTTCAAGTAGTTATATTTCACGTATTTCACAAAACATCTACAGGATAAATTACAATTTCATACTCTCAATCCGGTAAACTATCCGTAACTCATGTTCCATCTACAAATCATCAAGTCACAAAATCATCTCAAACAATTTCTACGACATATCAACTTAACCAATCTTCCTGATTCTCAGCTCAAATTAAATGCCACTGAATATCCACACTTTCACCAGACAAAGGTTCTGACTCAGTTGGTTTATCGATTATTATTTGTGAATCTTCAATAATATAACTCAATGTTAAAACATCTCATGATAACACTCACTTAACTCATGTTCATAATATTGTTAATGTAGATTCATCAGTAAAGAATAAATTATTCTGTGAATCATATATTGATAATCATTCATCTTCCATATTACAATCAATCGTTCACGTAATATTTTCAGCATCAATAGTCAACACAGGATTTCATCATGAAATTATCAATCAAGTGTTATCATAATCTTGAGGATCTCAATCTCACAAATCTAACAACACTGGATCACAACATTGGAACTCACTACAATTTGGCCTAGTATAAAAAATATAATCATATATTGTATCTACATTTCCTTCCATATCCTTAGCATAAACTGATACCTTTATAGTACCAGACGTTGGAAATGCTTCATGATTTGAAATATTTATATCATAATCTGGTGAATTAGCAGCCCTCTGCACCCCTGACAAATTCAAATCAGCTCCACTAAATATATATGGTCAGTAATCAGTTCCATTAACTCCAGAAAGAGTCACTTTTATAGTTCAAGAATTTACTCCAGCCCAATCATCCTTTATTCATAATGTAATTGGAGCGTTTAATTTTACATATCTATTACCATTTCCTGGAACCGCCGAATTAGACACTAATTCAGGTCATTTAGGAGTATTAAAATAAATTGTTTGAGTACCGGAATTTCAAGCACGATCAGAAAACTTAAAAGTTGCTTTAATCTCTTCCTCAATACCAAAATCAAATAAACATTCAGGATCAATCTCAAAATATGCATCCAATTTATTACCATTCCATGCATCTCCACTCCATGATATACGAACTCAAGGGGTTGTGTTCTTTATTGTCTTTTTAATTGTGGCCCCACTAAGAATTAATTCAAAAGCACTTGGATCTACTCAATACTGATTAGATATTCACCATTTGTTTCACGTCCACTCTCACGCTCCAGATAAGAAAACATACGGAACTCAAGTTCCACTTACTCATCAACCATCTTTCAACCAAAAAGTTAATCAAGAAAGATGAGATACCTTTGTAGAACCAAAAGAAATATTTGATATTGTAGGAACTTTTGTATCTGCCTCACATGGCTTTTGTAATACAGCAAAAATTCATGTCATGTGATCTATTTGCTCCCCAGAATTTATAATATCCACTCAACCAATACCCAATGCTGTCTGACGATTTTTAGAACCTGGAACATATTCCATACCAAAAACTACATTATATTGTTGATTACTAAATTCAGGTTTAAAAATAAACGTTGCATATAATCACGATGTTCAATCATAATAGGAATGTTCATCTTTACGATCTGCTTGTAATACCGTATAATTACTTCATTCCTTCCACAATGGAGACGATGACGCTGTCCATTCTGGGAACGTCTCTGTCGACGCTTTAAAAAATTTTCTAATTTCTGACGAACTATCTATATGTGGATATATAGTGGTCGTAGGATCCAATACTAAATGGAATAATCATACAGTAGGGTGTTGTCATTGAGAATTTATCCTAATTTCTAATGCCTCTTCACATCATTGCTGATATTCTCAACCATTAGTAAAATAATAATATTGTGCAAACACCTTACCCAATAAACCAAACGACAAAGCAAACAAAAATATCGCTATTCTTACTATCAATTCATTTTGTTTTTGTTTCATTTATTTTTTACTTTTTTCAATAATAAAAGAATTATGATTAATAAAATAAGTATCGATATTACAAAAACCCACATGCGTCCCGTCAAACAATCCCAAAAAGAATGTGAACTATATTTTACATCAATTGTCTTTATAGTATTGTCTAATACTTCTTCATAGGTTAAAGTCTCAAATCATCAAGTTATTTGAACTTCTACTGCCTCAATTTTATCATTTGAAATATTGTCTGAATTTTTTACAGCACATGATGGCAAATCCGTTAAAAATCTTACAGATGCTTGTCATACTTCTTTCAACACATCAATTCATCATGCTATTCACAAATTTGTATCCGTTGTTTCTCATTCTCACAAAAAATATAATCTAACAATTCAATCAGAATCTCACTCATTTGGCAAAAAATATACAGTTCAAATTTTTCACTCTCAATTTATCCTTTCAGATGGATCTACTGTAAATCAAACAATATGAACTAATCCGTTATCTCTAATAATAGGCTTAAAAAAATATGGTATCAAATCTGATGGCACAAAATCTTTATACTCCATAGAACTCTCTATCATCAAATCTATTGCTGAGATTTCATATCAATTTGTATCCATATATACATCAATAGGCACCATACAATCATATCAAAAGACTCAATTTCATTGCGGTTCTAAAGAAATACTTTGTGCTCCGACAAATCAGATTCACATTCAAATTATAGATACTATCAAACATAAAAACTTTTTCATAATAAATCATTATAAATAAAATATTATTGGATTAATATCACTCAACTATTAAATACAAAATTTAATCATGTTATAATTAACTGATGATTCGTATAAGTACTTCATCACAATAAATTTCAAGTCACATCATAAATTGGTATTCCAACAAAATTAATTCATGTCCAATCTTTTCCACACATCAATATTTCATTATTTTCTCATGTAAAATACGGATATGGTGAATCGGGATTGGTTCAAGTAATAGACAAAAACTTTCACGTAAAGATATAGCTAATACCACCAGTAATAATTAAATTATCAATACATCAAAAGAAATCACAACTTGGTCTAGTGGTGAATTCACGCCGATATGTACCTGTAGTTCATGCTAAATCCACTCACGTTACATTTACCCTAACTTTAGTACTTACAGGAAAATCTTCTTTTGGCGTAAAACTTACAACGTAACTTCAAGCATTTCACAATCCAGCATCTCATCACGTGAAAGTTAAATCAGATCCTGAATAAATAAATTCATTACCAGAATATATTGTTGATATTACAATTTTTCACGTATCTACTCCAGCCCAATCATCTGAAATTTCAAAAACAATTGGAAACTCCCTACTTGGAGAAACAAAATCATCTGTTGATGGAGAAATATGACTAATGTCTGGAGCTTTAGGAGCATTAAATGAAAAAGATTTTGTTCCTGTATGGACCTGCCCATTTTCATTTTGATTATCAGATACAGAAACGTTTACAGTAACTTCCTTTTCTACCTCATAAGTAAAAGGTGCATTAAAAGATACATTATATCATCTCCTCTCACTATCCCAAGTCCAAGCATTCTTTGTACTATCTCAATTCCAATCAGAAATACTAAGGTGCGTCACTGGTATGTTTGATTTAGGACTAGAACAAGTAGGGCAACTAACTGTCACTGAAATAGAACTACTATCAACTCATTCCTGATTATCTACATTATTTGAATTTGGAACATGAACATAATTATCCAATACAGATGGATCTTCTCTATTAAACCAATATGTCACTTTATTATCAGCGTCTCGATCATAAACATCAAAGGATAGTGCCTGACCACTTAGTACTTTAGATGTATTATTTACAGATTCCGATGTTCAACTTTTAACTAAATTTCAAATTGTAGGAGCTTGATTATCTGCCACACATGGTAAAGCTACAAAATTATACGTAGCGTTAGTAATACTAGTTAAAACATCACCAACCACATCAAAACCATCCAACGTTATTCCATCATCAGTAGTATCTAATCAAAACCTCTCAGGTGGTAATCCATTCCATCAAACCAAAGACAAAGTAGTCGAGTTTATATTCTCCTTTGTCCTCAATATAAATGTTACTCCAGTCAATATTCACTGCTTATATCACTTTCAAGGCTCAGTTGATCAAGGTATATTTCATCATATACTATATAAATTTCAATTAATACTATTCAGAATTCCTCCTTCAAATATAGGATCAATTGATCATGTTGCTATCTCAACATTTGATGAATCAAATGCAATTCTTGCAGCAAATCCATTATACTTATTACCAGATCAATCAATTATAAAACTCACAGGGAAATCACAATATAATTTTCATAATGAACCAGAAGCTGGAGAAAAAGAAAAATTAGTACCATAATCTCAATCTACAGCAAAAGCTCAAGAAATCGTTACAACAAATATCATTAACAATAATCAAATTTTCAAATTTTTCATCAAACAGGACAATTAATAATTAAATTTTATTTTTATTATTCAAGTAACCAATCATAAACAGCATCTTCTCAATAAAATACATCTTGCTGCATAAAGTTAATTCAAATAATTGACAAATCCGATCCATTAATTGCATCATCTCAATTTAAATTTCTCGGATCTAATGGATCCACACCATTATTAACATATCAATAATATGTAATAACTGAAACATCCATTCAATTTATCGTAAAATCATACGCTCAACTTGCATTTTTCAAATCTCATGCAATTTGATATTTAAATCCATCATTATTATATTTATCCTTAGCTCATACCAGATTCAATCATGTTGTAAAATCAAACAAATATGTCGTTCAAGCACTAACCTGAACACCCGACAAATAAGATGCCAAATGAGATTGTCATTTATATATTACATCATATACACCATCTGGTATTAAAGCAGAGAATTCTGCAATTCATCACGAATCAGTTTCTATATCTCACGAAAAATAAACCAATTGCTTATTTTTATCATAAAATCTTATTTCTCACCTATTAGCCAACGTTGGTTTCGTACGATCTCAAGGAAATACTTTCAATTGATACAATGATGCCGTAGCACTTAACATAGCCTTCAAAAACAAAGCTTTACGAGGCTGAGGATTTATAGATTGTCCATCCTCCTCTCAATATGGCGTATATGTAATACATCACAAATAGTCACCTGAATATCATTCTGGGAATTTCAACGTTACAGAACCAGAAAATCTTGAATTTCATGCCAAAGAAAAACCAGTTTGCTCAAACATTCAATATTTTCCAAATACATCATTCTGTCAATTTGCTTTACATGCACGCAATCATCCAGACATTTCAATAGCATCAACTACATCAAAATTTCCAGAAATAGTAGCATCAGAATTGTTAGTTAGATAAAAAGGGACTACTCTTGAATCTCAACCAAGCAAAATAATTGGAAAGTCCTTTGCTCATCATGCAAAACTAAAATCAGTATTCCATGTATTTGCCTCATAAGAAAAACTCCATCAAACAAATACAAAGAGCAAAAGAGCACATACACAAAAAAACTTTTTCAAATAGAATCTCATTTTTCTTTGAAAAGATAATAAACAATATGCAAAATTTACAAATGCTTTTTTACCATTATAAGTATAATTGCAACGACATTTATTTTGACAACATATGACACTCTCATATAATGTAGACAATATTATTTTTTGGAAAAACACATATAATTTACTGAAAAAATATTACAAATTTTTAAATGTCCACTTTGTCAAAAACAAAATTTTAAGTTTACTTTTTTATTTTTTTATTAAAAAATATACAATTATAACAAAGATATTACAAAACGAATAATTCCCTATCTCAAAAGGTTGACTTATGCAAATATTTTTATATAATATATATATTGTTTATTATAAACACACAAAAAGCTATGAATAAATTCTGATTAATTACAGCCTGACTTCTAACATTATCATGAATAAATACACAAGTCCAAGCACAAAGAAGAATTGATACAAAATCCGAACTGTGTGAAAATTTATGACCAAATGAAACGGTTGTAAGAGATAGAGAATATTTAAAAGAGATTAAAGATCATGAAGAATTTATAAACACAAATATTTTTGAGTTAAAAAGAATTTATTGAAACGAAAAGTGCCAAGAGCTTATAAATCAACACTTTTTAATTGAAATAAATAAAATCAGAAAACAGTACTGAAAACCTGAATTTAAAATCGATTCTAATTTAAAAAAATTTGCTCAAAATCGTGCAAAATATCTATTTAGTAAATGAATATTGGACCACTGAGAATGAGAAGAAATCTTACCAAAAAGATTACAAAGAAGTGGCCTAACAAACCGAAAATATTGTGGAGAAAATCTATGACAATGACAAACAACCATACAAAGAATTATCAATGGTCGAATGAATTCTGCATGACACAGAGAAATGATTTTATCAGACAATTTCGATAAAATTTGACTATGAGTAACCTCTACACAAATCGATAAAAATACCAAAAAATTATGCACAACTCGAGTACTTAATTTAACAGGATAACCACAAAAAATATATTAATCTTTCTTCAAACCTTGTAACCCACAAGGTTTCTTTTTTAATAAGAAAACATAGGCATTAACTCAGAAAAAAATCAACGCCATCATTACAAAAATTATTATTTTGTTCAATCTATTTCCAGATTGCATAAGCATCAAAATCATCATTACAAGTGATCGAATTCGTACAAAAGCTCTCACTTCTCACCTACTTCGACCAAGTCACATCAGTCTATGATGTATATGTGTATAATCTCATTTCATGGGATTTTTTTTCAGTACAAAAATTCTGTACAATCCAACCCAAATTGAATCAAAAATCACAAGCGACAAAGCCACAACCAATGTCCCTATTTTTGCTCATCAAACAACAGACAAATAAGCCAAAGAAAATCCAAAAAACATTATTCCCACATCTCTCAACAGTCCAAATGGTTTAAATTCTATTATAGTTGAAATAAGTGATATGAAAAACAAAATTAGCGATAAGTTTGATACTAAGACCAATACATCTCGATTTGTAAAAGTAGTATATACTCTCATTACTACAAACTTTATCAACAAGAAAATTGTTAGAAATCATATCGCTGAAACTCCACTTGCTTGCCCATTGATTCCATCTATCCGATTAATTGCATTGATACAGAGCATTGACCATACCACAAAGAAAATTACAAAGAGCCATTGTGGTATTTTCCAAACAAAATCTCAATAAACAAATTCTTGTCCTGCTCAAATATTTCATATATATACTGCCAAAATTGCTCATCATATATGTGCCAAAAGTCTGACAATTTGTGGGACTCTAAAATTTATCTTTCACATATAACCTAACTCTTCCACAAATTCAACTAAGATAATTGGCAAAACTCATAAAATTAAACCTAAAAATATCTTGTTTGAAAAGGTTTCTGGAAACAAAACTAAAACGACCAAAATTAAACTTATATATGCAAAAAGTCACATCAAAGTTGGCACAGGTCACCTCACACCTTTCAAATCAGCACCTGGTCTATCCAATACTTTTCATTTTTTGAAACAATATCGACCAATAAAAAACACCAATGCTATCATAAAAAATGAAAGAATATATGTCATTGTCATCCTGAGCATAGCGAAGGATATAAAACTAATATATACATAATCAAAGAATTAATCTTTTCAAGGTAATTTAAGTATCACTTAAAAGATACTATTAAAAATACTTGACATAAAATAAAAAATATTTAAAAATAAAAGGAACAACAAAAACAAATCATATGGAAAAGACAGCATTAGAATTACAACAAGAGGTTGTGAAGTTAAGACAAGAAATTCTAACTTTACATGAAAAAGCCTTGAAACAAGCAAAAAAAATCACTAGGTTCTACTTTATTATCTCCCTTGTATCTGTTTTAATACTTTTTGCATTGGTAATCTTAACAAATCATCATCCTATTACTCAATACAAAACCATCTTTTATATTGCTATAGTAATAGGCATATTCGTAGCAATGGGAACCGCAACAATGTTTTCAGTATGGTACGAGAAAAAAAATGGACACATAATTGATGTAAATTATGCAAAATGGTACTTAAGAGAAGCAAAGGAAGAACTAACAAGAATCTGTGAAAAAAAGTAAACATCCGTTTTTAAAAAAGCGTTCATCATCCATGGATGCTTTTTTCGTTATAAAAAACTCATTGAATAACGACACAAAATCTTTAATTCTTAATTATTTAATCATTAATTTTTCCCATGGATTCATTAGACTCATTACAAGAAGAATCACAAGAACTCAAAGTTTTTCTCGCTGACATAGCACCAAAAAATCTACCAAAAGAAATATTAGAAGACAGGATGAACGAATTGGAAAATTTAGTAAAAACTTTTTGATGAATCGTAATTTTGACCAAACTCCAAAAAAAAGATCAACCAGATACAAAGACCTATATTTGACCGGGAAAACTTGAAGAAATCACACAAGAAATGATTAGATCATGAGCAAATCTTTTGATTATTTGAAATGTTTTGAAACCTGGACAAATCTTTGAAATAAACGAATATCTCCGTGCTGAAAGTGAAAAAGCTTGATTGAAAGAACATATAAAAGCTTGGGATAGAATTGATTTGATTTTAAAAATTTTTGATAAACACGCAGATAGCGTAGAAGCAAAACTACAGATAGAACTTGCTGCAATCAAACACATGTGACCAAGAATTTTCGGTATGTGAATGGAATTAAGTAGACAGTGATGAAATTCAGGATGATGAAGTGGAGCTACAAGGTGATTGGGAGAAACAAACACAGAAAGGATGAAAAGACACTTAAAAGACAAACAGCAAAAAATCAAAGATAAGCTAAAAGAATTTGAAAAAATGAGAAACTTACATAGACAAAGCAGAATAAAAAAATGACTACCAGTAATCGGAATTGTATGATATACAAACGCTGGTAAATCCTCACTATTAAACGCTATGACAAAAAAATGAGTTCTGGCTGAAAATAAACTTTTTGCTACTTTATGAACGAATGTGGGTAAAATGTATGTTTTCACAGATCCAGAAAAATGAATTTGAAAAGAAGTCTTGTTGAATGACACAATTTGATTTATTCGTGACCTACCACCAAAACTAATTGATGCTTTTTCTAGTACCTTAGAAGATAGTATTGAGAGTAAATTTCTGTTACACATCATAGATAGTTCAGATCCTTTTGTGCAAGAAAGGATAAATGTAGTAAATGAAATATTAGATGATATCTGAGCAAATCAACCAAGAATCATGATCTTCAACAAAATTGACCTAATTGACCAAAATAAATTGAATGAATTAAAAGAAAATTACAAAGACCAAAATCCAATTTTCATTTCAGTTCGTGATGAGATTTGACTAGACGATTTGAAATGAATCATCGCAAAAATGATATAAAAAAGCTCCCTGCAAAACACAGAGAGCTTGAATGATTTCATAAGAATAATCCACCCCACTCAGCCAAATCAGAGCGTTCACCTTTCACTAAATTGATATGAGCAGAGTGTTCATAAGATTTTGATTTTTCAATCAAATAAGTCAGACCGTTGTTGGATGAATCCAAATACTTATTGTCAATCTGGTAAATATCACCAGTAAAAATAAGTTTCGAATTTTCACCCATACGAGTTACAATAGTTTTAACCTCAGATGGTGCCAAATTTTGCGCCTCATCCACGATAAGAATAGTATTAGCATAAGTCCTACCACGAATATACGCCAAAGGCTCTACTACAACTTTTTTTGAATTCAGCAACGTAACGACAGCATTATCATCCGGATTCTTAAATGAAGATTTCAAAAAATCGATATTATCATACAACGACTTCATGTATGGACGAATTTTTTCAACTGCATTTCCAGGTAGATAGCCGTTTTCCTTTTCTGACAAAGCAACAATCGGTTTCGCAATCAAAATTTGATCAAACTTTTTTTGTTGCCTCAAAGCAGAACCAATTGCCAACAATGTTTTACCAGTTCCAGCTGGACCAGACAAAGTTACCAAAGTCACATCAGGATTAAGTAAGACGCTCATTCCCAGCTTTTGCTCATCATTTCTGGCTACCACAGTGTTGTAAATTTCATCACAATCCACAATCTCATGCAAAGAGCTATCCAAATAGTAGGTTAGAAATACCTCGCTATTCCTTGCATGAAGCAAGAAAAACTCATAAGGATTTGGATTAGGCTCTACCGTAATATTTTTCTTAAATAAAGAATAATCCAAAAGTCCTCCACTTTTCTTGAATTTTAGCTCAAGTTCTTTACTCAATTCAATGTTTTTGACTCCAGAATAAATGGAGTCAACATCTTGGAATGTGTTGTTGCGATATTTTTCCACATTTAAGCCTAATGCTCCGGCCTTGAAACGAAGATTAATGTCATTTGTAACGAAGACAACCGAGACCTCTGTATCATCTACTTTTGCATTTTTTTTCTGACCTTTCCCAGCTTTACTAACCTTTTCTTTGACATAAAGTGCAGCAGAAATAATACGATTATCCGGAGAGTCCTCCTTAAAAATCTTTTTCACTTCCGGATGTAATTCTTTGACGATGTAGATAGATAATTTACCTTTACCATCTCCAAGAGATACACCATCTTTGTACAAATCTTGACAAAAATACACATCAAGGTTGGCAGAAACCTGACGAGCACTCACAGAAGCTGGTGTTGGTTTACTTTTCAGCTTATCAACTTCTGTAATCACAATCAACGGAATAACTACATCATGTTCTCCCATATGCCGGAAAGCAAGTGGATCCATGATTAAGACATTCGTATCTAATACAAATATCTTCTTTTCCTCTTTTGTTTTTTTTGGCATAATTCTAAATTTTTATTTGTTATTTGTTTTGTTTCTTTTCATTAGATGCTTTATAAAAAACAAAAATAAAAAAACAAGAAAAAAAATGAATAACAGTATCAACCATTATTCATTTTTAACTATTAGTTCTCAATTGTTTTAAGGTCTAATTCTATTGTGATATCTTGGGAATGGAATAGCCTCACGTATGTGTTGTAACCCACAAATCCACATTACCAATCTCTCCAATCCATAACCGAATCCAGATGTTGTTACTCATCCATATTTTCTGATATCCAAATACCATTCATAGTCTTCCAATTTATATCCGTGATCCAAAATTCTTTTTTTCAAAGTCTCATAATCTCCTATCCTCTCAGATCATCATATAATTTCTCCATATCACTCTGGAGCCAAAAGATCTGCACATTTTGCTGTACCAGGATGTTTTGGATCTTCAGGCATATAAAATGCTTTTATATCAAGTGGGAAGTTTGTGACAAATACTGGTTGTTCGTATTTATTCATAAGTAATGTCTCATCATCTGCTCATAAATCATCTCATTCTTTGATATCTGATCACATTGCTTGTAATTCTTTTACCACTTCTGCATGTGTTTTACGAATAAATGGTTTTTGAATTTTTTCTAATTTTGAAATATCTCTACCTATGATTTCCAATTCTGCTCTCTTGTTTTTCAAAACTCTCTGTACAATATAATAAATCAAATCTTCTTGATATTTCATATTTCCTTCATTGTCTGTGAATGCTTCTTCTGCGTCCATCATCCATAGTTCATTTAGATGTCTCCTTGTCTTACTTCTTTCTGCTCTAAATACTGGTCAGAAATCGTATACATTTCTGTGTGCAGCAATAGCAGCTTCAATATACATTTGTCCTGTCTGATTCAAGTACATAGTTTCTCAGTTTGTATGAGTGGTCTCGTACAAAGAAGTGCTGTCTTCAGCACAAGTAGATGTAAATATTGGAGAATCTATTTTTGTGAAATCATTTTCTTGCATCCAATCGTATGTTGCATGGATTACTTCATCTCTAACTCTCTGAATAGCCCATTGAGATTTAGATCTCAAATACAAATGTCTATTGTCAAACAAAAATTCCACTCCATGATCTTTTTGTCCAAGTGGATAATCTTTTGCCAAACTAATTACTTCAAAATCTTCTGTCTGAATTTCGTATTCATCTTTTTTTGGATGTTTACTTACAGTACCAGAAATTTTGATTGAAGATTCTATTCCACAATTTTTTAATTCATTGAATTTCTCTTCTCATATATTTTTTTCTTCTGCAATACATTGGATATAACCTGTTCCATCTCTAAATTCTACAAAACCAATTTTTCCAGAAAATCTGATATGCACAATCCAACCTGCTAAATTTACTTTTTTTCATACATAATCAGCATTAATTTTTTTTATCAAATCCATTTTGATTTTCACAAAAAATAAATATTAATTTTATAATTATCAATATTAAACTAAATTTCAAACAATTTTTTAGTAGATTTTACACAAAGATTTTATATTATCATCACAAATTATTAATTTTTAATTATTAATTCTTCATCATTTATGCAATTATTCATTACAAAATTTGAAAAAAAATGAGAATCTATCAAAATTTCAAATATTGAAATATTATCGCAAATTAGGAAAGTTTTAAGAATGAAAATCTTAGATGAATTTTTTGTACAAAATGAAAATATTAGATATCAATTAAAAATCACAGATCGAGATGACAAAAATATATTTTGAAATATTGTTGATTCAATAGAGTATTGCGAACAAATGGATGAAAATTGAATAGCAATTGCTATGTCCAACAAACGAGACAAGATGGAAACAATTGTACAAAAATTAAGTGAAATATGAATTAAGCACATTTATTTTCGACCAAGTGAAAGATCCATTATCAGAGAATGGAATGAAAAGAAATTAGAAAGGATAAACAAAATCGCAAAAGAAGCCGTAGAACAATCTCGATGACGATTTTTACCTGAAATAAAATTTGAAAAAGATATTTCAAAAATAATTAAATGAAAAGATATTGTAGTATTCGATAAATGTGAAAACACGACAACACAAGAAGAACAGCAAAATAAAAACAAACCAATAATTTGAATCATTTGACCTGAATGAGGACTAACAGATAATGACTACAAAACATTTTGAGACAAAATAAAAACGGTATCATTGTGAGATACCGTCCTTAGAACCGAAACCGCTTCAATAATTGCAGCACGAAATATAAAAAATATTTTTTAATTAAATTTTACTCAACGTTGCTCCAATCATCTCTTGATAGATGATTGATCTCTAGCATTTTCTAATGCTGTTTCCAAAGTAATATCACCAGAAATTATACGGTCAACTAAACAATCATCCATAAGTTGCATTCCATATTTTCTGTTACTGAAAATAACATTATCAATCTGATTCAATTTATTTTCTCTAATTGTATTTGAAACTGGTGTATTATTTAACAAAATCTCATGTACAGCTAACATTCATTTTCCATCTTTTTTTCTGACAAGTTTCTGGATAATTATTGCTATCATATTCTCAGATAAATGGTTCATTATCTGTGGTTGCTCATCCGTAGGGAACATAGAAATAAGCCTATTAATAGCTTGTTCAGCTGATCTAGAGTGCACAGTAGTCAAAACCAAGTGTCCAGTTTCTGCCAAAGACATAGCATATCTTACAGAATCAGCATCCCTAATTTCTCCAAACAAAATAACATCAGGTCTTTGCCTCACCGCATATTTCATCGCTGTAGCAAATGATGATATATCTTTTCACAATTCCTTCTGTTCAAAAATTGACAATTTTGGAGTAAATACATATTCTACTGGATCCTCAATTGTAATTATATGTTTATGTCTTGTATTATTTATTTCCTCTACCATAGCAGCTAATGTTGTAGATTTTCAAGATCATGTTGGTCACGAAAGGAAAACAATTCATCATGAAGTATGTGCTAAATTTTTCAAAATACTTGGCAATCACAATTCATCAATAGTTGGAACCTTTTCCGCCAACAACCTGATAACTATCATAATATGTCATCTTTGAAGAGACACATTAACCCTATAACGTCTTCCATGAAGTGAATATCATAAATCCACAGCTTTTTCATTTTCAAAATGCTCTTCATATTCACCCTTTAACAACATATCTTTAAATCAAGCCAAAACTTCATCTGTAAGTTTAGCTGCTCAATCCACTCTCAAAGATCTTTGCATTATCCTAAGAGCAGGTGGTTCTCAATATGTAAGATAAATATCTGATGCATCATATTCTACCATCAAATGTAATAAATAACTCAAATACTCTTTGACATCAAATTTTCATCATTTTGATTCATGAAATTCACTATCCTCAGGTATTTTTGGAATAACTACACCTTCTGGCAATAATGTATTTTCTGGCATAATAACATAATTAAAAAATAAATCAGCACTCAAATTATAACCAATACATATGTTTTTGTCAAATTTTTTAACACTTTTTATAAAAAAATAGAATTGTAAATAGACACGAATTTTATATACTGAAATAGTATTGTATTTTCTTTACAAAAAAACAGCACTAAAAATGAAGAAATTTATCAAAAAATTAATATGATACGACAAATTTTATAACTCTTTCAAAACAAGTTTCATTTACCAGTTTTGGAAAAAAACAAACGGTAAAATCGCTGTTATGATAAATTGAGATCCAGCAAAGGATTTTTTTATAGTATGAGTAACAGGAACAAATTGAAAAACAACTACAGTAAATATGCTACATCAAATGTTCAACGATCTTGTAGCCCCTACTGTAATGATCAGTACTGCATGCATCAAAATATGAAATCAAGCAAGTGTAAATGACAAAAAAATGACATCATTAGATGCTTATCAATTACAATGAATTTTGGCTGATGCAAAAGCACAATGATGTAAAGTTGCGATACTGGAAGCATCTTCACAATGACTTGATCAAAATAGATTTGAATGAATAAAATTTGATTATGCTGTACTTACAAATATAACAAGAGACCACTTAGATTACCACAAAAACATGGATGATTACGCTCTTGCCAAAAAAAAATTATTTAAATATGTACTAGCAAACTGAAAAAACACTAAATATGCAACATTTCCTGCAGACGATAGAATCTGAAGAGAACGATACAACGAATTGGCTTTTGACAAAAAAATCACATTTTGATTACAAAGCTCTACAACCGTAAAAGCAGAAAATATCGTTGACTGAAAAAATGATACCACTTTTGATATTATATATTTATGAAATAAATACCCAACAAAGACATATCTTTTATGAAATTACAATATTTACAACTATCTAGCTGCTCTTAGTGTTTGACTACAAATATGACTTGATATCCATGATTGTATAAAATCTCTGTCAAGTTTCACTTGAGTAAGTGGTAGAATGGAAAAAGTAGAACACAAATGAGTAACCTACTTCATAGATTTTGCCCACGACCCAGATGCACTAGACAAAACTCTACGTTTCCTTCATAGATTAAAATGAGATAATAAACTAATTTTAGTCTTTGGTGCTCCATGAAATAGAGACAAATTAAAAAGACCAGAAATGGGTAGATTATGATGAAAGTTTGCTGATGTTGTAATTGCAACTGACGATGATCCTGATTCTGAAAATAGATTAAATATACTACAACAACTAACACAAGATATTCAAGCAAACCCTGATACAAAAAAGAAATTACATATAATACCTGAAAGATACTTAGCAATAAAATTTGCAACACAAATAGCAAAACCATGAGACATTGTCATGTTAGCGTGAAAATGACATGAGCCTATACAATGGACAAATTTCTGAACTAGAAAACGAAATGATAAAGAAAAATTATTAGAAATATTAAAACAATAATTATGAATTACACAATTTTAGACATTGAAACAACATGATTATCCAAATATAGACACAAAATAACAGAAATTGCAGCAATAAAATTTGACTGAAACAAAATTTTGTGAGAGTTTCAAACATTAATTAACCCTGAAAGAAATATTCCATCAGAAATAACAAAACTTACATGAATATCAAACGAAATGGTGTCCTCAGCACCATTATTTTCTGAAATTATTCCCAACTTTTTAAACTTTTTGCAAGATGATATAATAGTAGCACACAATGCAAGCTTTGATTACTGATTTATTTCAGAAAACATATACTTAAGCACATGAATACGAATTGAAAATCAATGTATTTGTACAAGAAAATTAGCAAATAGATTACTTCCAAATTTACCTAAAAAAAATTTATGAACAATATGTGATTATATGTGATTTAAAAATGAACGCGCTCACAGAGCCATGTGAGATACCAAAGTGACAGTCCAAATTTTCCAAGAATTACTAAAACTTTTAGAAAAAAAATGAATAAAAGACCAATTAGAAATTATTAATTTCCAAAATCAAAAAATAGATTACTGCCTATAAATATATTTTTTTAAAAAAGGCAAGTAGATTTTAGAGCAAATACCACCATTTTTTTGATTGAAAAATAATGTTTGCATATAATATATATGTATTTTTTTATTAATAAGTAAAACATGATAACTCAAGAAGAATGTGAAAGCCTAATCACAAACCAATACATACAAAACGAATCTCAAAGAGATAATCCATCTCTTTTGATGAATGTCTGGTGAGAAAATAGACAACAATGTTTATCATATTTTTCAAATAGCGAAAAAAACATCTGACCAGCAGCTGGATTAAATAATTTTTTGGAAAGTATAAACATAGAAAAATGACAAACACAACAAACATCAAACAATAGTGAAATAACACAAGAAACAGAACAACAATGAGCAACACATAATGCTGCTACGACCGAATCAACACAAACTACGCCATATTTACCAAACACATGAAAAAACATTAATTCACATCCAGCACGATATTATATAAAGACAACTATTATTGTAATTGTACTAATCATTATAATTTCTAAAATTTGCAAATGGTGTTTTAGACGAGGATACGCATTCATGAATCATAGTAGAATGATTTACATGAAGGTCTTATTACCAAGATGAGATAGTAAAACAGATCGTGAACAAGCAAAAGAAATTGCAAAAGATATGAAAGAAAAAATTTGAAGGATGTCTCAGGTTTATACCAACTTAAAAAAATTATGAAAATTAAATTGGAAAGACAAAATAATGTATAAATTTTTTAGGAAACCAAGGATAAGTTTAATGTACCACTACGTAGACTGAGTGCTAAATTTCATTATTTGATGTTATCCTGAATACAAAACACTAATTGAATGATCAATCTGAGCTCAATATCCGGATAGTTCAATAGAGATAGTAAACGAACCAAATATTTTCAAAAGGAAGCACTACAAAATTATGCCACTTCAAAACGAAAAAGATGACGTATATACTTTAAAAATGTATAAAAAATTAAGTGATGATCCTATAAACAATATCATCGATGCTATATGAAACATCTCAAAATATGATACAGCAACAATTATGTTAAACATTAAGCCACTATGAGACGACTGGAATACTCAAGCCAAAAAGAAAATAGATAGATTATACAAAAATTTGGATATAACCCCAGAATCCATTGGATGAAAAATTTGGTCTTGATTTAAAAAATTCTTCCACCTAATGGCGTATTGAGAATGACCAAAAGGAAAAAATGCAGACGATGTCACAATGGTACGTATGGTAAAAGCTAAAGAAGATACATTGAATGACATGTGAGAAGAAGCCGGATTTCCAGCATTTGAATCAGGATTATTATTGATTACAACTTCTGATGAAGAAGATAGAGTTGAATGAAATATGGAAAACCTAATATGAGCATTTAGTGTATATACAGATGAATATTGAAATGAATTAGAACACTTAGTAAATAAAGCATCATTCTTATGATTTATATCAAGACCTTTATGGTCTCTAGCCGCCAGTTATTGACTGACAAATCTATTTTATAAATCAAATGTGTTTACTACTTGAGAGCTAACTTCTTTGTTTCACTTCCCAGATTATACATACAACCGTTCAAATTCTATAGAATGGATGCAATATAAAGTAGTAGCTGCACCATCAAATCTGCCTACTTTATCAAATGATAGCGCTACAGATTATATAATAAGTGGACAATTAGCCGAGAAATATAAATGATGAAACCTATCAAAGGTACTTGAAGAAGATAAAAATCATCGAGCAGTATGAAAGAAAATAGTTACCAAAGATGAATTAGTACCAATAAATAAATACAAAGAAAACGAATTAGCATGAAAAGAAATAGTAGAAAAGAACTGAGATAAATTTGTAAAAGAACAAAAAGAAGAAGAGGTATATTGATACAAAGTATTTAAAGAATGAATATTATTATGAGTAAATATTTATAGAAACAAATACTCTCCTGTATATATAAAAAGAGAAGATAGAACAAGACATCACTACTGTATCTGAAAATCATGAACGTGAAAATCAGTATTTTTACAAACATTAGCAAGACAGGATATGTGGAATTGAGATTGATTATGTGTTATCGATCCACATGGAGACTTGGTTGAAGATCTACTTCACTACGTACCAAAAGAAAGAGCAAAAGATGTAATTTTCTTTGATGCATGAGATGAAGATAGACCAATGTGATTAAATCTATATGAAATTAATAATATCGATGAAGCAGATAGGACAGTAAATGATGCCACAGAAATTTTCTTGAAAATGTTTGGTCCAGAAATCTTTGGTCCACGTATTCAAGAGTACTTCAAATACGGTAGTTTGACAGTATTGGAAGACTTTGATGATAGACCAACAATTTTGGACATTACTAGACTGTTTACAGACGAATGATATAGGGAATATAAGACATCTTTGGTAAAAAATCCTACTGTAAAAAACTTCCGAGAAAAGACATATAATGCCATGTGAGATAGAGAAAAGGCAGAAATTATTCCATATTTCTCATCTAAATTCGTATCATTTAATACAAATAGACTTATCAGAAATATCATTTGACAAACTAAATCAGCGTTTAATATTGAAGATGTCATGAACAATCAAAAAATATTATTGATTAGTTTATCAAAATGAAAAATTTGAGATATCAACGCACAACTTTTGTGAATGATCTTGGTATCAAAAATATATAATGCAGCCATGTGACGTGCTAGAATGCCAGAAAAAGACAGGAAAGACTTCTATCTATACGTCGACGAATTCCAAAACTTCGTATCGTGAACATTTGCTGATATCTTGTCAGAGGCCAGAAAATATAGGCTTTGTCTAATTATGGCTCACCAGTATATCGCACAATTGGAAGCATGACAATGATTAAATAAATCTGAATGATGAAAATGAGACGTAAAATCAGCTGTATTTGGTAACGTCTGAACCATGATGTCATTCAAAGTCTGAGCACCAGATGCAGAATTCTTGGAAAAAGAATATCAACCAGTACTTTGATCTTGAGATATTACATGAATAGCAAACTATAAAGCGTATATTAAATTAAATATCGACAACGCAACAACCCGTCCATTCAGTATGAATGCTATTTACACAAAAGATTACAAAAACGATAAAATTGTTCCAATTTTGAAAGAATATTCAGCTAAAAAATATGGAAGAAAGAGAGAATTTGTCGATGCAGAAATCTGAGCAAGACTCGGTGGAACAATCCAAGAAGACGAAACCACACCTACAGATACTGCAAATAACGACAATACTTGAGCAGTACAAAACACAACACAACCACAACAATAAATTTCCAAAACATTCATTTTCACTTGCAACACCAAATAAATTACTTATAATACAAAAAACTATTTTACATATTGTTAAAAATAATATGCTATTTGATTTTAATGCTTTCATTTGAGAGCTTAGAGAAAACTCTGAAAAAAAAGAGATTATTGAAAAATACGAAAGTGCTTTGTGAGAAATTGCTGGATGATTAAAAGAGCAAATCCGATACAGAGATTATCTTAGTACTTTTTCTCCTAGAAAATACTTAGTACCAGATGAATTACAAAATGATTTTGATCGAGATTTACTACAGCAGTTAGTTTTATGATCTTTCTCTAGTGATTATGAACTAAAGGCTGCTGAATGACAAGAAATCCCAGAATTGTACATAGCAGTAAAGAGCTGAGATCAAAGCATTGTAAAAAAAGTATCTGAATTACGATCTTTCCAAATCCAAAGATTGTACGAAATATATGTAGAAGAACAAATAAATCTAGAAATATTGAGACAATGAAGCGAAGACGAAAAGAAAGCTATCGAACAAGAAAGAATTATGAGACAAAAGAGATGGCAAGCAATCATTGATACATTGTGAATGGCACAAGAAGCAAAAGCTCAAAAAGAAGAACAAGCAAAGAGTTTGGATGAACTTATGTGAAAATTATAAAAAATATATCATTTCTTAAAAAAACCCTCAATCGAGGGTTTTTTTATTTTATATTATTTTTTAAAGTTCCCGGAAATTTTGTGACACATTTGTAGTCGAAGACCCCAATGAATATGAAGAATATGGATTAATAAAGAATGATGGAGTTGGCTGAGCATAAATAGCTTGAAGACCGACAGTTTTTCACATATATTCTCATAAACTTGATATGAAATATTTCGTAGTAGGCCAACTACTATTAGGGTGACTTACACAAAATTTAACTTCATTTTCATTACGATTTGAAATAATAATATATGGATAATAAGCACGACTCCAAACATCCAGATAACCAGTAATATTATCAAAAGCATTAAAATATGTACGAAAAAAGTTCGCTTCATTCATAGAAATACCCGTCATATACAAGTATTCCCAAGAGATATCTCACTCAAGACCTCATGACTGAAAAACAACTCAAACATCTAATATATCACTAGAATCACCATAATTAATTAGATTTAAACTATACCTCTCTTCTTGAGCTCTTCACAATTGTTTTATTTCATAAACATCTGACAATATTTCATTAAAGTTAGAAGTATCATCATAAAACATTGGAATAGTTAATGATTGTCATTGTTCCAAAACTAATGCACTAGATTCTGTACACTCAGTATCTTCCCAAAAATTATTTGAAATTAATCAAGATCTTCACAATATACGCGACGTAAAATAGCATCAAACACATTCAAAATTATTAGCGTTTATTAAATCACCCGTCTCTATTGTATGTGAAAATCACATAGCAGAATTATCTATTTCAGTCAATGCTAACTCCAATCACGCTTTTGCAATATAGTATGATTTATGGTAACTATATGTATCATCTGTATAAGTAATCAAACTTTTCAAAAAAACTACAGTCAAAATACCCATCAAAGAGCACGCCAAAAGGATAAGTATAACCATGATACTTACATTTCATTTCAATATCCTATTTTGACGAAAAATACTCATAGAAAAAACTAAATATTAAAAAAATGTTGGACTAAAACATGTATATTATTTGACCACACTCACGTAGTATAAGCCCTAGGATAAACATCAGTAAATAACCAAAATCAATCATCATTTACACAAGCAAAATAATTAGTTTCGCACAATTCAGCACCATTTAATTCTGATGAAAAATAATCATCTGAATAAGGAATTATTTTAAATTTTGCTTGACTAAAATACACAGAATCATTTGTCAATTTCACTACTTTATCACCACTACTAAAATAGAATGAACATCAACCATCTAAATGCCCAGATGTTGGTGTCTTTGAATATTCTACACAACTTCAAGAAGTATAGATGCTAAACTTTCCATCTTCTCATGACAAATATAATGTTCAAGTAAATCATTTCATATCAACCAAGCCAGTCCCATATTGATCAAAATCTATAGAATTTCTATTTGCAAAATTTTGCAACACTTCAGACAAAAACAGCAATTCTTCATTTACTCTTCTCTCTTGTTCTACCCTAAAAGATATCTCTGAAATTTTGTTGTACGCACTAAATAATACAAAAGTCAGTATACCCAATATAACTATAACTATCAAAAGTTCTATCAGTGTAAAAGCCTTTTTCATCTAATAATTTCAAATAAAACTTTCAAAAACAATATCTCCTGTTTTATGTCATTTTTTATACAAAACATGAGATTCAACCTTTATTATTTTATCCACAGGTAAAACATCTGAAGATTCATCATCAGATACACTTACTCCTGTAAACGACAAATACCTAGCAAAAAATGTAGGTGTCATTTCTGTACCATCTGTTTGTCATGAACAATAAGCATACCAAACCATTGTTTCATCTGTATTTGCTCATGTACACAATTTATTATTTTCAAACAAATCATCAAAACTCGCAGAATAACCTGTCAATTTTTGATAATAATAGTTTTTACTATCAAAAGATAGTTGTAAAACCTCGGTAAAGTCACCACTACCAAAATAACCAGCACAAATTCAATTTTCTTCTATTTGCTCTGGATATAATAAGTATACACCATTATCCAATACACAATTCCATGGAAGACCCTTCTCCAAATTTGAATCTCTCAAATTATACAAAAGCTCCAATCATTCTTTCGCCAATACCGTAGATTGTAATTTCATATCTGTATGATCCATGATAGAAAGATTTCATGTAATGACTCTAAGTACAGCCAAAACACCTATAGCAAAAACTGTTATAGCTATTAGCATTTCTATCAATGTAAATCAAAGTTTCTTTTTCATAAAAAATTTATTTATAAACAAACGATTTCAATATAAACAAACACCAACAATATTCAATCTTAAAATTAATTTTATTCATCA